>Ga0326513_10001680_pt1 | contig 16857 bp, 37 predicted proteins | sample 2_2465_0518_D_FD_203654 | JGI IMG/M metagenome (GOLD analysis project Ga0326513, IMG submission 203654) | Bovine rumen microbial communities from UC Davis, California, United States - 2_2465_0518 | ecosystem: Host-associated > Mammals > Digestive system > Stomach > Rumen | place: USA... | reverse complement strand
GTACCCATCCGCTTTGATTTTCCACCCGGAATAGGGGGGGTATACCCTGGAATAGCTCTCATTTACGCAAAAATGAGCTGTACGGCCTGTCTGTGCTTTTCATGGTAAAGCTACACCCCAAAATCAAACGCCCCGCAAATGAGCGTTTAAGCGCCTGTTTCGCGATGGTACAAAAAAAGAGGCTACGAACAGATCATCTCTGCTCATAGCCCCAGTTGGCTGTCTCCGCTGTGCCAGTTCACAGCGTCACGACTTTGCGCTATTCTGTTTTCCTTCGGTGTGCCGCACCGATCGCTTGATCTCTACCACTACAATTTCGCCGCGAACCAACTTCACCTCGGCTGTATTGCCCTTGTGAAGGATCTGTGCTATCTGCTTATCGACTGCCGGTGTAAAGCTGATCGGCTGCAAGTTGCTCACTCCTTGTACTTGTCCGGAATTTCGATGCCGTACTTCCTCGCCGTCCTGCGCAGGAGGTCGCGCCCCTTTGCGGTCAATTCGTTTGTATTCCGGTCGTGGAGCTGATCGTGTACTGCATTGCACAGCGAGATCAGATTCCAGTCCGAGAACGCATACTCCGGAAATTCTTTTCGGGGGAAGATGTGATGCACCGTGTTTGCGGGAACTCTGCGACCGTACCGGAATGATTCTCGGCACAAGTAGCCATCCCGCCGCAGGATGGATGAACGCTTCTTCTTCCACTTCGTAGATAAATAAAAACTACTTGTTTTTTTCATAGTACACTTTTATAATTTTTCTGTCAATAGTTTTTGGAAAATCCGTGACAATGGACAAAATTATTTTTTATCCAGCATCCGGCGGAGAGCTGCATTCTCGGCTTTAAGCAGGGAAATTTGCTCCTTCTGCAAGTCGATGACCTTGCGTTTCGATTTCCGGTATCGTTCTTGCCGCAGCATGTTGATGTCTGAGTATGCTTTTGGCCTGCAATCATCACAGTATTTCTTTCGGATAAGAGAATAGAAATCGTCTATCATGTAGTTGCCGAGATATTTCCCACACATCATACAAAATCTATCGCCGCGCATAAGCACTCCCCTCCCCCGAATAAGTCACAAGGTTTGCGTTATAGTTTTCGTTTCGACGCAACTGTGCTATCTGATCCGCCAAGTCAACGATCTGCCGCTCAACTCTCGCGGCCTCTGCCGATACCATCCGGCGCATATCCTCGGACGTTGGACTGCAACCGTCAACAAAAAAATCGTACTGCCGATTCATGCCGCCTGATTCCCATGCGCACCGGAAGGACTTCACCAGTTCGTCCGGGCTGCACAGATCAATGTCAATCAGCATCCGGTTCAGCTCGTCAAGCCGCGCCTGTGCCTTCCCGATATCCCGGCAGAGCTTTTGCAACTGCCGGGATTCAAATACTGTCGGTGTAGTCCGTGCCGGTTGTGGCTTGAAGGTGTGGTAGATCGTCAAGAGAGACGCACCGACCGCGAGGAAAAACCCTGTCATGGTTTTGCCTCTTCTCTGTACTGCTCCGGCAGATCATCTGTCAAGCCGATCAGATAGTCAGCGGACACGCCGAGTACAACGGCGATCTTCCGGAGCGTTTCTGCATGCGGTGTTTTTCGGCGGTTGCAGATGTAATAAGAGATCGTTGACGGCTGGATGTTTGCCTTCCTGGCAAGGTCAGACTGTGACATGTCCGACTTGTAAAGCAGATACGTCAGCCGTGATGCAAAGACCTGCGCAGTCTTGTGTTTGTCAATATTCATCGTTTTCCCCTCCTGTTTTCGCTATTTGTATTTCGGCCACAGCTCCACGCCGCAGCGGGATGCGAGCTGCCTCGCCGCTTTGGTGAAGGTGTTGTTGCTTGCCACGATTGCCCGGGATGCGTGATAATACTGCCGTGCTGCGATCACTTCCTGCACAGCCTTGACGCCGACCGGCTTGTGATAGCATTTGCATTGCACAACACATTTCCGCATCCAGAAGTCACGGGCGATTATATCCGCTCCGAAGTCTCCTGACTTGCCGACATGATCGACCGACCAGAACCACGACCAGCGCATTTTGGCAGCGACACGCTTTTCATACTCCGTGCCGGTCATGCTTGTTTCTCCAATTTGTCAAGCGCACCAGACAGATACAAGCACATTGCCTCAATCACAACACAATTGATGTGCGTTTGTAAATCGTCAAAGCTAATAGCTTCGTCCGTGCTGTATCCGTCCTGCCCTGCTGTTTTCTGAATCATACCCTGCCGGATAGCGTCAAGGTTCTCTTTCAGCGCCGGAATGTTTGGCTTCTGGTATCCCCTCCGCAGGAAGTTCCACATCATATCAAGCTGCCCTTCGTCAAGGCATTTCATCGTTGGCTTTGCCATTTTCGCCCTCCTCGATATACCGCAGATAGCATTCCGCATGGTATCTTCTGCCGTCTGTGCAGATCACCGTGTCAGCGTGTTCGCTGATCGTGCTTTGGCAGTATGCGCATGTGGAGCTTTCTTCTTTCAGCTCAATCGCGCATCCGACACCAACCGCCAAGAAAAGAAGGATAATTCCGATAATCAACACCGTATTTTCGTTCACTCAGAATCCCTCCAATGTTTGTTGAGCCATTCGGCGCATTTCCTTGCAATTGCACCTGAGCTGAAGTACACGCCCGGGCACTTTGAATGCGACCAGCTATAATACAGGAACTCATTGCGCTTGCTATCAAAATGGACATCCCATTTTATCTCACTCATATCATCCCAGTTCGGAACATAATCCATATCCAGATACCACTTGCAATGCAGCATCATGGCAATGAGCTTGCACTTGTCAGCGAATTCTTGTGCATACTCTTTTGTGTGGAAGTAATTGAAATCATATGCGGTTCCGCTTGTTATGACTGGTGTTGATACCTCAAGAATATTATTGATATGCCACGCTTCCTCACCTGATGCTTTGAAAATCGGAAAATCCGGAATCTCCGGCTCATCCTGTGCCTCTGCAAGTTTCGATTTCAAATTCTGAATTTCGTCTTGCAGTCCGATCATCTGCTTTTCCGCAGATTCAAGCCGCTTTTCCAGTTCTTCTCTTGTCATTTCGTATTCCTCCTCTTGATTTCTTCGATCTCATGCCGCCGCATCAGGCCGTTACCGCAGCCCATACGCCCTTCCCGGCATCCGGTGCTACAGCACCCGCATCCGGCAGTTTCAAAGAGTGTCGGCGCTTCCCGATAACAGGCGGCAAGCATCAGCTCGGCAAGCTCCCGGATTTCCCATTGTGCGCGGTTGCAAGTCCGCAGCTCAAAGAAGTGCAGCAGCTCCCGCGCATTCATCGTGACTATGATCTTTGTGCATGCCGCATTCGGCAGGACGAAGCGGGCATCCTCTATTGCTCTTTTCTGCGCCTTCGACCGTGCGACCTTCGGCGGGTACTTATCGTATGCCGTGTATTCGGTGTAGTACCGCTCTTCGAGGTGTTCCGCTATCTGCCGGTATGCCGTGATAGCCGTATACATAGCTCCCTGAAACATGGCCTTTGCAGTTTCGTCAGCCTCGATCTCCGGAGGCGTGACGAACTCAAAGTCATTGATTTTTACATATCGCTGCGACTGCACGGAAAAAGATGCGATCCTGTGCCGTGTGATCTGTGCCAGCAGCGACCGGGAAACGCCGTCAATCGCGAATGTAAATGAGGCATGTTCCAGCGGGGAATCGTGGCCGATAACTGCAAGCCGTCTGCACATTCCCTGCGCGTCCTCCTGCGTCATGCTGTCCATAATCTCCGTTGCATCCGTGTCCGAGTAGCATAGCCGCCCGGCAGCGCCGACAAGCAGCTCCGGGCTTGCCGTGTGCGCGATCAGTTTTACCTTCATTGCTTCTCACTCCTTCCTCTTGCCGTCCATATTTGCACCGCAATACGGACAGAAAAACCATTCAAACTCTGCCGGACTTCCTACTTCAAGAGAAATTTCATTTCCACAGTTTGAACACATCCAGATGCCTTCGTCATCGTTTACGCATTTCCACTTGCCACGCATCACCGACTCCGCGTCAATCCTGTTCATATTCAGCACAATGCTGTACAGCTCGTCAACCAGATCCTTGACCTCCTCCGGCTTTGCCTGTTCGTACCATTCGAGGCTGTCCGCTTCCGGAAGGATCTCTGCAAACTTATACAGCACTTCGGCTCTGTCGATCAAATCCATCAAAGCACCTCCTTTTTCGCCATAGCTGCGACCTGGATCGTTTCACATGCAAGCCGGACTGCGATGCTGTAAAGCCCCTGAAAATCCCGGATTGCGTTTTCCGTATCGTCATCCTTGATATTTTCCCATGCCGTATGCAGCAATTCAGCGCATTCCTTCATTTCGTACTGTGCCTCTTCGACTTCTTCCAGCGTGACGGCATACTTCTCATGCAGGCTGTTATTCAATCCATGCAGCTTGATCGCTTCTTCCAGCTCCTTTTCAACGAGCTTTTCAACACCTTCACGAACTACGTTCATTCTTCATATCCTCCAATTCTTCCCGCAGTTTCAGATAGCATTCAACGGGGATCGTCTTTTGATTGCAGCACTTTGTAGCGGCTTCATCCATGAGTTTGCAAGCATAGTTTCTGTACCACTCTGCTTTTTTCAGATCGGTTTCCGCATCGCCTTTCAGCCCTGCCCTGTATTCGTACTTGTACGCATTCAGCATACAAAACCAGTAAACAGGTACTTCACCGTATTTCTCGATCATCTCGGAAATACATTCTTTGTGTCCTTCCTTCTGATAGTGGGAAGGATGGTTCACGTTGCCGCTCATTGCTTTACCTCCAATAAGTCCATCTGACCGTCAATCGGATTATCACGCTTTTTACGCTGAATCGGAACATTTGTATAATGCTTGCATTCCATTCCTCCATATCCGCCTGCGTATTCAAGTAGATCATCATACGGGAATTTTGAATTGTCGAATCTTGCCATTTCACATGCATTGAATATCCTGCATCTACCGTTCCGAAACCGTGTGCAACCCCTTTCACAGTTATTTTCGAGAAACCATTCATATTCTGTTCCATTGCAGAACATACGGGTGCATGGTATCGTTTTGCTCATGGCTTTACCTCCTCATTCATAAATGCGGCAATGCACTTTTTACAATTGCCCTCGGCCACTCTATGCCTAACACCAGCCATGGAATCGCCCAGAATATCCATGATGCAGATGTTTTCGCCATTATCATCAGACGAACCATAGAAATTTTCAATGTTCTCCTGCATCCTGCACAGCAAGTCATAAAGATTCGTGTGCAGGAGCTTTTCGCGGTTTGTCATTCTTCCAACTCCTCCAGATATTCTCCCCATTGCTCGGCGATTGCCGCAGCTATGCCGGGGAAGGTCTTAGATCGTTCTTTAGCGTGACCGCTGCCCATCTGCCATATAGCAGTACGTTCCTTTTCAGGTAATTTCATCATCTCACAATACACATTGTTCGTTTCTTGTAGCTTAGGCAGCCCTTTCAGCCACAAGCACGTTTTCTTCTGCTGCTTATGACCGAACTGATACGGATTTATGATCTGATCCGGTTTTCTGTACCGTGTAGACATGATACATACAGGGTTTTCAACAGCTACGTGTTCACAGTCTGCATTTATGAATTTCATGAAGAAATCAGCGGCTTGATCCTGCAAGCGCATCGGCTTTCTCCCTTCCTTGAACCACCTCATTCCGGATACTGCAAGATGTGTGCAAGGCGGATGCGCAATCAGCAAATCCCACTTGCCGACCTCATGAGTTACGCCGTCCATCGTTGTGAATGTCCCCCCTGTAAAATCGTCAGAACATCTCCCAAGATATGAAACTCCGGATGCCCTCCGGACGGCTCTTGCACATCGCAGCTATATGCTTCGTGCCCACGCTTGCGGAACTCGGTGCAGATGCGCTGTGATTCTTCACATGCAATCAGAATTTTCAGTGTTCTTTTCATTCTTCCTCCTCAAAAAATGACAGTTGGTTCGGGTCGGCTTCATCACCGATCCACCAACGGAAAACGGATTCGCCATCCGTCCAGTTGTAACGGTTCGGCTTGCCATCTCACCATCCTCCGGCACGAACGCCCGCAGCCGTTCGATCGCTGTTTTCTCTTTTTGCTTGTCCATTTCCCAAACACTCCTTATTGTACGTTTTCCAACATATCAAACAATGTCGGAAACTCTTGTTCTTCTTCTTCTGCCTTGCAATATCCTACTCCATCACGGAAATACTCATTGTTCAACTCGACCGCCATGCCGTACCGTTTCATTTTCATTGCAGTGAGAGGAACTGTGCCGATACCTCCGAACGGATCGAAAATCACATCGCCCTTGTTGCTGTATCTGTCAATCAGACGTTCCACAATGTCAAGCTGTAACGGGCATACATGAAGCGCCATGTCTCTGCGCCTCTGTTCTGCATTCAGTGTGCGCATTCTGAGAATGTCATCCCATACGGTATCATTCCATGAAGCAGGTGCAATTACCATGAACGTTGCAGGAAGTTTATTTTCACTGTCGAGCTTTTCAGCGAGTGCAACGTGCTCTTCATAGCTGTATACATGAGTCTTGCTGTATTCGCTGTATACCTTTTGCAGCTTGCTTACCGGGAACTGTTCAAGTTCTTCCTTACGGATCAGCCTGTCTCCGGAACTGCGCCAATACGCATGAGCATCAATCTGCCAACGCCCCCGGCTGTACTCCTGCTTTGATTTCTTCACAGGAACATCCGCATATGCCTTTCCTGTGTTTGTGGGGAGCTTACGGAACAGCAGAACATATTCAGGGCATCCGATACCCATCTTTGAGCCGTCCTTGCACTGCTCAGTCCATCCGAGCCTGTATGTCTGATTGTTTTCGCGTACAACATCGGTTGTGATCGTGATACGACCCATGTACCTGAAACCGTGCTTCATGTAATGCATAACCGTCAAATCTGAGAATGGGTCAACTGTCGGCATTCCGTCCCCTGTCGCATTTCCGAACATGATTCTGTCCTTTACATGAATCGCAGCGACTCTGCCGGGTTTCAGCACTCTAAGCAGGTTCGGTGTCAGATAATCCATCTGCTCAAAAAATCTGTCATTGTCCTCATTGTGCCCTAAGTCGTTGTAACTCGGTGTGTACTCGTAATGATTGCCAAACGGGATTGATGTGACGATTTCGTCAACACTGTTTTCCGGCATCTGTTCCAGTTCCAGAATGCAATCATTGTTGATATACTTGAAATTCTTGCCTTCTACTACCACTCTCTCAACTCCTATGCTTCGTTTCATCTTTTCCGAGATGCTGCCAACTGTTGCAAGGCCGTTCTTTCGGATGATCTGCGCCATCTTCTCGGCTTGATAATCGAACCGTTTCCACTTTTCAAGCAACTGTGTCAGAATCTCATCTTCTTCATCCATGTAGATGATATCGATCTGCACCTCTTCCGGCTGCAAGAAACGATAGATTCTATGCACTGCCTGAATGAAGTCGTTAAACTTGTAATCAATGCCAATAAAGATAGCGCGATGACAATGCCGCTGAAAATTACATCCGCTGCCAGACAGGATCTTTTTTGTTGCGAATAGCTTGATCTTGCCATCCGAGAAGTCAATGACCTTTTGCTCCCTTATGTCGTAATCCATGCTTCCCCAGATTGCAACGGATTCCGGGATCTGACGTTTGATTTCGTGCCGTTCCTCTTCGAGGTCGTGCCACAAGATGAAACTATCTTCCTGATTAGCGTCAATGATCTCTTTCGCCTTTGCGACTCTTTGAGCGATGCTTTCACGTTTGACCTTGCTTTCATCTTGTAAGCTGTTAGTAGGTTCAACAAACAACATAGCCTGTCCGTATTTGTCAACAGCCGCTTCATCTCTCCGAGTTTCAAGCCTGTGATAATTGATTTTCAGCGGTGGTAAATCATATCCGTCATCTGAATAGTTGGGATTAACATCTGACGGCTTGCCAACAAATACAGCCCAGCTTGACACCCACAGCCAGAATTCTTCTTCCTTGTGCGGATACAGCGTCAAATTATTTGCTTTCGTGCTGTCGCGCTGAAAGAATCTGGTCAATGCCTGCCCTGTATCCATTATTTCAAGATACCCGGCATAATGGATCAACTCTTTGTACTTGTTCGGGTCAGGCGTTGCAGTTGCAACCAGCTTGTAAGGGACTCCGTTGAATTTCGTCAGAAATTCTTGATATGTTTTACTTCCGAATGATCTCAGCACAGCTGCTTCATCCAAAGACGTGGCTTTGAAATATCTAACGTCGATATCACCATCACGAACACGTTCATAGTTTGTGATAAGGATATTGCCAGATGCGTCCTTGACCTCCTGCATGGTTCTCACATACTGCGGTGCATCGTATCCAAGAATATCAACAGCGTCTCTTGTGAATTCCTGCTTTACGCCAAGCGGAAGTATGATAAGTGCTTTTCCGCCTTCGTGGTCAATGACCTGCTTGCAGAACTCAACTTCCATGACCGTCTTGCCAAGTCCAAACTTTGCGAAAATTGCACGTCTGCCGCCACAAATCGCCCATGAAACAATATCTTTCTGGTGTGGCAACAGTGCCGAGTTCAGGTCTTCTGGACTCACTTCAAATCCTGTATCTTTAGCAATCGCCATTTTGGATTTAAGGAATTCCATGTATTTAGTTTCTTCCAATTTTCTCCTCCTCGTTCGTGAAAGCCTTTAGTAAGCGATTTCCGGCGTTCTAAAAATAGGGGTATACTTTACCGCTGAAACCTCGTCAGGGGCATTGTGGGCGATTCTCGTGGCTCTCAGCATGCTTCAAGCCTGTATCTTCTAAGAACTGGGCTGTTTTCGCTGTCGTAGTACGAAAGTAGCAGCTCCGGCTTGCCATCCGGGCAGATGATCTCCGCCTCGCAGTCAACCCCGTTTGCCGTGAGATAGTCCACGACCTCAACAGTGATTTCGATCACGTTGTCATCGTCTCCCCGGGTCTGGTAGAGCGTCCCCCTGCCGGTGTCGTACCGGTCGAGGATGTGCCGGATAAGATTTTCGGTTGCAAAAAACATCATTCTTCCTCCTCTCCCTGCAAGCTGTCAATCGCCGCAAATACCGGCCGCAAGCTCTGAAGCATAGCGTATTTGCGCTGGAATGCCTGCAACTCCATGAGCGCCTTTGCAAGCAAGGATTCGCGCTTGACCTCCACGGACATGATGTTTCCGGTGTTTTCGTAGCCGTCCGTTGCCGCCGTGATGAAGAATGCCCTGACCTGCTGCGGGGGCTTATCCTCTGCCGTTTCTGCCTTGATGCAGATGCAGTTGATAAGATGCCGCGCCTGCTGTTTGCGCCATTCCTCGGCGGCTGCTTCGTTGTCCCACTCGAAGGCATCGTGCAGCGGTGCATCCTCCGGGCGATTAGCGTCAACGACACGCTCCGCCGTCAAGCCGCCTGTGCGTTCGAGGGTTTCAAACTGCTGACCGGCTGCGTCAGCGTTTGCCTTGATTCTCGAACCAATCTTCCATTCGTAAACCATTTTCATCCTCCTTGTTTTGGTTTTTTTAGGCTTTTCCAAGCCTGCCATGCCTTGCCTCACCTATTCCGGCCGTACCAGGCCACGCCTTGCCAGCCATGCCGTGCCCTGCCCCCCGCTCCTGACCTAACCTTGCCAGCCTCACCAAACAACACCGTGCGCCGCCGAGACAAGCCTTGCCTGCCTCGCCCATGCATGCACCAACTATCCTAAACAAGCCATGCCTGCCTCACCGAGCCAGACCTTGCAGCACCGCGACCCTCCTAACCTTGCCAGCCGTGCCATGCCGTTCCTCACACAGCCCTGCCTTGACGCACCATGCCAGCCAAACCGCGCCTTTACGCGCCTGAGCCAACCCCGCCACGCCTGCCATGCCTCGCCATCCCGGAACACGCCTCAGCTAACCTTGACTTGCCTGCCATGCCGTGCCTCGCCTTACCGTGCCGTGACTGTCCGTGCCTTGCCTGCCATACCATACCCCGCGCAGCCATGCAACGCCTAACAAAACCGCAGCGCACCTAAACTGCCAAAATCAGCTTGTTGCAACATGGAACATGCCGAACTGCCCGTCACGCTCCGGCCTCCATTCACCAACGCCGCAGACCATACCGCCCGCATTCAGGATGTTCAGGATGTTTTCAAGCGAATACTGACCGTTGACGTTGTACTTGATGCGGAATGTAGTGCGCCAGTTCTTGAACTCGCCTCTGTACCGGATGTCCGCCGTACCCATGCCGATTTTTACCATATCCTCGCGCATTTCCGGCGTGTCGGACACGATCTCGGCCATGTCCCCGAAGTCGGATTCGATGAAGAACACGCCGCGCAGGCTCATTTTGTCCTTCGTCCAGCCCATGCGATAGGCCGCAGAGATTGCCGCCTGTTTGAATGCCGTGACCGGGAATCCGAACCGTGCGCCGTTCTGAATCGCCTGCACGAACAGCTCCTTGCAGTCATCTTCGTCCTTGCCTGCGGTGTTCGGCATACCGTCCAGCCAGTACATCGACTGAATGAAATCGTCAACCGGGTTCTTGACTTCCTTCTTCTTGCCCTTCGCCTTGCCCTGCTGTGCCTCCAGCATCATGCGCTTTGCCTTTTCGCTCCATGCATGCATAATCAGCGGGGTATCGCCGATCAGCGTTACTTCCACCGTGCTCATCTCGATGGGCTTGATTTCTACTGTCTCAATCTTCTTCGTTGCAGCCATTTTCTTTTCCTCCTGATTTTTTTGATTATTTTGATTGAATCCGGACTAAACATCCGGGACTATCCGTGTATATCTTCGACACACATAACAACGCAACCTGTGAATCGTCATGATATGCAAGGCCATTCAGCGCATCACAAATCGCCTTTGCCACGTTGTCAGCGTCCGGCTTTTTGGTCGGCCTGATCTCACCGGCAAGCATGCGCTCTGCCTTGACTTTGCTTGTGCTTTTCGGGATGCCGTACCCGGCAATGATCTTGACCGCGACCGGCACGCCTGCGGGAATCGGCTCTGCATCCGGGAATTCGGCGCGATACGCCTGCCGGACGGCCTGTTCATAGCTTGCCGTTCGCTCTGGCGTGTAAGCGTGTCCGGATCGTGTGAAGCGCGGCCTGCCTTTGCCGGTCGGCTCTCCGGGAATCATGAAAAATTTTATATCCTTCATTCCGTTGCTCCCTGCACAGCATTCCGCAGATCGTTCACGATTTCCCTGTATCTTTCCAGATAGCCGTGGATAGTCTCGATTTGCCCGTCTGCGCATTCCCTTGCAAGTGCGTCGTCAGCGGCAGCAATGAGCATTGCAGAAGTGCTCATGTAGTAGCCGATGAATCTGTCCGCTTCGATGATCTCGCCGGTCGGTTTTCGCGTTTTGAAGTCGATCTTTTCGCGCTTTTCACGCGCATAAAGCGTGAATTGCTTCCCGTCCACTTCAAAGAAATATCCGCCTGTGATTTTTACCATTCTCTCACCTCATTTTTCAACATATCGTTTTTAACGGCATTTTCACGTGATTTAAGCGGGGTTTGTTTTAGGGGTATAGTTTTACTACCCGACACCTGAAAACGCCATACAGAGCATTCTGAGCGCTATCAGACGTATTCAACCGCTTGACTTGTATTTGTTCCTGTATTTGCTCCACCTGTGAGCCGTCTCTTTGATCCTGACAGCCCGGTCAACTGAATCACGATCTGCAAGCGCCTGTTGTACCCGCTGCCGATGCTCCTTGATGTAGTCGGCGTTTCGCTTTGCTTCATACGCCTTCCATGCATCGCAATCCACACGGCAGTCCGGCGACCGCCTCGGGCAGTCTTTGGCGCATGGATGGTCACGTTTCATCGCGGAATTCCTCCCATGTCGGCATCCGGAGCGTCAGTTCGTCAAAGTCGATGCCGTATTTTTCGGACATGTGCGCCTTCACGCTGTTGAACGTGACATCTTTGCCCATCATTTCGCCGATCTCCGACAGACCGCAGACCCATTCATGAATTTGCTGGATTCGTTTCTTGCCGTATCCGTTGAGCGATAGCGCATAGAGCACAAGCGCTTCGGTGCTTCTGGCAATGCTCGGCGCATTGGCTGTCAATGCGTTATACGCGATTTCAAGGCGCTTTTCTTCGAGCTGCTTGTCAATCTCTGCCTGTGCCTTCCGGACTATGGCAGATGATGTGAACGATCTCATGAAGATCCTCCCTTCTGCAAGGCCGCTGTCTGGCACTCGCTGACAGCCGCCTTCATCGATCCTTCTGCGAGGGTGATCGGCAACGCTGAAAACACGTCATACTTGTGCGGCCTTGACTGGACGTTGCATGTCTGGCAGATGGCCACAAGTTCGGATTTGTAGTCCGTCTGCGCCCGTTTCACGAACCGGATTTCCGATCCGCAGACCGGGCATCGGCATTCGTATGACATGCGCAGATACAACGCCGCCGATTCTTCAAGGCTTACCTTCTTTTCATCCGGGGCTTGCATTTCCTGATCCATTGGAATCCTCCTCTCCGAAGTTGTTGACAAGTGAGAGATAGTCATTCATTGTTTGCTGCTCATCATCGCTCATGCCGCCTTTGTCCGTCCTTCGCGCTTCCCATCTGCGAACCGCCACCGCCAGAGGAAGCCGCCAGCCGGTCTTTTCGTTGTAATATGCAAAGCACTCGATCTCCGACTTGCTCCACTGATAACCGTTATCAGCCAAACATTCAACAATCTCTGATTCTGTGTGTCCTGTGTGTGAATCCTGTTCGCGCGCACGCGCGATATTAGAAACACTGTACACACTTGTATAAAAATCATTGTGTATTTTTTCAGTATCAGTCTCAGTATCAGTATCAGTATCAGTATCAGTTACAGTAACAGTATCAGCTTGTTTTGCTTGTTTTTTCAAGCATATGCTTGTTTTTGCTTCTTCGGTTTCGCCCTCCGGCTTCGGCTTTGCTGCGTTCTTGTTGCCTTTTGGAGCACCGCCTTTTTTCCCATATTCCGATCTTCTTCGGCATACATCTTCGTATTTTTCGGCGGCTGCATCTATCTGCGACCTGAACACCGAGAACAACACCGCCATTGCCAGATCATCGAATTTCGGCTCTGTGCCTTCGTCCGCATAGTCAAAGATAGCCTTGAAAAGCTGTCCTGCCTGCGCATCCGTAAGCAATGCAAGCTCCTTCTTCCGCTCGATGTAAAGCAGCACGGACTTCTTTTTTTTCATCCGCTCACCGCCTTAAAACGGTGCTTCGCCGTCTCCGATCGGTGCGAAATCATCCAGGAAGCTGTTACCGCCTCCGCCTCCTGCCGGATTTACCGCCGGATTGCTCTGCTGGTATCCGGAGTTGCCCTGCTGCTGATAGCCGGAGTTGTCCTGCTGCCGGTCGCCGCAGAAGTCTACCTTGTCGGCAGTAACGACATAGCTGTATACCTTGTTGCCGTTCTTGTCCGTGTAGTTATTGTTCTGGATGTTGCCCTCGATGAAGATCATCTTGCCCTTGCCGAACCACTTGCAGATGAATTCAGCGGTCTGCCGCCATGCGGTCACATCAATAAAATCCGCCTTCTTCTCGTCATCCTTGCTGTACCGGTCAACGGCCACGGAGAACCGGCACACGCTTGTCCCGGACTGCGTTTGTCTCAGCTCCGGATCTCTTGTCAGCCTGCCCATCAGAAATACCTTGTTTACGCTCATACCATACACCTTTCTGCGGCTATCTTCTCGCCGCTGTTTGTTTTTTGTAGTTGTGCCAATACCAGAAGAACAGCTCCATGATTTTCGCGGCAGATCGGCTCTTGTCCTTCACGAACTCCACTTGAAATCCGTACCTGTTGCCGCATTGCCACGCCCGGAGGGTTGCATATACGACAGCGCCGATATTCTTCACCTTCCGAGCCTGCGCCTGCATCTGACTGTCTGAAATCTCGTAAGACCTCAAATCATCCCATGATGCGCAGTTTTCAAGAAGCAATGTGCATTGTGTGGCATTGTGTCGAACCGTGTCGAACTCCTTCTCAATGCGCCCACGATCCGAAATCACATTGCCGTAAAGCTCCCCGACATTGGCCTTCCGTTCGATTACGCACGACCGGGAAAAGTCCTTTGCTTTGCCGCGCTTCTTGTCCTGCATGATAAAGCTATAATCGCCATAGTCCAGCTTGCTTTGCACCCAAGACACGCCCATTTTTTCAATGGCTTCTGTGATGTGCTTGTTCTGCTGCTCTCTGGTATCGACCAGAATCATCACATCGCGCATGAAATCGCGCTTTTCATCAGTCATTTGCGCTTGTCCATGCACTCGCGGCATCTTGCAACGCCGTCCGTGCTCTGTTGCAGAGCGTAGTTGTATACGTCTGCCGGTGTCCAGTGTTTGCCGGATGCAGCCGTGAAGGCCTCAAACGGCTTGCCGCACTCGCCGCATCTGTACTGCTGCTGTGCTGCCTGTTGCTGCTGTCCGCTTCCGCGCTTGCCGCCGCCCGTCTGCTCTGTATAAGCATCAGTGTCAGCGTCCTTTGTATCGTCAATGCAGAACAGTCCGTTCAGCGCATATTTTCGCGCATAGCTGGACGCTGTTCCGGTAATCTGGCTCTCATCCATGCCCTTCTTGCTTGCCGCTTCTCGGGCAAATGCCGTGACGGTCACGGCCTCGCCGCTCTCGGTGTCTGTGAGTGCCGCCGTTGCCTTGATATAAAAGCGATCCCCGACCGCCTGTACATCATCGGACAGCGTGAGCACCGTGCCGAACTCTGCGCACAGAGGCTTCACGGCCTCTATGATGTCCTCACAGCTCCGGTACTTATAGCCACCGAACTTGTTATACTGCCCCTTCGGCGCTTTAAGCACCTTCTGGATTTCCGCCAATTTACAGCGGATATTCTTCTGCTCCATCGTTTTCCTCCTTTTCGACCCGTTCAAGCGGACAGTGGTCACCGACAAAACGCTGCGGGAATGCGCATATCTCACCATTCAGGCCGCATGTGCTGTATGTTTTGCGGAAAAACTGGCACTGATAGCACGATATATCCGGGTTGCCGTGTTTATCGACCGGGAAACCGACCTCGACAGTTGCACGCCCGATCACATACCCGAACACGCCTGAATCAAAGTTAGGCATTTTTCAGATCCTCCAGATATGCGATGATGTTGTCAAGCTCTGCGCAGCCGAACGTGTGAAACATGGTTTTATTCCGCTCTTCGGTATCATCTTCGTACAGATGCACATACCATTTCCGGTGAGGTTCGATTTTGTAGTCGAATCCATTCTCATAGACGGTCACATCGAGATCAGAAACATGACCTGCGAAATGTACGAACACATCCGGATAGCCCTTTTCGTCTGGACTTTTGCGGATCGTCGAAACCTCCATAGCAAGCGCCATGATCCGCAGCACCTTTTCCTTGATTTCCCTTGCTTCCATTGTTTTCCTCCTTATTTCCTTATTTCGTGATTTTCGGATAGGCGATCCGCTTCAATGCACATTGTGCGCAGCAGATGCCTTCCTCGTCTTTGTAGAGATTTCCCGTGCCATCGTCCGGCTCTCCGCAGGTTTCGCAGCACAAGAACTCTTCCGCATCGTCAGGCGTGTGAACCGGCGCAGGGTAGGCAATCTTCATGATGCAGTCCGCGCACAGCTCGCCGTCCGGCGTATCATACAGCGCATCCCACCACCAATCAGAAAAGCCGCAGATTCGTCCGCATCTGTCGCACTCGTACTGAATGCTTGCCGGGATTCCGACCGATCTGTCTGCCTCGCTGTATAGCTGCATCTTCTTTTTCATCCTTTCCATCTGCGATTTTGCCGCACTCAGCTCGAAAAGCATCACACAGCGCTCTGCCGGATCGTTCGTTTCAAGCGCCTTGTGATAGCGCTCCTCGGCCTTCCGGTGCTTCGCCTTGATGATCTTCATGCGGAGCTGGTCTTTTTCAAAATTCGTCATGCTTCACATACTCCCTGAAAAGCTGTTCGCGGTCGAGCTGCTGTCTCCATGCCGCATCCATCACGGCATTGTAGTACATGCGCTGTTCCTGCACTTCTTCGTGAATCATTCGCTTGTGCTGACGCATTTCCTCACGATACCCGGCAAATGCCAGAGCCGCAACAGCTGCGCAGCACATCACTCCGACCCAGAACCAGAACATGCAAGCGCCTCCTCTTCTCTCTCTGCGATCCACCGCATCAGTAGCGGCTTGTAGATCTCATACTCCTTCTGCCGCATCTGGATGCACACCCCGAATGGATACACCCCGCACAGCAACCCGGCCTTGATCTTTTCCGGGCTTGTTTTCATTCCGTGCTCCCGCAGGATAGCGGCAGTTTCAGCCGGTGTCAGCGTTACGATCATCAGAATCCGCCTCCTTATCGTCCGCCATGTCCGCAGGACTGCACCGAAACACCTTGCACAGCCTGTACATTGTGTTCGTGTACGGCTTTGCCCGCCCCAGTTCGTAGGCACTGATAGCCATTCCGGAGACGTTGCACAGCCGTCCAAGCTCTTCCTGTGTCAGGCCTGCCAGCGTCCGGCGGTATCGCACCTTCTGCCCGAACGTCATACCCATGCATGCACCTCCCATCACTCAAGATCATCCTCCTTTGCCTCGATCACTTCCGCATGTTCGTATGCGTACTCGATCAGCCGGGATGCAATGTCCTGCTGTGAGCGGTTTGTGTCTCTGCACAAACTCATCACAAGCGCCATCGCTTTGCGGTTGACACGGACGCACTGTCCGCCATCGGACTTTGCGGAAGGATCAAACTTCGGAATGAGCAGTTTTTCCGTTTTCCTTGCCATGATCTCCCTCCTCGGTAAAATCGGGCTGTCCGGCAGCAGCCCGGTATGCTGAATACGGCTTGCAATTTTTTTGCCGGAGTGGGATGCGCGGGGCTTGAACCCGCAGCCGTCCGGTTATGAGCCGGGAGCGCTACCA
>Ga0326513_10001678_pt1 | contig 16860 bp, 9 predicted proteins | sample 2_2465_0518_D_FD_203654 | JGI IMG/M metagenome (GOLD analysis project Ga0326513, IMG submission 203654) | Bovine rumen microbial communities from UC Davis, California, United States - 2_2465_0518 | ecosystem: Host-associated > Mammals > Digestive system > Stomach > Rumen | place: USA: California... | reverse complement strand
GGCCGTGACATTCGACTTCGACATGCCCATCGGCCTCGACCACCTGTGGATAGTGCGCTCCGCTCCGGACGACCAGGTGGCCAGCTACGTGAAGGTTTACAGGACGGCCAAGACCATCTATGCCGAAATGGAAGGCGACGAGACACGTGCCCAGGTGAGCGAAGAGACCATCAACGATGTGACCAACGGCACTTTCGACTTCCAGCATGTCCACAACGGCATCTCCGGCCACACCTACACGATGTCGGCCCCCTCGACTGTGCTCCAGGACATCTACTACACGCAGGACATCACTACAACCCACGAGTTCAAGGCAACTGGCACTTACAACAGTGTCAACCTCTACGACTGGACCCATACCTCGCCTGCCAAGATTTACGTAGACGGCAATGTGACCATCAACGGTGGCACCTTCTACTACGTGGAATTCTATGTGCCCAGCGGCTCCACACTGACCTACAACGGATCCACCACCCAAGGCGGCATCCGCTTCATCGTCAAGGAAGGCGGCAAGCTCATCATCAACACCGATGTCATCAATGCCCAGTCTGAAGCCTATCCCTCCGAGATTGTCAACGAGGGAGAAGTGATTATCAACGGAAAGGCTACAACATCCTGGCACAGTGAGTTAAAAGATGTACAGTATAACGCCACAGTCACCTTCCCGCTCAACACCTCAGATTATACTGCAGCTAACACTACAATCAGTGAAGGATTCGGCAGCACAACCGTCGTTCTCGGAAGCAAATTGAGTTACTATGAGACCCGGAACATCACCGCTGGTGTCTCCGGCACATTCGATACTTTCCAACCTTCCGAAAAAACAACGAAGAGTTTTTCTGAAAACGGAGCTCAATGGTGGGATCAGGGCCGTTACGACTATACACTGGCTCTGAACGTCTGGATGCAAGACGGCTATACATTCAAGCCCACAGGCATCTCAGGTAACATCGTGCGTATGGGCACCGACGGTGGTCTGCTTGACATCGCCGAATCGGCTGGCAACACTTGGGAACCTAGCGTTCTGGCAGAGGGAATCATCCCGCGACGCAACAGTGAAACCGACAGTAAAGAACAGGCTGTCGCATCATTCAGCCTGAACAATTCTGCAATAAAGAACAAGAACTACTCGCTTTACTTATATCTCTACAATCTGGATACAAAGAAGCAGATAGGCTTCAACAACATTGTACTGACCGGCACGGTAAGCAAGACTGAATGGGTTGAAGAGTCCGGCGACCCCACCTTCAAGATGGCCAACTACTGCAACTTCTACAACGCCGGCAAGATGACGTTCAACTGCCCGCTGGAATTTGTTCCTGCTGACGGCAATTCGAAATACAACTACTTCACCAACTTCGCCGGTGCCACGCTGACGGGTCAGGACGTGACCATAGGCGGCAAGGGCGCACAGTTCGCCAACGCCGGCACGATGGACCTCACCGGCTCTTTGGATCTGAAGACCGGCTCCGGCGGCAACGCCCAGGCCGTCAATATCGGCAACCTGAGCGCAGCCAACCTCTACCTCCAGACAGGTGTCACCCACTTCTACAACGGCGGCACAACCCTCATCTCGGGCACCACGGAGTCCAATCAGTACGGCAACACGTGGGTCAACAACGGCTACTACAAGACGCAGGAGATGAGCATCACCGCCGGCAACAACACGTTCTACAACTACTGCCAGCTCTTCGTGACCGACAAGTTCTACCTGCATGACGCCACGTTCAACAACATGTCGTCGTCCTACGCCCAGGCCAAGTATCTGGACCTCGGCAACTACACGGTGAACCTCTACGACAACGCCGTCCTCTACGTGACCGACCTGCTCTACATAGCCGACGGCAAGGGCGCCGGTCTGGACAACGGCTTCCACGGCCTGGGCTCTGAGTATGCCATCGTGGCAGCCACCCAGATGGACGTGAGGGCCAGCAGCAGCAAGAACATCCAGTTCCTCGACAGGGTTTACTACTCCTGGAAGAATTTCCGCTATGTGGACGGCGAAGGCAACGAACTCACCGAAGCCCAGGCCAACGCCATTGCAGCCGACGGCGACAAGATCATCTTCTATGCCGACGAGACATCCCACAACGTAAGCTTCGGAGAACTCTCCATAGCCGAGCCTAAGGAAGGCGAATGCGGCGGCGTGGAATGGAATCACGGCGGAGGCCCCACGCCTCAGGGCTTTGTCTACATGCTGGCCTACGAGGACCTCGGCACGAAGGATGACTTCGACTTCAACGACATCGTGCTGCGTGTCACCCACACCGGCGGCACATCGGAAGGCACCGTTCAGCTCGTAGCCGCAGGCGGTACGCTCAAGATCAGTATCGCCTATGACGGCGAAACGCTCTTCACCCACAACGACGGCGTAATGTACGCTACCGGCGGCTCCGAGGGTGACTACACCATCAGCCAGATGCCAGGCACCAAGACGGCGACCATCGCAATGAGCGACGACTTCACGTGGACCGACGAGAACTGCCTCAACAAGTTCACCCTCAACGTCAAGAACTCCGGCGGCGACTTCGAGAAGGCCATCTCGGCAACAACGGCTGCCGGCTACGCGCCCCAGTGTCTCGTCATCCCCAGCGGCTCCTGGAAGTGGCCCACAGGCCGCACGTCCATCAAGGACGCCTATCCCCAGTTCTCCGGCTGGGTGGCCGACAAGACAGCTAACACGACCTGGTATAACTACCCCGCCACTGGCAAGGTTTACACCGGCCAGTAATCCCCATATAAAAGGATGTGCAGGAATTCTCTGCGCATCCTTTTTCTCCACACCTGAAACTTAAAACATAATATCACAATGAGAAAATTTTTACTTTTTGTCATCTTAACCCTATTCGGAACCGCCATGGTTCCGGCCAGAAATGTAACAGAAGCCGAGGCCCTGGTCAAGGCACAGGAATGGCAGGCATCCTACACCGCCAAAGCCAAAGGAGCAACGACGAAAGCGCCGCAGCTGGTGATGCGCGGCGAAGGCAACGCTACTCCTTATTATATATATAGTTACGGCGAAGGACAGGGATTCGTCGTCATCTCGGGCGACGACCGCACCGAAGCCGTGCTGGGATATGCCGACAGCGGCACCTTCAATGCTGCCGCTATGCCGGAAGCTATGAGCTGGTGGCTGGAGGGGTATGCCGACCAGATTGCCCGGCTGGGAAAAGCAACCTCCCGTCCCCTTACGGAAACGACATCCTATGCAGCCATCGAACCGCTGGTGACAACCTCATGGAACCAGAACGAACCCTACAACCTGCTGTGCCCCATCGAGGCTGCAAGCGACAGCGAACGCTGCGTTACGGGCTGTGTGGCCACAGCCATGGCCCAGGCCCTCTGCTATGAAGCCAAAGCCCACGGCGGCATTACAGGTTGGAACGAGATTCCGGGCTACACCTTCAATTTCAGGTTGCCCGACTCGACCTACGTCCAAAAAATGGATATGATGGCGGATCACAACGTAAGCTGGAATCTGCTGAGAGACGACTACATCGGTAACGAAACGCTGGAAGACGAAGGTGCCGCCGAAGTGGCCGCACTGATGGCCGCCTGTGGCTCGTCCGTCAAAACGTATTATCACAATAACAATCTGGGAGGTTCGTCCGCATCGCTCAGCCAAGTACCCGCTGCCCTGAAAAAACACTTCGGGTTCACCGGCGAGACCTATTATGCCTACGCCCAGAAATACACCGTGCGCGGATGGTCTGACCTTATCTATCACGAACTCTCACAAGGCCGCGTGGTAATCTACGGCGGACAGACCGGCACGGGCGGCCACGCCTTCCTCTGCGACGGTTATCGCGACGGCGACTATTTCCACTTCAACTGGGGCTGGGGCGGCATGGGCAACGGCTATTTCCGGCTCTCGGTCTGCAACCCCGACAATCAGGGCATCGGCGGTTCGGCCGGCGGCTACTCTTCCAATCAGGAAGCTGTAATCGGTCTTTCGGTCAACTACAGCGACACCTATCGGGGCGAACTCAATACCGGCACGCCCGACCTCACGCTGGTATCGCTCGAGAAAAAGGGAGAACATACGCTCTACTCGGAAATGGCCCTCACGGTCTCCCTCCGCAACAACACCAGCAGCGACTATCACGGCACCGTGATTATTGAAGCCTCCGGCCGTTCTGTGGGATTCGCGGGGCTTGCACTTGCCGCAGGCGAACAGACAGAAGAGACCTTCTACTACACCCCCCTTGCCACCGGTACCGTACCGCTCCGGATTCTTGAGGTTGATGTGAGAGGAGATGACGTATTCAACGTGACCAAAGTGCTGGCCCACGACACCATTGAAATCAAGCCGTCAGCCATTGATCTGGGCAATGACCTCAGCGCCGCCCTCTCCGTCACAACGCCCAACACAGGAATATGGGGCACCATCACCGGAGATACCTACTCGGGCTACTACACCCTGACCAACAAGAACACGGAGGAAGCGATTGCAGGAACCGCTGTCGTACACCTCTTCGAGATGCACGATATGGGTGGAGGACATTTCTCGGGCAGTTCCATCAGTTCCTATACCGTCCATGTTTCCGTACCTGCCGACAGCAGCATCAATGTACCCTTCGGCCTCGGTACGATGAAGCCCGACACCTATTATATGGTCAGCCTCTACTTTCTCTATGGTCCTATGCAGCACCGTTTCCAAGGCAACACGTATAAGGCGGCTGCCGATCCGGACGGAATCACAGTTGTGGAACGCGATGAAGGAAGCGCTGACGAACAACGCACTGCAGAGCATCCGGCCTACAACCTGCAGGGACAGCGTGTAGGTGCGGATTACCGTGGAATCGTGATTCAAAACGGCAGAAAACGACTCCAAAAGTGAGTTTTTTGACCAGGAATTTGGTCATGTCAAAAATTTGAACTATCTTTGCAGCCCGAAATAACTTCGGAGACCTCTTCCCAGCTCTTGTGAAAGAGTCTTGTGAGGCTGAAGTTATTTCTGGCCGGCATTGTCAAGGCGATGCCGGCGGAGTATAAACAATAAAAACAAAAAAGATTTATGGGAAATTTAGTAGCTATTGTGGGACGCCCTAACGTGGGCAAATCCACACTGTTCAATCGCCTGACAGAGAGTCGCACAGCAATCGTAAGCGACCAGGCAGGCACAACACGCGACCGCCAATACGGACACGTCATCTGGGGAGAACGCGAGTTCTCGCTGGTGGACACAGGCGGCTGGGTCGTCAACAGCGACGACATTTTTGAGTCCGAAATCAACCGTCAGGTGGAAATTGCCATAGAGGAGGCCGATGTGATTCTCTTTGTCGTGGATATCATGAACGGTGTCACTGATCTGGACGACAGCATCGCCAAGATGCTCCGTAAATCCCGGAAACCCGTGCTCGTAGTGGCCAACAAAGCCGACAACTACGACCAGCATGTCTATGCGGCCGAGTTCTACAGTTTCGGGTTGGGAGACCCCTGGATTATCTCGTCGGCAAACGGATCGGGAACGGGCGACCTGCTCGACGAAGTGGTCAGGAAATTTACAAAGGATGACAGTGAAGACCTCGAGGATATTCCCCGTTTTGCCATCGTGGGCCGTCCGAATGCCGGCAAGTCGTCCATCCTGAATGCCTTCATGGGCGAAGACCGCCACATCGTGACAGACATCGCGGGGACAACACGCGACTCCATCTATCAGAAGTATAATAAATTCGGCTTCGATTTCTATCTGGTCGATACCGCCGGTATCCGCCGCAAAAACAAGGTGACCGAGGACATTGAATACTACTCGGTACTGCGTGCCATCCGCGCCATTGAGAACAGCGATGTCTGTGTGCTGATGCTGGATGCAACGAAAGGCATCGAGGCCCAGGATCTGAACATCTTCTCGCTCATCGAGAAAAACCGCAAGGGCCTGGTAGTGTGTGTCAACAAGTGGGACATCATGGAAGACAAATCGAAGGAGAGTATTGCCTATATGGAACAGACCATCCGCGAACGCCTGGCTCCCTTCCGCGACTTCCCCGTCGTGTTTGCCTCAGCCATCACGAAACAGCGAATCTACCGCGTGATTGAGGAAGCCTCTCACGTCTATGAAAACCGGCACCGCCAGCTCAAGACCTCGGAGCTCAACGAATACATGCAGGAAGCCATTGCGGCCTATCCGCCGCCGGCCAACAAGGGCAAGTTCGTGAAAATCAAATATGTCACGCAGCTCAAAGAGAGCCAGATACCCTCGTTTGCGTTCTTCTGCAACCTGCCGCAATGGGTCAAGGAACCCTACCGGCGTTATCTGGAAAACAAGATTCGCGAACATTGGGATTTCACTGGTACACCAATCAATATCTTCATGCGCGAGAAATAAACACAATAAAAATGCGGGAGACCTCAGAGCAGGCCTCCCGCTTCGTATATATATAAAGTGATGGATGAGAGAACTTAGCGTATCCAGAGCAGTTCGCGATACTTGGGCATGGGCCACAGGGTATCGTCCACAATCTCCTCGAGTTTGTCGATAGGCTTGCGGATGCCGGTGAGCAACTCGGCAATCTCGTAATATGCCATCGCATGTTCGTAGTCGTCGGCAATCTTGTTGGCCACCTTTCGCTTGGCCACCATGACATCGACTTTCTCCTTGATCTCAGCATTGTAGCCTGAAATCTTGCGGATAATCGCAATCTCGGGAGCAGCCAGCGTTTCCCACTCGTTGGGGAAGAGACTCTTGAGCATCGTCACGTTGCGGAGCAATGTCGACTGATAGTTGGTTGCCGCAGGAATGATATGGTTGATGGCAAGGTCGCCAAGAGTACGTGCTTCAATCTGCACGAGTTTGGAGTAGGTTTCCCACTTCACCTCGTTGCGGGCCTGGAGTTCGGCTGCCGTGAAGATGCCGAGTTTCTCATAGAGGGCTACTGATTCTGGTTTGGTGTTCTCGAGGAACATCTTGGGCACACAGCGCTCGACATCGAGACCACGGCGACGGGCTTCTTCCTCCCACGCTTTGGCATAGCCGTTACCATCGAAACAAACCGTATCGATGATTTCTGCAATAAGGGGTTTGAGGGTTGCCATAAAGGCTTCCTTCATAGGTGTACCCTTTGCCATTTCGGCATCCACAGCGGCCTTGAAGTCGATGAGCTGCTCGGCCATAGCAGCATTGAGCACGGTCATTGCTCCGGCGCAGTTGGCCTTGGAACCGACTGCACGGAACTCAAAACGGTTGCCTGTGAAGGCAAACGGAGAGGTGCGGTTGCGGTCCGTATTGTCGAGGAAGATTTCTGGAATCTCTACCAGACCCGTATTGTAGGCGTGTTTGCCGGCAATGACGATATCCGTATCGTTGGGAACATTGAGAAGCTGACGCAGCACATCGGTCATTGTCTTGCCCAGGAAGGCCGAAATAATGGCCGGAGGGGCTTCGTTGGCACCCAGACGGTAAGCGTTGGTTGCCGAGGCGATGGATGCCTTCAGCAGGGCTCCGTGGCGCTTCACAGCCACCAGCGAGTTCACGAAGAACGTGATGAACTGAAGGTTCGACATCGGGTCTTTTCCGGGAGCCAGGAGAATGACACCCGTATCGGTGGAAAGTGACCAGTTATTGTGTTTGCCGCTACCGTTGATGCCCTCGAAAGGCTTCTCATGGAGCAATACACGGAAACCGTGACGGCGGGCTACCTGTTTCATCAAGCCCATGAGCAGCATGTTCTGGTCGTTGGCAAGATTGCATTCCCCGAAGATGGGAGCACACTCAAACTGGTTGGGAGCCACCTCGTTGTGGCGAGTCTTCATCGGGATGCCGAGACGGTGTCCCTCAATCTCAAGATCTTTCATGAAGGCCTGTACGCGGGTGGGAATCTGACCGAAATAATGGTCGTCCATCTGCTGGTTCTTGGCCGAAGCGTGGCCCAGAAGGGTACGTCCGCATGCTATCAGGTCGGGACGTGCGGCATAGAGGCCGTCATCCACCAGGAAATACTCCTGTTCCCAGCCCAGATTACACTGAATCTTCCGGACGCGTTTGTCGAACATCTTGCAGATAGCCAGAGCAGCATCGGAAACCACCTTGATGGATTTCTTGAGAGGAGCCTTGTAATCGAGCGCCTCGCCCGTATAGGATATAAATATGGTGGGAATGCAGAGACAGTCGTCGTAGATGAAGACCGGCGATGTGGGATCCCACGCGGTATAGCCGCGTGCCTCGAAGGTAGCACGAATGCCGCCAGAAGGGAATGATGATGCATCAGGTTCCTGCTGGAAGAGGGACTTGCCTTCAAATTCCTCAATCATACCGCCTTTCCAGTCATACTCCATAAATGAATCATGCTTCTGGGCGGTTGTTTCGGTGAGGGGCTGAAACCAGTGGCAACAATGGGTTACACCATGCTCAAGGGCCCAGGTCTTCATTCCCGCAGCGACCTTGTCGGCAATCTGTCGGTCCATTTGCTTTCCGTTGTCAATGCAGTCAATCAACGCATCGTAGGTCTTGCGGTCGAGGTACTTGAACATCTTTTCACGATCGAAAACCAATTCACCAAAGAACTCCGAAGGGCGGGCTGACGGGGGAACGACATCAACGGCGTGCTTTTTGAACGCCTCATGCACCACTTCGAATCTCAAATTGTTACTCATTTTAGAACTTGTTCGATATTTGTTTGCCATCAATTACCGTTTGATAGCATTTTGATTGTTTGTTTGTGGATTTTACAGCATTTTGTATATTCTCATGAAATCTTTTTGTCTTTTCCTTAAAATCCGCTGCAAAGATAAGGGTTTTCCCGAAACTGGCCAAAGAATTTTCCAAAAAAATGCAGTTTTAAAAATGTTAAAAAGCAATCTGTCACAAAATGGAAGATAAAAATAGCAAAAAGTAATGAAATTGCAGGAATTTTCAGGGGTGGATTGGAAAAAATTTCGGAATATTGCCCGATTCTTGTCAACAAATCACTCAAAAAACACGAAATTCCGACACCGCCTGTGGCTGGCCGCCAACCGGGGAATCAAAGATATCAAAAAAGACGTTCCCTTGGGAAATCACCCCGGCCTAAGGCCGCCGTTTCCGCCATAAAAAGGTTAAAATTGTAGCGGAGAGGTGCTAAAATGACATAAAATGAGGCGAAAAGTGTCAATTTTGGCAGAAATATAGCAAATATATGATTTTTTTTTGCTATCTTTGCAGAGCTTAAAGTGCTCTTTTTTCCGACAGTCAACCCCGACTGACATGAAGGAAGCACGACAGCGATAGGCTTCGGCCTTAACTATAAAACAACGAGACATATGAGCACCAAGATCCTTTTCATCAACACCGACATCGTTCCCTATATCCCTGAGGGCAGAATGGCCGTAATAGGCCGTCAGCTGGCTCAGGGGATGCAAGAAAAAGGGCACGAAATACGCACATTCATGCCCCGTTTCGGACGGGTGAGCGAACGTCGCTGCCAGTTGCATGAGGTGATCAGGCTCTCGGGCATGAACCTCATCATTGATGATACGGACCATCCCCTGATTATCAAGGTTGCATCGATACAGCCTGCCCGCATGCAGGTTTATTTCATCGACAACGATGACTATTTCACCTCGCGCAAAATGTCGTATGCCGACGGCGAGGGCAATGAATATGAGGATAACGGCGAGCGCATGGTGTTCTTCGCACGCGGCGTCATTGAGACGATTCGCAAACTCCGTTGGACGCCCGATGTGGTGTATTGCCAGGGCTGGTTTACGTCAGTAGCCCCCATCTACATCAAGCGTGCGTTCAACGAAGATGCCTGCTTCAAGAGAACCAAAGTGGTCTTTGCTGCTTACGATAATATGTTCCAGACGCCCATTGCTGCCAATTTCACCCGCCTTGTGCAACGCGACGGCATCACAAAGAGCGATCTCAAGGAATGGGCCGACAAGAAGCTGAGCTGCGTGGAAGTGACACGTATGGCGCTCAAATACTCAGACGGTCTCGTTATCACCGACCCGAATATCGACCCGGCCCTTCTGGCACAGGCCGAAAAATACGGGCTCAAGGTATTGGACTGCTCGAAAGATACGGAACTGAATCTTGACAAATATCACGAATTCTTCGAACAGTTTGCCCAACCGGAACAATAATAACAAACTCAAAAACAAGGTAATATCCTTTTAATGAAAACAATTTTCGACAGGAGCCTCTGGTTATGGATTGGGGCTCTGTTCGTAGCGCTCACCTCTTGTGAGGACAATATGGAAAAGGTGGGCGCATCCACGTTGCCGGAAACGGACGGCATCGTGATGAAGACCGTAACGTTCCCTGTAGAGAGTCGCTCAGCCTATCGCGACTCCATCTATGTACGCACCGGTTACCCGCTTCTCGGACGTCTGTCCGACCCCGAGTTCGGCGAAATCGAGGCCTCCTATCTGGCCCAGTTCTACTCCAGCTCCGAGTTTACGCTTAACGGTTACAATTCGGCGGATTCCTGCATTTTCGACCTTCTGCGCACCTCAGCTCCTGCGGCCCTGGGTTACAAATGGGACGACTTCAAATACATTCCCTGGGACTCGATTTGCGGCAACCAGCTTGACTCGATGACTCTGCGCATCTATTATCAGACCTACTACGGCGACTCGCTGACTCCGATGAAACTAAGCGTCTGGGGTCTCGATCCCGATGTGGAGTTTGAAGCACTGTCAGAGAAGGAATTCTACAGCAACACGGATTTCTCGAAGTTCACCGACGAGGAAAACTTTCTCGGATCCAAGGGCTACACAAGCGCCGACCGCGCCAACAGCGACTCGGTACGCAGTCTCTCGACCTACATGCCCTTCATCGAGATTAAACTGAACGATGCCCTCAAGGACAAATTCTACAGGGCTGCCGTCGAAGCCGCCATCTCACGCGACGAGGATAATCCCCACCACGGCGACTATCAGGATGTGTTCAAGAGTTCTTCCGCCTTCCGCAAGAACCTGCTTTCCGGTATCTGCGTCAAGCCCACTTTCGGCGACGGTTCTCTGATCAAGGTCTATTACACAGCCATCTATTTCTTCTATTCGTCTTTCCACAAATATGACGAGGACGGCAGTCTGCTGCGTAACTTTGACGACTCGGCCGACTCGACATACGTCACCAAGCACACCAAGTACATCGCCGTGACGCCCGATGTGATCCAGATGAGCGGTTACAGTTTCGACGATCCCGACAAAGCAACACGTCTGGCCGACAAGGACACGACCTACGTGTCGTCGCCGGAAGGATACTACACCATTGTGGATTTCCCTGTTGGCAAAATCATCTCGACGATGATGAACGACCCCATGCGTGATGTCAGCGACTCAAGCTACTTCCTCAATGCCGCCAACTTCTATCTCCAGGGCTACAAACCCAAGGGTGTGCTGATGAACGCCACGCCCACGCCCACCCTGCTGATGGTGGAAAACAGCGAATTGGGCACTTTCTTTGAGAACAGTAAAACACCTGACTATGAAACAACGACCGTCGGTTCCTACGTGGCCGATTCCACGGACGAAAAGGTGTATTATTATAATTTCGGCAACCTCAACTCCCTTGTGCTCGGTCTGGCCGAGAAACACGGTTGGGTCAAGGAGGACAATACGAGCCTGCCGGAAAACTACACCGTTCCGATGGCTCTGGTGCCTGTCGAACTGACCACCAATTCGACCTACGGTACCATTCTCTCGTCGTCTACCTACATTCTGCCCTCGGCGATGAAACTCAAGCGAGGCGACAATGCCCAGCAACTGCAGGTCGTCTATACGATTGAAGGCCGGCTGAAATAATTCAGAATTAAACATTCATCAACATATAAAACAACAAAAAGATTATGACAGATCGTTTGTATATCTTTGACACGACGCTGCGAGACGGCGAACAGGTTCCCGGTTGCCAGCTCAATACGGTCGAAAAGATTCAGGTAGCCAAGGCGCTTGAACAGTTGGGTGTCGATGTGATTGAAGCCGGTTTCCCGATTTCAAGTCCCGGCGACTTCAATTCTGTAGTGGAAATTTCCAAGGCCGTTACCTGGCCCACCATCTGCGCCCTCACGCGTGCTGTCCAGAAGGACATCGACGTGGCTGCAGATGCACTCAAATATGCCAAACACAAGCGTATCCACACGGGCATCGGAACATCCGATTCCCATATCAAATACAAATTCAACAGCACCCGAGAGGAAATCATAGAGCGTGCTGTGGCTGCTGTCAAGTATGCCCGCAAGTTCGTTGACGACGTTGAATTCTATGCCGAGGATGCAGGACGCACCGAGAACGAATATCTCGCTCAAGTCATCGAGGCAGTTATCGCTGCCGGCGCAACGGTTGTCAACATCCCCGACACCACAGGCTATTGTCTGCCCTGGGAATACGGCGCCAAGATTAAGTATCTCAAGGAGCATGTCTCCAACATCGACAAGGCCATCATCTCGACCCACTGCCACAACGACCTCGGTATGGCGACAGCCAACACCATCAGCGGCGTCATGAATGGCGCCCGTCAGGTGGAGGTGACTATCAACGGTATTGGCGAACGCGCAGGCAACACGGCGTTGGAAGAGATTGCAATGATCATCAAATGCCACCAGACGGTGCCTGTCATCACCAACATCAACACCACCAAGATTTATCCGACATCGCGCATGGTTTCGTCGCTCATGAACATGCCCGTTCAGCCCAACAAGGCCGTTGTCGGCAAAAACGCCTTCGCCCACAGCTCGGGCATCCATCAGGACGGCGTGCTCAAGAACGTACAGACCTACGAAATCATGAACCCCAAGGATGTGGGTATCGACGAAAACAGCATCGTCCTCACCGCCCGCTCAGGTCGCGCTGCTTTGAAACACCGACTCTCTGTGCTCGGCCAGGAAATCGACGGTGAGAAACTCGATAAGATCTATGAGGCCTTCCTCCGCCTGGCCGACAAGAAGAAGGAACTCAACGACGATGATATCCTCATGCTGGCCGGTGCCAACCAGAGCGAGACCCACCACATCAAACTCGATGCCCTTCAGGTTACTTCCGGCCGTGGCATCCAGCCCATTGCCGCCATCAAGGTCAACATTGCCGGTGAAATTTTCGAAGCCGCCGCTTCAGGCAACGGTCCCGTCGATGCCGCCATCAAGGCGCTCAAGAAGATTGTACAGCGCCAAATGACCCTCAAGGAATTCACCATCCAGGCCATCACACAGGGTTCGGATGACGTCGGCAAAGTCCACATGCAGGTGGAATACGACGGACACGTCTATTACGGCTTCGGAGCCGACACCGACATCGTTTCGGCTTCGGTCGAGGCATACATCGACTGTATTAATAAATTCAAGCATTAAATTTAAATATGAATACGTTATTTGACAAAATCTGGGATTCCCACGTTGTGCAGAATGTGGAAAACGGACCCACCCAACTTTACATCGACAGGCTTTATGCCCACGAAGTGACCTCGCCCCAGGCATTTGACACCCTGCGCGACAAAGGCATCAGGGTATTCCGTCCCGAACGCATCGTGGCCATGCCCGACCACAATACTCCGAGCGACCAGCAGGAACGCATCGACGACCCCATTGGCCGCAAGCAGGTGGAAACGCTGAAACGCAACTGCGAGGAGTTCGGCATCAGACACTTCGCCATGGGAACGAAGGACAACGGCATCATCCACGTCGTGGGTCCCGAGAAGGCTCTCTCGCTGCCCGGCATGACCATCGTGTGCGGCGACTCCCATACCTCAACCCACGGTGCCGTAGGCGCCATTGCGATGGGTATCGGCACGAGCGAGGTCGCCCAAGTGCTCGCCTCCCAGTGTATCCTGCAGCAGAAACCCAAGACAATGCGTATCAACATCGAGGGTACCCTGCCCGCAGGTACTACCGCCAAAGACGTCGCTCTCTATATCATGGCCCGCATGACCACTTCGGGCGCCACGGGCTATGCAGTGGAATATGCGGGCAGTGCCATCCGCTCCATGTCGATGGAAGGCCGTCTGACACTCTCCAACCTGTCGATCGAGATGGGTTCGCGTGCAGGCATCATCGCCCCCGACGAAATCACCTTCGCCTACCTCAAAGGCCGCGAGTATGCGCCCAAGGGTGCCGACTGGGACAAGGCCGTCGAAGAATGGAAGAAACTGCGTTCCGACGACGATGCTGTCTTCGACAAGGAGGTGACCTACCGTGCCGAGGACATCACACCCCGCATCACCTACGGCACCAATCCCGGTGCCGGCATTGCGGTCGATGAATGCATTCCCGAGCTCAACGAGGTTGCCGAGGCCGACCGCGACCAGTTCCTCTCTATGCTCAACTACATGCAGTTCAAGCCCGGCGAACGTCTGGAGGGTCATCCTGTGGATTATGTCTTCCTCGGAGCCTGCACCAACGGCCGTATCGAGGACTTCCGCGCTTTTGCCAGTGTCGTGAAGGGCCGCAGGAAGGCCGACAACGTGGTGGCCTGGCTCGTTCCCGGCTCCTGGCTCGTACGTCAGCAGATCATCGACGAGGGCATCGACAAGATTCTTGCCGAGGCCGGCTTCGAACTGCGTCTGCCTTCGTGCTCGTCCTGTCTGGCCATGAACCCCGACAAGGTGCCCGCCGGCAAACTCTGCATCTCCACATCCAACCGCAACTTCGTGGGCCGTCAGGGTCCCGGAGCGCGCACCGTGCTCGCCTCTCCCCTCACCGTTGCCGCCAGTGCCGTCACCGGCAAAATCACCGACCCGCGTAAACTCTGAAAGATATGAAACAGAAATTCAACATCATCGAGTCCACGTGTATTCCTGTGGAAATCGACAACTGCAATACCGACCTCATCATCCCGGCCCGCTACCTCGCCTCGACCACGCGCGACCCGAAGTTCTTCGGCGATGCCTTCATGCACGACCTGCGCTATGACGCCCAAGGCAACAAGGTGCCGGACTTTGTGATGAACCGTCCCGAATACTCAGAAGCTCCGCGCGAGGGCGTTCACGAAATCATCATCGGCGGACAGAACTGGGGCAGCGGCTCCAGCCGCGAACACGCAGCCTGGGCCATCAGCGGCTACGGCGTTCGTGTCGTCATCTCCAGCTCGTTTGCCGACATCCACCGCAACAACCTGCTCAACTGCTTTGTGCTCCCCGTCGTCGTGAGCCGTGAGTTCCAGCAGGAACTGTTTGCCACGGTGAAAGCCAACCCTTCGGCCCGCGTGCGCGTCGATGTGCCTGCCCAGACCGTCACCAACCTGACGACCGGCCACAGCGAGAGTTTCGAACTCAACGACTATAAGAAATATTGCCTCGAGAACGGCTATGACGATATCGACTACCTCCTCACCAAGAAGGACGACATCGTCAACTATGAGCAGCGCCGCTCCTGATTATGACCGTAGAAATACTTGATACTACCCTTCGCGACGGCGAACAGACCTCCGGTGTGGCATTCTCCGCGTCGGAGAAGCTCTCCATTGCCCGCAAACTCATCGAGGAAGTGGGTGTGGATCGCATCGAGATGGCTTCCGCCAGGGTTTCCAAGGGCGAGTTCGAGTGCGTCTCGGAAGTGACACGCTGGGCTCGCGAGGCCGGACATCTCTCCAAAATCGAGGTCCTCGGCTTCGTCGATAACGGTGCCTCCATCCGATGGATCAAAGAGGCGGGAGGAACCGTTATCAACCTCCTTGCCAAGGGCAGTCTGCGCCACTGTCAGCACCAGCTCCACAAGACGCCTGAGGAACATTGGGAGGACATCCGCAACAATGTTCACATGGCCATTGAGGAGGGACTCGATGTCAACCTCTATCTCGAGGACTGGAGCAACGGCATGAAGAACTCGCCGGACTATGTGAGGGGCATGATTGACAGTCTCAGGGATCTGCCCATCCACCGTTTCCTGCTGCCCGACACACTGGGCATCCTCGATCCCGAGGCCACGGGCTTCTTCATCCGCCAGATGGTGGAGTTCTGGCCGCAACTCCATTTCGACTTCCACGCCCACAACGACTACGACCTTGCCGTTGCGAATGTGGCCGCTGCCGTCAAAGCCGGAGCGCGCGGTGTGCACGTCACGGTCAACGGACTGGGCGAACGCGCCGGCAATGCATCGCTTTCGTCGGTGGTGGCTGTGCTCCACGACCTGGTGAAGGCCGACCTCAAGATACGCGAACAGAGCATCAACTCGCTCTCGCGCATGGTCGAGAGCTATTCCGGCATCGCGTGTGCCGCCAATGCTCCGATTGTGGGCGAGAACGTCTTCACCCAGACGGCCGGTGTGCATGCCGACGGCGACAAGAAGGACAAGCTCTATTTCAATGCCCTCCTGCCCGAACGTTTCGGCCGTACACGCGAATATGCCCTCGGCAAGATGTCGGGCAAGGCCAACATCGAGCAGAACCTGCAGCTTCTGGGCATCAATCTCGACGACGCGTCGATGCGCAAGGTGACACAGCGCATCAACGAACTCGGCGACAAGAAGGAACTCGTCTCCATCGATGACCTTCCCTACATCATCGCCGACGTGCTCCACCACGATACGCCCACCGACAGCGTAAAACTCGTTTCCTATATGGTGACCACAGCCTACGGTCTCAAACCAGTGGCCAGTGTCAAGATTGAAATCAACGGAAAGGAATACGAAGAGACTGCCACCGGCGACGGCCAGTACGATGCCTTTGTGCGCGCCGTGCGCCACATCTACCGCAACAGTCTCAACCGCACCTTCCCCTGGCTCACCAACTATGCCGTCACCATTCCTCCCGGAGGCCGCACCGATGCCCTCGTGCAGACTGCCATCTCATGGTGCTACGAAGGCAAAGTCTATCGCACCCGCGGACTGGATGCCGACCAGACCGAAGCCGCCATCAAGGCCACCATCAAGATGCTCAACCTTCTGGAAGAGAACAATTTCTCCTGATAATGTCGTTATCTCGTTATAACGTTATATCGAAATATCGAAA
>Ga0326513_10001677_pt1 | contig 16870 bp, 18 predicted proteins | sample 2_2465_0518_D_FD_203654 | JGI IMG/M metagenome (GOLD analysis project Ga0326513, IMG submission 203654) | Bovine rumen microbial communities from UC Davis, California, United States - 2_2465_0518 | ecosystem: Host-associated > Mammals > Digestive system > Stomach > Rumen | place: USA... | reverse complement strand
ACGGTACACCAATGTCACAAAGTCAATGGGACCTTACCGCTGTAAACGATATATCACTTGCTACTTTAGTAAACAATAATTCTTATGAAACATATCAAAATCATTTTGAAGTAAATAAATATTTGTCAGCACAAAATGGTTGGAGTAATTATAGTGCTAATTTCTTGCCTTATGTAAGAGCTTCAAACAACACAAACATTTTTGATTTAAATGTAAAAAATCAAGAATTCAGTCAAATGACTACAAATGACGATAGAAAATTGGTTTATAAAGTTTGGAAACCTTGTAAATATCCTTATATTATTCAAGACACAGAACATTTAGAAGTAAAACCTCGTTCTGAAACTACATTACCTTATTTAAAACTTGGTGATGTTAATAATTCTTACATTTTCAATTACAACTGTTATAATTCTGGTTGTTCTGCTTATGATACTTCCGACACAGATTTTAAACAGGGCGATGTTATAAGAGGTAAAAGAGAAGAATTTGGTGATATTGTTTACAGTAGACTAACAGCTGATTTACCACCCAAAGATCCAAATGAGGATTATTTCTATTGGTCAGCATATTCTGCTTATGCACAAGAATTAACAAACATAACGAATGAAGATGAATATTTGGCTTGGTTGAGTGATACAGCAAATGGTATAATTTCTATTAATCCTAACAGTTTGATATTTGATTCAACTAAAACTTATAATTATAATGATTATGTTGCTGTTGGTGATTATTCTACTTTCTATTCTGCTGCTTGTAATATTAAAGCCGGTTCAACATTAGATACTGTCTGTTGGCACGAAGATTTGTTTGATTTGGAAGCATTGGATTTACCAGATTCTTATTTTGTATCTCGTAATTTCTATGGAAGTGCTTCATACACGATTGATTTAAGTGACACAAACAAAACATATCTTCATATTGCTTATCCTTCTACAGTACTAATTAATCCTTATGTACCATATATAGGACCAGATCAATATGCAAATCCACCAAAAAGTAATTTATTTGTAACTGACTTTAAAATGACTTATGAAGCGATAGATTAATAATAAGTTACCACTAAAATTAAAAACTGCTCAGAAATGGGCAGTTTTTGGCATATTCTGTTATAAATACATTAGATATTTATTAACATAGTGAGTGAGTGAAATTATTATTAAGTTTATTTTTATGAGGATTAAAAAGTATGGCTAAGTATTCAGTTCCAGGCATACGCTTTACAGAAATTGATAATACAGTTCGTTCTAATTCTCTTCCAGGTTTAGGCATTGGTGCTATCGTAATGAAGTCCAATAAAGGTCCTGTAAACCAGAGAATTTTAACTTCTTCTTATGATTATTTCACCCAGATTTATGGTGAACCAGAAAACCTTGATGATTACGGTCACTTTGCTGCCGAAAACTATCTTGGAATTTCTAACCAGTTGCTTTGTGTACGTGCAACTATGGGTGATGAAGGTTATGCTCAAATTCAATTCCCTTATACTGATGCAGATTTAACTGACAAGTTTACTTCTAAAGATACATCAGAATTCAAATACATTAACAATGAAGATGACTCACAACTTAAATTGTTGGAAAAGTTGGATACTGTAACAACCGTTGACTCCATTGTTTCTTCTGGTGAATGGATTAATCCACCAGTTCTTTCAGGATTTGCTTTAAAACAAAGAGCACAATTCGCAACTGTTGAAGATTTAATTACAGATGCTCCAGCTTCTATTGCTGTCTTCAAGGGTTTTGGTGATGAAACCGGTTTGAGTGCCGGTTTTCCAATGGAAGTAGGTAGTGGTGTTTACTTCAACTTTGCTACCAAGGTATCTACAAAGGGTGAAGTTGCTAAGTACTTTGATGATTTGATTATTAAATCTGATTGTATCACAAGTGCTATTTCTACAGACGCTTTCGCAAGAAATCCAACTCCAATTACAAATGTCTATTACAATAGTGCTACAAGTTCTACTGTTACTGCATTTGGTTACAAGACCATTTTCTCTATTCCAGCTTCTGCTACATTGAATGAAACTCCTTATTCTTTGACTGCTTACTTTAAAAAGGACTTCTTTGATAACAAGTTAAGTGGTACTGAAATTACTTATGGTGATGTATTCCAAGCTGAAAACTTCTATACTGGTGACGATACAGTAAATCCAGATATGTGTACTTCTGCAGCAGCAGTTAAAATTCAGTTCCGTGACTGGGATGATTGTGCTTTGAAGACACATTATGTTTTGAAGAATAACACTGAAGGTTTTAGTAATGTTGGTTTTGAAAAATCAGTTGGTCAGGCTGCTGGTATTACATTCCGTGAATATGGAATGAACACCAAACAGGAAGCCTTGATTGGTGGTATGACTGATGGTGCTTTGGAAGACGATATTAAAGTTCTTAAAATTAACAAAGTAATTGAAGGAACTTATGATCCTCAATATTCTAATACCTTGTTTGGTGGTAAGAGTGGTAAGGATTTTGTAGTTTCTATCGCTGATGAATATGGTGCAGATGTAGCTGATGTTGCTACAGATAAATATTCTTTGCTTTTCTATTACGATGTATGGACTGGTAAGGAATTTGATGCAGATGACCAACTTGTAAACAAACCAGTAGTAAAGATTATTTACACTCAAGAATGGGAAGAATTTAATTCTGCTCAGGGAAGTAAGGACTTCAATGAATTCTTGTTCTGGACTATTGCTGAAAAGGGTTCAAATAAGGCAACAACATTGTCTACCTATGTACAAGACGAACCAAACCCAGTTGTAATTCCTTGGCAAGAAGGTGTATCTAAAGATAATGGTGAGCCAATGAGAAAGATGGTTGCTCTTGCTTCATCTGAAATCTTGAACTCTACCAATGAAACCTATCGTGATGGTTACACTATTTCTATTGAGTCTGACGATGAACCAGGTAACGGTGACGTAGAACAGTATGTTTCTAACAAGAATAATCAGTTGATTATTGCTTCTATTGGACCTGGTGAATATGGTAATGATGTCGGTGTTTCTATCATTACAACTGATGCTGCTGAAATTGCTGCATTGAACCATCAGAATGCTTTCAACTGGAAGTATCGTTTTGATGATGAAGAACAGGTAGATGCCGATGCAGACGATTTAACCTGGAAGAAGGTATATCGTGTTAATGTCTATGTAAAGAATAAGACACAGACTGCTGAAGCTGCTTGGGGTACAGGTATGGATGCCTTGTTAAAGGACCCAACTGAAACCTTCTATGTATCAAATGACCCAACAGCTAAGGATGCCGAAGGTAATAGTTTGTTTGCACCAAATGTCATTAACGGTCATTCTGAATACATTTATGTATCTCGTAATTCCGTAAATGAAGCTAAGACCGGTGCAGGCACTTATGCTCAACCTTGTCAGACTTATGCTATCTATCAATTAACTGGTGGTACAAACTCCAAGAAGAACAATGTAACAGAAAAGATTGCTGCATTGAAACTTTATCGTGATAGACAAAAGGCTGATTTTGATATCTTGTTCAACGTAGAAGCTGTAGATACCTTCAATGGTCGCCAGCGTTATGCTGCTCTTCAACGCAAGATTGCAGAAATTGCAAGTGCTAGAAAGATTGACCTTGCTGTTGTACAGGTAACCTCTAAGGAAGCTAAGACTGTTAAGAGACAACTTGGTGAAGCCAAGATGTTTGCTTTCCCAAACGGTACTTATGTAGCACCTTATGGTGGTTATGACAAGTATTACAATGGAACATTAGGCTCTTGGATTTACTTACCTAAGTCAGTAGCTGGTGCTTGTGCTATGGCTTACTGTGATATGTTCTCATATCCTTGGATGGCACCTGCCGGTGTTGCTCGTGGTGGTATTACATACACAACTGGTCAGTTATCTCGTTTAACTGATGATGAAATCGGACAACTTTATGATAACAATGTAAACACTTCTCGTCAATGCGGTGGATTTGGTGAAGTTCTTTGGGGTCAAAAGACTGCCCTCAAGAAGGAATCTGCTTTGAACAGAATTAATGTTCGTAGATGTTTGAACTACATTGAAAAGCAACTTGAAAATATGATGGTTCCTTACTTGTTCCAACAGAACACTCCAAATACTCGTAGTGCTGCTAAGAACTCAATTGATGCATTCTTGTCCCGTGTACAAGCTGCTGAAGGTTTGATTGAATATAGTCTTTCTGTAACACAAGATGGTGAAGACCCACACATTATGAATGTCAATATTCGTGTAGTTCCAAGCGAAGCAATAGAGTTCATAGATGTTAAGATTACTATTGACCGTAACACTGGTGTTACAACAGAAGAAGTCTAATACAATTCAATACAAAATAAATAAGAGTGAGGTGAAATACCCTCACTCTTTTTGTTTATTTAATAGGTGATTTATGGATGAATTAGAAGAACTATATTACAATTTATTTTACATTTTTCAAAATGAAAATTTATTGAAGCGTTCAATTAAAGAAGATGTATTTGAACTTGATTATGTAAAAGTTTTTGTTTTGTTAATTGCTTATTATCATTTGTGCGAAGTTCCAAAAAATATTCTTGAAATATGTCTTGATGGTTCAGTAGACAAGGAACAATATGAAGAACTTTACAAATTCGCAAGTGATAAATGGGAAAAGAAGGCTATTCAGGAAATTGATGATGTAATCTTCAAAATTGAAAGCCGGATTTGAGGAAATTTAATTATGAGTATGTTTAATAACAATTATCTTAAAGCACATTTCGTTCCTAAAAACCCAGAAAAGTGCTTAAACTACAATGGAAAACGAGGACCAGCACAGCCAATTACTTTTAGGTCCAGTTGGGAAAAAATATTCTGTAATTGGTGTGATTTAAACGAAAATATACTTGAATGGGGAAGTGAAATTATTGAAATTCCTTATATTTCATCAGTTGATGGTAAACAACATAGATATGTAACTGATTTTGTGTTTGTCTGTAAAGATAGAAACGGTGAAATTAAAAAATGGCTTATTGAAGTCAAGCCAAAATCACAAATTCCAAAACTTAATGAAAATGGTCAAATCATTTTTCCAGAATTAAATAAAAAGAAGAAATTGACTGAAAAGAGAATAGCAGCCTGGCAAGAAGTTTGTAATGTTTTGAAGAAAAATCACGATAAATGGCAACAGGCCCGTGCTTGGTGCAGACGATATGGATATAATTTTAAAGTTGTTAGTGAAGAAGAACTAGGATTAACTTATCAACCAAAGAAAAAATAAAAGGAATGATTTAATCATTCCCAGATAACTCAGTCTTATGTTTTTCTTCCCATTCTCTGCGGAAGTCTGCAGCGTGATGTACAATCCAATCAATAACCGCAGTTTCGCCCAGATCGTGGCAAGCCTTTTCACTTTCAATCCACTTATGTTTGTTTATTTCGTCAATTTGTGAGTCCATATAGGACTTCATTTCGTCTTTATTTCTAGCATCCATATCCGTCCTCCACTTTTCACATTAAAACAACTATACAATATATTTATAGTAAAATTGTAACATTTTGTCAATGGGTCTGATGTAAATTTTTGTTTACAAAATAGCTGAAAAGTTATAAATAACATATAGAATGTATGGAGTTTAATAAAATGGAATACAAAAAGTTATTTAATGAAAAATGTAGTGCTGAAGTAGCCCACGAACTCATTGAAGAGGCTTGTGGTAATGTCAAGAAACAGCACATGTATATCTCAGGTCCATTCTTACAAGCCGAAGATAGAAACCGTAATGGAAGAATTTATCCATTGAAGTTAATTGAAAGAGAAGTTAAACTTTTCAACAAATTAATTGAAAATAGAGAAGCATTGGGTGAACTTGACCACCCAGATTATGCTGAAATCAAGAGTAAAGAATCTGCTATCCGTATTACTCAACTTGATATGGACGGCAAACTTGCTATGGGTAAGGCTTTAGTTCTTGATACTCGTAATGGTAAGGAACTTCAGGCATTGCTTGAAGGTGGTTGTAAGATGGGTGTTTCTTCCCGTGGTACTGGTAACCTTTTGGAAGGTAACATCGTTGCAGATGACTATCATATGATTACTATTGACGCTGTTTATATGCCTTCTGCTCAAGCTGCTTATACAGATGCTATCTATGAGTCTGTTCAACAAACCACAAACTGGGTCTTGAATGAGTCCCTTGGTTTGTATGTTGAACAATGTACTGAAAATGGTGTAACCAATAATGCTGATGAAATGGTTGGAGATATTCAAGTAACTTCACCACAAAAGGCTGAACAAATTGTTCGTGCTACTGAAGTGTTCAATAAGAGAATTGACCGCAAGGGTTCAAAAGAAATCCGTGACGCTTTAAAGGATTGGTTTAAGTCCCTTTAATTGGAGAATAAAATGAGTACATTTAGAGAATATCTTGTTGAAAGCGGTTTTTCATTTGAACAATATGCTGAAGAAGTAAGAGACGCTTTGGTTAAATTGGGTGACCGTTATAAAAACGCAGACCTTTATTTCTACGAAGAACTTGAAGAAGCATACAACAACAATGCTGAAGTCAATACAACGGCTGCTGATATAGCAAGCAAATTTGATGAAGCATTTACTCTTAAAAATGATGAAGATGATGGTCTTACACCTGAAAATGGTTATGAAGATTTTGAAAAAGAATATGGTAAAACTCTTCCTGAATTGGTAGATGATAACGAAAACTATGAAGAACCTGATATAACCGAAGCTACTAAAGATGACAATTTGACTGATGGTGAAACTTTTGATGAATGGAAGCTAAATGCTTTTAAATACATTGATAAAAGAGTAGATATAAACAAAGTAAAAGACCTTGGTAATTACATTAAGACCTTCTTGAAACAAGAATATGATAATGGAGAACCATCTTGGTTTATGGCAGCTGAGTCTGTTGTAAATTATGTTCGTATGAATTACAATGGCTGTCTAAAAGATAGAAGTTTCGCAACAAACATAACTGAAAATGCTGTAGAAGCACCTAAGGTTTGGGTTGTAACCTTTGATAGTGAAGACGAAGCCATTGAACAGGAATATGAATTCTGTAAAGAAGGTGGTTATGACAGTATATTAGATGTTACTTTAAAAGGTAATACACTCTATATTACTGATTCTAAACTTGCTAAAAAAGTTGTTACAGAATGGTTTGGTGATAAAGCTGAATTAGTAGATATTACCGATACAGATTTAATTTCCTAAGTCATTTTTATATAAATAAAAAGCCACACTTGCGAAAGTAGTGGCTTATATTGCATTAAGTTTAAGCAACAACACAAAAAATACAGATAAGTTTTTTATTATACATAAATTACTAAATTTAATTTACACATTAATGTGAGGTGAAATAATATGATTGATAGAGATGAAATAAGAATTGCACGTAGAACCGCAGAAAGAAATGGTTATACAGTTCTTCCACCAAGAGAAGATGATGAAAGAGATTTGAACCGTTTCCGTCAGCGTCAGCAAGAAAGAGAAGATTATCGTTCTTCTCGTCCAGCTCCTTCTCGTAGATTCCGTGATGAAGTTGAAGATTATGATGATGAACCAGTCCGTAAGTCTGTAGCTCGTCCAACTCGTCCAGTTTATCGTGATGAAGATGATGAACCAAAGCCACGCTTTAGAACACTAAGAACAAGTGCAGATGACGATGATGATTACATTCCAAAGAGAAAGCCAGCTTCTCGTCCTGTCTATCGTGATGAAGACGATGAAGATTATGTTCCACAGCGTAAACCAATCCGTCAGGAAATTGATATTGACGCTGCTAGAAAGGCTATGGAAGATGCTGGATATGAAGTCCGTAAGCTTTCACGCTTGGATATTGCAAAGAAGGTAGCACAAGATGCTGGCTTTGATGTTCGTAAGCTTTCTGATGTTCGTGCTGCTCAGCGTCCAGCTCCAACTGCTGCTGACGATGAAGGTAATGACCGTCCAGTTCGTAGAGTTGCTACTCGTGATGGTGAACCAATCCGTCGCCCAGTATTGAACCGCGATGTTGTTCGTCAGAACCGTGATGCAATTCGTACTCGTACAGCACCAGATGCTGAAGTAAAGCCACAGGGACAACCACAGGAACCAGTTGAACCTGCAAAGACTGAACCACCAAAGAAACCAAGTTTTGAAGACGATTATGTAAATCGTGCAGCTGCATTCTTTGGTGATGATAATTAATCATTAACCAGTCCTTAAAGGGACTGAAAGGACTTTCGGGTTCTTTCGGTCCCTCTTTTTTATAAAGTTTGATAGGTCATATAAAAAATGAAGCATAGTCTTTTTTCAAATGAATTTAACTAAATTTGAACACTGTGATTTCATAAATATAAAACCCTAATGACAATATAATACAATGAAGTGAATTTATGATTAGTATGCAAAAAAGAGGTTATGATGAAAATACGAAAGCGTAATGGTTCTGAAGTTACATTCAATAAACAAAACATTGTTGAAGCAATTTCCCGTGCTAATGAAAAAGTTAGACTTGATGAAAGACTAACTATTCAGGAAATTAAAGATATTGCTAAAAACATTGAAGATGATTGCAAAGTCTCACCCGTAGCAATTGGATATAAAGATATTCAAAAGATGGTTGAGACTTCAATTATGAAGGCGGGTAAATATGAAGTAGCAACAGAATATATCACATTCCGTTATCAAAAAGCACTTGAAGAACGAAAGAATACTATTGATGATAGAGTTCTATCCCTTCTCAGTGGTGATAACGAAGATATTCAGCAAGAAAATGCTAATAAAAATCCAAATATCGTAAGCACTATGAGAGATTATATGGCTGGTGAAGTTTCTAAAGATATTTCTCAGCGTTATTTAATCCCTTCAGACATTTATGATGCTCATAAAGAAGGTATTATCCACTTTCACGATATGGACTACTTTGCTATGCCTATCCATAACTGTTGCTTGATTAATTTGGATGATATGCTTCAAAATGGTACAATTATTTCTGGTACACAGATTGATACACCTCATACTTTCTCAACAGCTTGTAATATTGCTTCACAAATTGTAGCACAAGTTGCTTCATCACAGTATGGTGGTCAAACCATTACAGCTTCTCACTTGTCTAAATTTATTAAGCCAACAAGAGAATATTTTAAGAAGAAATATCCTACTATGAATGCTGAACAAATTGAAGAATTGTTGGTAGATGATATTAAGAAAGGTGTTCAGACCCTTCAATATCAAATCCTTACTCTTCAAACAACTAATGGTCAAACTCCTTTCGTTTCTGTAGCTTTGTATTTGAATGAAGCTGAAAACGAAGAAGAAAAAGATAATTTGGCTTTGGTTATTGAAGAAATTCTTCAACAGAGAATTAAAGGCGTAAAGAATGAAAATGGTCAGTATTATGCTAACCCATTCCCAAAACTTTTGTATGTACTTGAAGATGATAATACAAAGGAAGGTGACAAGTATTATTATCTCACCAAACTAGCAGCTGAATGTACTACAAAGAGAATGGTTCCTGACTACATTTCTGAAAAGGTTATGAAGAAGCTCAAGATTAGTAAGAAAGGTGAAGAAGGCGATTGCTATCCTTGTATGGGTTGCCGTTCATTCTTGACTCCATATCGTCAACCTAAACACGATGAAATTCTTACATTTACTGAAGATGTTGACTTGGATGTTGAATAAATGATTATTATGAGGACAACTTTGATACCACCAAAGCTGAATACAATTATCCATAGTTGTATTCTAACTCATAAGTTTATAAATAATTTATTGAGGCGTGGTAACCTCATTAAAGGAGAATAATATGGATATAATTTGGAAAAAAAGTATGGAAGAATTAAAGTCTTCCAATTTTAAACCTAAAGATAAAATCTTTTTTGTTTGTAGTAAATGTAATAAAGAACAAATGCTATATTATAAAACTGTGACCAATAAAGATTATTTTATTTGTAGAGCTTGTAGGGGTGTAAAAACACAATTAAAAATTCGTGAAAAAGACCCTAATTATGGATGGTTTGGTCATTCAGGAAATGCTGAATGGATTACTTCTAAAGAATTTAAAGAAAAACGAAAGAAAACTATGGAAGATAAATGGGGTTGCGAATATACAACACAATCTCCAGAGTTAAGAAAGAAAATAGATAAAACTTTAACTGAAAAATTGGGTGAAAACTATTATGAAATTATACAACAGCATAGAGAAGAAAATAATTTAAAAAACTTCGGTGTCCGTATTAAAGGTTTTCAAGATGAAGAATCAAAGAAAAAATCCAAAGAAACTTGTATGGATAAATACGGTTGTGAATATACAGCCCAAGTACCAGAAATAAGAGAAAAACAAGCATTAACTTCTCATAAAAAATGTAAAGTTAAAATAAATGATAAAATAATCTATTTTGATTCAAAACCAGAAATTTATTACTATTTTTGGTTATTAGATAACGGTATTGAATTTGAATATAATAAGAAATACCATAAGAAGTATTTACAAAAAGATGGTAAATTACATCCATATTATTTTGATTTTCATATATTATCTAATGATACTTATGTTGAATTAAAAGGTGATTGTTTTTTCAATGAAAAAGATGAACCTATTGGTGTTGCACCGTATAAAGGTTATGATTGGACTGAAAAATATAATTTTCTATTAAGTGAAAATATACCAATCATTAAAACATCAAGGATTGAAAATGGTGATTTGAAATATATAAAAGAGAATTTTTATAATAAACACAAAGATATAGAGGTATATAAATGAAACTATCTGAAATTAAAGAATTGGTAGATTCAGGAAAAACTGTTACTTTAAAAGGTAAAGGAACAGTTAAATCCATAGATTTTAAAAATGGTAAGTATACAGTAAAATATGAGGTTAGTAGTAAACCAAAATACTACGGACGCTTGACCCATTGTTAAGGTGTCCTTAAACCACGAGAACCTATGCTAAAAGGGTGTGAGAGAAATCTTGCTAACGGTGGAGTTCCTGAAATGGATAATACCGTGCCGAGCTTCAAAGATGAAGAAGGTGTAACGACTAATGCTGATGAGTGTAAGCATGTAGGAATGAGATTAGCACATTCCGAAGTACGTGGCAACAAGAAATTGTTGAAGAGATAGTCTATTCTTTATAGTAATATAAAGTAGTTAAGTTAACCAAGGTGTTGTAACCATTAACTTGCCAGATGTTGCTTTATCAGCTAAGGGTGATTTGGAAAAGTTCTGGTATATTCTTGAACAGCGTCTTGAATTGTGTCACAGAGCATTGAGACTTCGTCACGAACACTTGCGTGGTGTTAAGTCAGATGTAGCTCCAATTCTTTGGCAGAATGGTGCTTTCGCTCGTTTGAAGAAGGGAGAAACTATTGATAAACTTCTTTATAATGGTTATTCAACTATTTCTCTTGGATATGCTGGTTTGTATGAAACTGTAAAGGTCCTTATTAACAAGTCCATTACTGACGAAGAAGGTATGGAACTTGGTAAGAAGATTATGCAGGTTCTTAATGACAAGTGCCGTGATTGGAAACAGGTAGAAAAGATAGATTATTCTGTATATGGAACACCTATTGAAAATACTACTGAAAAGTTCGCTAAGTGTTTACAGCGTAGATTTGGAACAATTCCTGGTATTACAGATAGAAACTATGTAACCAATAGTTACCACGTTCCTGTATTTGAACAGATTGATGCTTTCAAGAAGATTGATATTGAAGCTGAATTGCAGAAACTTTCTCCAGGTGGAGCTATTTCTTATATTGAAACTCCAAATATGGAAAACAATGTTGAAGCTATCTTGTCCGTAATCAAATACATTTATGACAACATAATGTACTGCGAGATTAACCGGACAACTTGATTGGTGTCACTGCTGTGGTGGTGTCGGTAAAATTGAGATGATTCGTAATGAAGATAACAAATTTATATGGCACTGCACTAACTGTGGTAATGAAGATATAAACCGAATGAATGTAGTCCGTAGAATTTGTGGCTATCTTGGCAACGCAAATGCGATGAGCCAAGGACGAATGGGCGACATTCACGACCGTGTATATCACTTGTAATTAAAAAAAGGACAGTCGTGTTTCAATCCGCGATTGATGGAGTGTTCCCGCACTCCATCTAACTTTTTATAAATAAAATTAGACCAACGGGAATTGGTCTTTAAATAAACGGAGATTGAATATGATTTATGATGTAAACAGCATAAATGATGAAAGTCATTTTATAGAACTTAAAAGAAAATTAGTAAGAAAAGATTTTGTTACTTATACTTGTAGAAATTGTGGTATTGTAGTAAATAAGCGGTTCTCGCTGTTATAAGAATTTTAATAATTTGTGCCACAGTTGTTCTGTATCAAATACAATAGCAAATAGACCTGTTGAAATACAAAACGAAATTTCGGCAAAAATTCAAGCAAGTAGAAAACTTCATCAGGAAGATATAAATGCTAAAATTTCAATGGCTCATAGAAATAAAACACCTGAACAAAGAGAAATTTCTAAATTAAAAAGACAAGAAACTTGTCTTAAATTATATGGAGATAAAAACTACAGTAATAAAGAACAAGCACAGCAAACTATGCTTGAAAGATATGGTGGAACTACTACTTTAACATCTAATTTGAAACAAAATGTTCAACAAACTAATATAAAAAGATATGGTGGTGTTTCGCCAATGTGTTCTACAGTTATTGTTAATAAACTTAAAGAAACTTATATTCAAAATAATGGCGGTATGGGTTTTGCAAGTGAAAGTGTATTAGAAAAATACAAAATAAATTATAAGGAGAAATTTGGTGTAGAAAATTCATCGCAAAATCCATTAGTTAGACGAAAACAAGCCACAAAATATAAGTATGAAAATATAAATTTTGATTCAAAACCTGAAATTGCATACTATATTTGGTTAAAAGATAATAACATAGATTTTGAATATCAGCCAAATGTTAAATTTGAGTATTTGTATGAAAATAAACTTTATTATTACATACCTGATTTTAAAGTAGAAAATGAATATATTGAAATTAAAGGATTACAGTTCTTTAAAAATTATGATATAAACGAAACTATGATAAATCCATTTGATAGAACACAAGATGCTAAATATGAAGCAAAACATCAGTGTATGATTAAGAATAATGTAAAAATTCTTACAGATACAAAAATCTATGAAAATTATATCAAAAATAAATATGGTAAAACCTATTTAGATAGTTTTAAGAGGAAATAATATGAAGTTTGGAAACATAAAAATGATTGACTCTTCAAATGGTGAGGGTGTCAGAGTTAGTTTGTATGTAAGTGGTTGCCGTAACCAATGTAAAGGCTGTTTTAATGAAGCTACTTGGGACTTTGATTATGGTGAAGAATTTACACCAATACAGGAAAATGAAATTATAGAAGCTTGTAAAAAGTCTTTTATTAGTGGATTAACAATTCTTGGTGGTGAGCCATTTGAAGAAGAAAATCAAACAGCTCTTCTACCATTTATAGAACGATTTAAACAGGAATGTCCTGATAAAAATTTATGGATGTATACTGGTTATGTTTTGGATAATGACTTACAAGAAGGACAACGAAAATTTTTACCAAATGTAACAAACAAGATATTAGAACAAGTTGATGTATTGATTGATGGACCTTTTATATTGGAACAAAAGGATTTGACCTTACCATTTAGAGGTAGCAAAAATCAAAGATTGCTTAGACTAAAATAATTTTATCATACCTCCTTAAGGGACCGACGAATGTCGGTCCTTTTTCAGTATTTGATGATAAATATAATATGGAACCTGACCAGATAGAAGAAGCCATCATTGAAAAATTGAAACAGAATTGTATCTGGTTTCAAGTTAGAGGAATACGTTATGATGGCACAGATAATAAAGGTCAAGAACATTATCATAATTGGTATATTATAGGAAGAGACGAAAATCACATTTTTGGAGAGTTAGATTTCAGTAAAAATCCTGTATGGAGATTATCCTGGTATGCTAATGGTAAAACACACAGAGATAGTGGATATATCTTAACCAATTTTGACAAATTATTAAGAGAAATTAAAAAACTAAGTTTGCCTGGTATTAAATTGAAACAAGCAGACGATAAAAAAGCAGAAATTGAGAAGGATTTTGAATAAATTTACAGAAATGTATAAATACTTGTAGAGGTTTACGATGATTATAAGTGGTGGTAAAGTAATTGCTATTGACAAGGTAAATCACGATGATACCTTGACCGGTGATGGCAGATTTGAGCCATTAGGAATAAATCAGAATTCATTAGATAGACAGATATATTTTTCTGGTACTCTTGGTAGGAACTCTTCTAACAGTTATTTTTCAATTAAGAATAATACACTAAGTGCTAATCCAAATGTTAAATTTTTTAATCTTTGTGTAAATTATACAGTTTCAACAACTGGTGCTTGTCCAGATTTTATCTATAATTCTAATGTATCATTTAATAATATAAACAACATAAAATATATTGACGGTTATATACCACAAGAATCTTATAGTTATTCTTATGATGTTTTAAATGATGTTACAAATACTTACAATTTTAAACTTGAAAAAGATAACAAATTGAATATATCAGATGTCAAAGTAAGTTGTATTGGTTTCGTAACCAGCGGTTATATTCCAGAACCAACTGAAATAGTTAATGTATTGGCTACTGAAAAGAGTGATATTATTAGTTTTAACGGCATAGCTTTGAGGGTTTAAATATGGCTGAATTAAGTGCAGTTCATTTTAGTGCATTACCACCTGCTAGTGATGGTTATACAGTTTTATATGAAAATGACCAAGTTTGTAGAAGTGACAAGAAATTAAGTGAACTTGTCGGAAGTAGAACAAGTTCATTTTTAACAAAAGAACAAGGTGATAACTTATATCAAGAAAAAGGTGATTATCTTGTAGATGATGATATTACAGGTAAGTTAGATAAATCACAATATGCAGTAGATAGTGCTACTTTCTTAACTGCTCACCAAGTAATTCCAAGTGGTAAATGGGAAGATGTTAGTAATGTTGTAATTGCTAATAGTGCTGCTTGGGAAAATGAAACTGATTGGACTGATGATATAAATGCAGCTAGTGCTAATGCTTATGAACAAGCAATTGCTCAAATTCCAGCTCCATTTGACCCATCATTCTTATCAGGTGAAATTGATAAAAAATTGGATAAAACATTTAGTAGTAATTTTTATCCAATGACAGATAATCCAAGTGGTTTCTTAACTGAAGAAGATTTAAATGATGAATATTATGATAAAACTGAAACGAGTGGTGCTTTAGAAATTGCTAGTGCTCTTGATTTAAAACAAGATTTATTAGTTTTTGTTGGTACAAATAATATCATTGAAACAATTAATGGAAGTGCTATATCTTCACAAGGCGGTTCTACACCAACAGGTTTATATGTTCCATTAAGTGCTAAATTCTGTACTATTGGTAATGACAATAAAATTGCTGGGGGTGGATATTATGGTGAGTTCGCCCAAGGACAATTTAATAGTGCAGGTGAAGGTTGTTTAGTTCAAGGATATAAAAATAGTGGTTATAGATATTCAATATCACAAGGTTCGGCTAACTCAGCAGGAATTTTTTGTATAACAGTTGGTAATGGTAATAAAGCAAATTTAGATGCAATTTCTGTTGGTGATGTAAATTCGGCTGAAAATTATGCTATTTCTGTTGGTTCCGGTAACTCGGCAGAAATAAGAGTGATGTGTCTAGGAACAGCTAATTCAGCAGGTCAAGATTCAATTTCTGTCGGTCAACGAAATACAGCATATTGTGAATCTATCGCTGTAGGTAGAATAAATTTAGCAAATACTGATGCTGTTGCTATTGGTTCACAAAATACAGCGACAACAATAGCTGTTGCTGTTGGAACATCAAATAGTGCTAATATTTATGCTTTTGCTTTTGGTGGTAATTCTAAAAGTGATTCTTGGTCTTTAGCAAATGGTGCTGGTGTAACAGCAAAAACATATTCATTGGGTGTAGGTAATAACATTTCATCTAATTATGCTTGTTTAGGTATTGGTGGTTATATTAGTGCTGACCAAACTGCTTGTTCTGTAGGTATGTGTAATACTGCTTTATCAGCATCTATGGCTATTGGTAATTATACTTCTGCTTCAAATCGTTCAATGTCAGTAGGTTCATACTGTTCTGCTGATACATATTCATTCGCATTAGGATCTGGTAATGAAGCTGATTATTATTCTGTTGCTATTGGTAAACAAAATTATGCTTATTCCTACAGTTTTGCTTTTGGTTGTAATAATTCTGCTGAATATGGCTACCCCAGCTATAATTATAATGTAACTATTGGTAATAATAATACAGCTTATGAAGGAGGATATGCTTTAGGTGTTGATAATTATGTGGAAATCGGTGGTTTTGCTTATGGTAAAAACAATGAAGTTAATCAAGGTTGGGCATTTGGTAAAGGACTAAAAATAGATGGAAATGTTTTTGCTATTGGTGAATATAATAAATCTTCAGCTGATGTTGCATTTGTTATTGGATATGGTGATGATGATTCAACTAGAAAAGATATTTTTAAAATTTTATCAAAAAATGATACTGACCGCGGTATAGCATCTGGTAAAGATTTTTGGTCAGAAAATGGTGCTAAACTTAACTTATTGGCTAAATTATGTTCGGCTATTTCATCACATAGTACTGGTAAATATAATCTAATATTAAACAATGGCGATGTAGAGGTTGAACAAATATCGTAATTAAATTATACAAAATTAAAAAACAGCATTCAAAATGCTGTTTTTTTAATTTATATAAAAGTCATAAATATATTGTGAATAATATATTAAGAGGTTTATAAATGGCAATACAAAAGCACAATACTTATTATGACACAACAAAACCTAATTCAGGAATATA
>Ga0326513_10001676_pt1 | contig 16878 bp, 24 predicted proteins | sample 2_2465_0518_D_FD_203654 | JGI IMG/M metagenome (GOLD analysis project Ga0326513, IMG submission 203654) | Bovine rumen microbial communities from UC Davis, California, United States - 2_2465_0518 | ecosystem: Host-associated > Mammals > Digestive system > Stomach > Rumen | place: USA... | reverse complement strand
AGCTGGAGGTTTAGCACCACCGCCAGTACTAGTAGGTTTATTCAAAGTTCTATTAGTACTTCTGAAACTACTTCCTCCAGATCGTCGACCAATTTTAGCAGCTTTTATACCTGGAAACTTAGCAAATAATCTCTCTTCTTCAGAATCATCAAATAATCCTGAAAAAGACTTATATTGTACTCTATTTAATTTCATTTCGTGTATTTTATTACTTCTTAATAAGAATTACCACTATTTATAGAAGATTGCCAATTATTGGTATTTCCCTTTCCAGTTCCATTAATAAACGCCATAGCACCATCGTTATTATTAAAAAACGAACTGTCAGTAGCACCTACAACTTTAGATCCTCTATAAAGTCCATACGCAACTGGTATTGCTGCAGTAATGGCCAATCCTTTGCCAAATTTGGCCCAACCTGATGTTTTCTTTACTGCAGGCTGAGCAGCAGGTGCCTGAGCTGGTGGATTTGTATATAGCTTTCTCTTTAATCGTATTATCATAATTATTTAAAATAAAAAATGGGAAGAACTCTCTATCTATTCCTAGACTAAGAATTCCTCCCATTTATTTTTATTTTATCTAAACTCTTCTTTCTTAAGCTAGTCTGAGAGTTTTCAAAAGACTAGAAAGAGTTATTTATTAGAAACCAACCTTGAAAGTGATCTTCTGTACAAGCTCCTGAGCCAAGTACTTGATACCCTCCTGGTAGTAGATACCAGCAGCCATCTGTGTTGGGTTGTTGTAGTTACCAACAGTTGGAGTATCAGTCAAAGGCATATAGATACCACGAGCCAATGGAGCCATCTGACCGTCTGGAGTCTTGTGGATTGCATAGAATGTACCCTCACCTGGAGCCTCCTGAATATCAGTAGAACGGAGAACTGGAATACCATCATACCAACCCAAAAGGTCATTGATATAAGTCATCTTAGTATTTCTCTCGAACTTACCAATAAGAGAACCCTTCTGGAATGTGTTACAAGCCTGGTTACCTGCTACATATGCAGTTACAGTAACACCCTTAACTGCCTTAGTTGCCAAGTAAGACTCAACGTTGATCATATAAGAGTCAAACAAATCAACTCTAGAACGATAATCGTAGAATTTGCTGCTCAAGCCAGTTGAAGTGTTAGAAAGATCAAGGTCTGACTGAATAGTTCCCTGATAGCCTTCCTCCAAAGTGCTGATCAACTTAAAGTTAATAGCCTTAGTATAAATCTCACGAAGCTTAGTGAACAAGAAAGTAGCCATATCAGTGTTAGTTGACTTCTTCAATGCACCAAGAGCTGCGATATTATACTCAGCAACCAACTTATCAGGTACAGTATTCAATGCAAGCTGCTGCATCTTAGCAATGAAACGATTGTCAAACTGGTGAGCATTTGAAGCACCAATTGTATTTGATGGAGTACCAGTAGTATCCTCCTTACCAACTACAGTAATCTTAGTAATGTCAGCTGAGATAGCTGGATCAAAGCTTACATCGATCTTACCATTAAGATAGTTGATAGAACCATCAGTGATTGTGCCAGGTACAGACATGAACTTACCCTGTGCATTATCAATCAACTCATATTTAGCAGAGTTAGTCTCAACCTTAACGCGAAGAGTACCAGCAAGAATCTTACGACCAGTCAAAGCCATATAGTCAGTCTTAGAAGCCTCTGGCTGTACCTCAAATGTAAAGCCACCAAGAGACTGAACATCCTGGTAGTTATCTGGACCAAGGTTAGGAACAACTGTACGAAGGTCAGTTACACCAAGAACATCGAACCAGTAGAAAATACCGTTAGGCTGGTCAAAGTCACGCTCAATAGACATAAAGCCTGCAAAAGAGCTCAAATATGAAGCAACAGATGCATTAAAGTACTGAGTTGCAAGAAGTGGAGTCTCTGAATAACCAGAGAAGGCCTTCTGCTGGAAAATTGCATTGTCTTCCTTCATCTCATCATTACGAGAGAACATCTTAGCATACTCAGTTGCACGGCGTTCTGCATCCTCATTAGAGACTGATGTACATCTCAAAGCATCAAGCACTGCAGGGCTTGACATTGCGTCTAAATATTCTTTATTATACATATTGTATTTATATTATTTTTTATAAAAGATCTTTAAAATAGAATCTTTATTAATTAAAATTATCTAATTGATGTCTCGTTGGCAAGCCAAGAAACTAGTGTATTATCCTCGCTGTCAGAGAAAGTTCTCTCGTCAGCGTAATCAAAGTCCTCATCATAGTCATAGTAGTCACCCATAGAGAACTGAGCCTCCTGGAGATCTGGCTCCTGATTCTGTACTGGAGCAGACTTAGCATTCATAATAGCAGCCTCAGCCTCTGAAGCAGCTGCCTGAATTTGCTGAACGGCAGCAACTGCCTTATCCTCGATTGTCTCAAGACTTGGCTGCTCCTCTCCCTCTTCTACGATAGGGTTACCATTCTCATCTACTGGAACTGGCTGACCTGCCATCTGATCCTGTACTGGATTCTGAACTGGAATTACCTGAGCAGCACCACCCTGTGCTGGAGCAGCTGCTGGGGCCATTGCCTGCTGATTAATGTCTGCGAAGAATTTTTCTAGAGGTGCGCTATAATACTCATCCTCTTCTGAGTAGTATCTCTCATCCTCATCATCATCGTAGTATGAATAATCCTTCTCATCATCTTCCTCATCAGAATCATCATCCTTGTCCTCATCCTTCTCATTGATATCATCAACTATAGTATCCTCAGTAAGCTTATCAGCCTCTTCCTCAGTAATTGGCTTAAGGTCTATACCATCCTCATCGACAGTTGCCTTTGTAAACTCACCATTTTTCTTATCCTCTACTACAGCATTTGATGAATCGACAGGAGTAATGATTTCAGTGTCAGTCTCAATCTGCTCGCCATTCTCAATAGCTTTCTCAATATCCTTAGAATCAGACTCATCTGAGAAGCAACGACACATATAGTCAGTCATTGTCTCATACTCTGAGAAGTACTTAGTATAACTTTCATCAGTTACTACATCATCAAGATCATCATATCCCTCTGAGTAGTATCTTTCATCCTCATACTCATCAAAATATGAATAATCCTTCTCATCCTCGTCGTCGTCATCCTCATCATTGTCATCATCATCAGAATCGTCGCCATCGTAATCATCATGATCATCATCATCATCTTCATCGTCCTCGTCTTCATCATCACCCTCGTCCTTTTCAACGTGGGCAGTCAAATCACGAGCCTCTGATCTAGAAATAGGATCAATGTCCATATCATCACCATCAATCGTTACCTTAGTAAACTCACCGTTGTCCTTGTCCTCAATAACGGCAGACTTACTATCAATTGGAGTAATGATCTCATCCTCTGTTTCAATTTCATCACCATTTTCGATAGCATCTTCAATCTTATCCTGAGAAGCACTAATATCATTAGCTGCCTCAGAGAACATACGATCCATGAATAATGTGTTGTTTGAGAAATACTTTGTAACGTAAATTACATGATCTGAGAACTCCTGTTGTTCTGGTTCACCAACATTATCTTCTGAATCTACACCCAAATTACCCAAGAGATCAAAAGCATACTCACGTGCCTCTTCTGGAGAGTTAAAAATCTGAACTCCATCTACACCCTGTGATGTCAAATCATCTGCCAATTCCTGTGCAGAATCTTCAGAATACTCTGGTGCGTCAACGAGTACATGATTAATTGGATCAACACCTACTACATGTAGCTGCTCAAAATCCTCCTCACCTTCAATATCTCCAAAGTTCTTAGAGTCTAGCTCCTCTACCTTTAGATCATCGCCTTCGATTTCAATCTTAGCCTGATCACCAGTAGATTCACTTGTTGCTACAACTGCATCTTCGCCAGGGATCTTCTCAAATTTCAAATCACCTACCTTAGCAGTCTCTTCTGATTCGATTACTTCAGCAAAAATTCTCTCTGCAAACTCCTGATCGTCTATAATTCTAGCTACAACAGAATTGTTTGTATAGACACTGAACTCTTGCTGCTTCTCTTCGCCTTCACCATCTTCGTTCTCATCATCTTCCTCATTATCGTCTCCCTCTTCACAACAATGACCATTTGCGAGTTCCTCTACAGATGGCTCAAATCCAGCCTGTGGGTTAAAACCACCACCAGGCACATTAGGAGCGACAACACCGTTTTCAATGTGAGACCAGGCATCTTCAACATTCTCATCTTGCTGCTGACCAGGAGTTACACCATCTGTTCCAGGATGTAGGTAACCTTCCAAATTCTCAGTAATGCCTGCTGGGTAAAGTTCCATTGCACCATCTTCAGCTGTCTCTGCTATAGTAACCTCACCATTTCCTTTATCAGTCATAGAAACGCTACCGTCTCCATTACTGTCATATCTTACTTCATCGGTATCGACTGAACCAACCTTCTTTGCTCTCTCAATATCAGAGGCAACCTGGTTAGTCAATTCCTCATCACCTTCCTCAGTAGCTGAGAAAAGTCTTCCCATTAATCTTGTCTCTTTCACTATATTTAAATTTTAATAGTTATTTTAATACATCAACACCACCGCCTTTTACAACAATGATGCCCTTTTTAGATAGAATATCCATAATATTGCTTGGGGCATCTGGATATCTTGAACAAATCATGTTTCTAAAGTCTCCAAGATCTCTATGATTTCCGCCGAACTCAAGCTTCAAGTCATTACAAATGCCTGAGTCGTTACACCAATCATCATGATCCTCGTCCATTGGAATTGGACAACGTGATTTCTTTATAATCATGATTCCTTTCTTAGGCATACCATGACTTTCAAGCATATCTAAAATATTCTCTCTATTTGGTTCCATTGTAACTGATGGATCCAAATCTAGAATCTTTGTAACTGATATAATTAACTTAGAGAATAACTTTGTATCTAGATAAGCATTCTTATCAATAGAAACATTTCCATTTTCATCACAACTAGCATACGTCTTTTCAGCAAGCTCATCAGAAGTCATTCCAAATACTTTCTCAACTTCTGAACTAGAAAGTGTATTACCAGAATTTTCTCTTAGCTCAAATTCAAAATCTGAGGTAGGCATTGAAAATTCTCTCTGGAAAAGTAATTCATCCTCACTGTTATCGAACATCAAGATTCTTCCAGTACTATCACTAAATCTCTTTTGCTTCTTTGTTGGAAGATCAAAAGCCTTCTTTAGATCTGGTCTACTATCTGGAATTCCCTCTGGTTCATTTTCTGGAGAATAAAACTCTCTAACAATATTAAATCTTGTTCCGCCACATTTTGGACAAGTAGTATGAACACCAGCTGCTGTTTCCATCTGATATCCACAATCCTGACACATAACTAGTTTCAAGTCATGTTCACCACAGTCTTGTGAAGAAAACAGCTTTCTTCTATTATTATAATTACTGTCGAATAACTTTCTTCTAACCATCCTTAATCCTCCTCTTCATTAGATTCATTATCTGATGGAATTGGACTAGGGTTTGATCCAAATACATCTTCTGTGAGAGCAGATACGAAATCTGCATATGCTTCTGAAATACTCTTAAGTCTAGCCTTTGAAATCTGACCCTGTTTTGAAACCTCAGTCATTGTCATTCTATATGGCATTTGAAGTTTCTGAGCTGCTACACGTACACTCTTTCCGAGGCTAGCAGCACCAATCAAGGTAGTAATTTGCTTACCATTTCTAATGTCATTTGTCAATGTTTTCATTATATCCATGACATCAGTAGCAAACATAGATTTAAGAATATTTAGTGTATCATCATCTACCTTTTCGATACCACCCATTGCTTTGATTACCTGCTTGTATGAAATATACATTCTACGGAATCTCATTCTAGGTGACATCTTTGCCTCTTTCAATCTATCTTTTATACCAACCATTGTATAATTCTTCTGGGTTGGCTCTTGATAGCTGTAATAATTATAGCCATCTACCTTAGTCTCAACTAATGTTGAAAACTCTTTAGCTTTTAGGAAAGTAAACTCTCCATTAACCTTAGATGTTTTTGGTCCATCGTATAGATCTGTTGCAGAGAATGTTTTTACTTTAATCTCTCCAGACTTAAATGTATCTGAAAACTCTTTTTCACTAAAGTCTTTCTGCTCAGAATCTATTCTATCGCCATCATCATCATAGATTTCCTTTATTCCAGCATCTTTCCAAGATGGATTATTAGTTAAATCAAAACCCTTTAAGGCTACACACTTTTTCAAGTAATCATTCTTACTACCATAAGAACCATCGCTTGACCAGAAACCTACAATAACACAAGATCCTCCCAATCTAACACCATTATTTAATAGTGCCTTAAGTCTTCTAATGTTCTGTTTTCCAAGATCATCAAAACCATCTTCAGGGAGTATAGTGATATATCCCCACAACCATCCATCTTCAATAAATAGATCATCTATATAATGTGTAGGAGTTGGGGCCTCACTGTTAACAATTAACAAAGAATCATCTTTACCAACTGTTTTCTTCAATTCTGGTTTATCTGGAAACACTGTAGTAATATTTCTACATCTGTGTGTAAGAGAACCCATCATTGTGTGATTAGCTAATGCCTTTTGACACTCCTGACTATTAATATAATCATTCATCACGTCAGCTGTCACCAATGAACCATCACTAGCTGGTACTCCATTAACTGACAGCATCTTTATCTTACATCGCATTCCTATATAAATATATTTAAAGTTATAAAATCGCTGTCTAGGCTTTTACCTGACAATCACGCTAATTTTTAACTTAGCTAGTTCCTATATTCCGCATCGAAGGGTAGATCTAAAAATCAATATAGGAATCCATATTTTTTAATAATCGTAGTAGTCCTCTCTATTCTTTGACTTGTTTCTGCCTCCAAGTAAACCAACACCAGCTGTCAAAAGACCAGTACCAGCTAATCCAAGTTTTAAGTATTTATTTTTTACCTTTTTAGCTTTTTCCTGTCCGTACTTTTCAACTAAATTGTTACCCTGTCCTTTGATAATATCTCTTGCTTTATCAATGTACCTTTTAGTTCTATCCTTGAGATTCTGTTTCTCAAAGTCTACAAGCTCTCCTGGGAGATACTTTCTAAGAAAAGATTCAAGCTGTTTGCCGTGTTTAGACTTAAGTGCTTTACTTACTAATTTATCTGATTTAAATTTAGCAAAATCAGCACCATGATCAAGAACACTTCCTGCTCCCTTAACACCTACTGCTAGTTTAGAAGCTGCCTCTTTACCAGCAGCGTCTCCAAGAACATTGGCTCCTAGAATACTAGCACCAGTACCTGCTGCAAGAGTAGCAATCGGGGCTGCCATACCACTACCTACGCTGTTATCATCGTCATCATAATAACCTCTACTATATAACCTTCTTTTTAACATAATATTTTCAACTGTTTTAAATATTTAATATCTTTAAGATTCCTTTAGAAGATCTTTTTCTTTTACAGCTATATTTTATACGCTTGTTTTATTTGTTCCTGATTCCCACATCGAAGGGTAGATCTAAAATCCAATCAAGATATAGGGAATAGTAGGCAATTCCTACTTCCCTTTAACATCATTTACTGTATGTTTTTACTTTTTATTATTTTCTTTATCATAAACATTATTTAGATAAAGACTAGATGGTCCCCATATACTTATACCAACTTTTCCTAACTGTATAAAATAAATTTTTATAATTTTCTTAATAAATCTTCCTATCTTTTTCATAAGCCTTAAAAATTTAAAACATTTATTTTTCATTTTTAGAAACCTCATAAACTCCTTCAATAGTACTAGCAAAAGTTCCATTAGTATAATATATCCATCTATTCATACTAACAGAATTGTTTATATAACTAATAAGGAGTTTCTTAAAAAATTTACCTACTTTTTTCATAATATCTTTAGTATTATAAATTTTTATAAATAAAGGAATACAAAAAATAATTCTGTATTCCTTTATTTTATTATCTTTAATTTTTCAATAAAATATTAATCATCATAATAATCTTTACCCTCTCTTGCTCTTTTAGCTTTGGCTCTTTTCTCTAGTCTACTCTTAACAGTCTTATTGGCTCCAAGATAACCAGATAAGCCTCCACCAAATGCAGCAAAAGCTCCTCTACCAATACTCTTATGTTTTAATGCATTTATAAGACCAGAAGTTCCTGCTCCAGTGATTGCACCAGTAAGGGAAGCTTTTCTTAAAACATCTTCACCAGAATAGCCATTAGCATCATAGTGATCAGCTGCTAAACTACCAGCCAATGTTCCTAGAAGTCCTCCACGGGCTGCACCTTTAGCTGGAATCAGTGATCCTATTACTGCTGCTCGGCCATATCCTCTACCAGAGTGATAATTTGACAGACTTTCTCTTTTCTTCTTCTTTCTACCACCTTCTTCTTCATCCTGTCGTGGATAATAAGGGTATGGTGATGGTGGGGGATATCCACCTTGGCCATAACCATAAGGCGGATAAAAAGCTGGTTGAGGAGGGTAGGATGAATATTGATTATAATAATAGTAATTGTTATTAGAAAAATTAAGTTGACTTAATCTAACATACATAACTAATTACCTTTTATTAAAAATTATTACTTCTTCAAAGCCTTGTAACCAGCAACACCGAGGCCAGTACCAGCTGTGAGACCTGCAGAAATCAAAGCAGCCTTCTTATTTTTCTTAAGGAAGTTCTTTACCTTATCCATCTTAGTCTCTCTTCCAAGTAGCTTCTTCAACTTACTAGTAGTAGCGTCTTTGCTATTCTCGATAATATCTGCAATTTTATCCTTTAGAGAGCTTGAGTACATTCTCTCTACAAGGGCAGTTTCAAAAGCCTCCTCAAAAGCCTCTGAGAACATCTTATCATAATAACCGTCTACGTACTCATTCAATTCCTGATCATCGAGCTCAGAGAAGTATCTCTCCTCGTCATTGTACTCATCGAACATATCTGCGTAATCTTTTCCAAAAATCATTTCTTTAAAATTTTTTAAATGTTATTTATTATTTATCTTAATCTAGGCATTTTAGATGATTAGAGTGCTGCTGAAGCACTAGATGCTGCTGCCTTTTCTGCATTCTCAGCTGCTACTCGCCTTATATTCTCAGCCCACGCTTTATCTGACAAGTGTCTTACAGTTCCTCTAGCCTTTTCTATAGTTTCAGAGACACGTGCCTTCAATGGAGCCAACATTTGATCCACCTTATTCACAAACTTACTTCCTTTTCTATAAAACTCTGGCGTTATAGCATTCTCTGCCATAGCCTTAGCCTTTGCGCCGAGTTTTCCCTTAAGAGCCTGAACGAACTTAGTCTTAGACAAACCAACTGCAGCAGCGATAGCAGCAAGACCAATACCTGCCTTAGCTCCTGTGCCCAATCCTTTCTTCTCCTGTGCCTCTGCAACTTCTTTCTTACCAAACTTGCCCTTAATAGACTCAAAGATATCTTTGCCCTTCTTAGCAGCCTGATCATAAAGACCTTTAGCCTTAGAACCAAGCTTACCCTTCTTAGCAGCATAAGTAAGACCTGCAAGAGAACCAAGACCAGCAGCAGTACCAAGACCTACCTTAGCAGCTGTGCTCATACCGCCTCTCTCGTCGTCGCTAAAATATCTCTCCTCATCGTAGATATCTTCAATATCATTTACGTCCTCAATTTCGTTTACAGAGAACAACTTCTCTTCTCCATCAATATCTTCTAGTATTGAATAGCACTTACGTCTAACGTACATAATTCTTAATCTATAATTTTGTTAAATTATTTTCAATCTTCTTCTCTATTTGGATTATAGCTTTGATTCTCAACTTCTTTATTTGAATCTTCTACACCCTTTGTAAATGTTTTTTCTTTTAACATATTATCTAAATATTTTTGGCATTTTTACTATAGGTTTCTTAGCAAGCATATTAGCCTTTTGCTTTGACATTCTAAGTATTTGATTGCTATTTTGTTCTTTTACCAATCTTAACCTATTATTCATAGCTATAGATCTACTCTGCATTGCAGTCTTTTGTTGATTAATGCTATGCTGTCTTATCTGATTCTTTAGCTTTGAATTCTCTGCTTGTTGAATCTTAGATGGTAATGCTTGCTGTGTTGCGGCAACCCTTTGTTGAGTTGTCTGAGCTTGTTGCTGTTTAATTTGTAAAGATGTTTGCTGATTAGCAGCCCTCTGTTGTTGCAATTGTAATTTTTGCTGTTGAAGAGGATCATTTGCATTTGCATTAGCAGCAAACAATTTACTCTTAATCTTTATTACCATTTAATTCTTTTGTTAACTTATATTTCTTATAAGCTGCAAGTGCAGAAATAGGAAGAGTAGTAGCTGCAGTAATCGCTGAAATCTTATTAGCCTTTTTTAATGCTTTCTTATTGAATCCACCTACATTACTAGCGAATTGCTCATCACTTAGTTTTTCACCAGCTTTAAGTATTCGATCTCCGACAATTGATCCAATTCCAGACATTCCACCAACTAAGCCAGCTCCAATACTAATATTTTTGTAAGCATCTATTAGCTCTTTTTTCTTTCTGCGCTCCTCTTTCTTTTTCTTCTTTTCACTATTTCCAAATAGCTTACTCTTTAATGTTATAATCATAATATTACATTAAATTTACATCATTCCTTGCTGCTGTCCGTCATCAAGCTGTATACCCATCTGCTCTAATTGAACCTTCATCTTTTGAGTAGCTACTTGAACATACTGCTGAACACTTTCATCTGTAATAATAGATTCAGTATTAGGGTCAATATCCTTGATAAGACCTCTAATATAATTAATAAAACTAGTTGGATCTAGAAGAGGCATTGAAGCTTCAAGAGTCTGTATAGAGTTTTGAATTAATCCAGAAATTCCCTGAACAAGACCAGTAATAGACTCTGATTGATTAATCTGATTATTATACTCTACGCTTGTTTTTTCAGTAATATGTAATTTAATTAATGATGGATCAAGATCTTCATCATAAATCTTTTTATAAATATTACAAACTAAGTTAATGACTGAATCTTTAATACCAGTCATAAATCCAGCAACTCTAGAGTTAGCTCTTTCAGATTGCTGTAATACTGCCCATTTAGAACCAGATGTAGAATCAATAAGTGTTGTTGGCAATCCTAATGGACTAAGTACAGAAGCTCTACACTGATCTATAAGCTGCATAACTTCCATAATTTTATCCGACAACTTATCAAGTGGCAACATTGCATTCTTTGAAGCCATACTTGAGTTATAATCTGGAATAAACTTAGCACTCTGAGTTAAAGCATTTTCAATAAAACTTGTAGCATCAAACTGAGAAGTTAAAAAACTTGCAAGTTCGTTTGTATTATTACACAACTTTGTTGCTTTAGCACATAAGTCCTGAGCAGTTTCAAGTGGAATACTCTTATCAAATTGTAAAAGAAATATTTGAACACTTGCTAAATCTCTCAATGAAATTAGAGATACAAGAAGCTCTTTAATAACTAATTCCTTTACTTTCAAAAGCAGGGAGTATAACAGTGGCTCTCCAGCTGAATATGATTCTTTATTTATTACCTTCTCTCTATTTGTCTTCTCATCACCGTTTTTTCCTAGTCGAGGTCTTCTATCATCTCTCTTCTTTTTAGAATCTTCATCAAGATCATTTTGAAGTCTAAGATTTAGATTTCCAATATAGATTACCTCTTCAGATGGAATTTCATAAATTGCATTATCTTCTGCTCTAGCTAAAAATAATTCCTTTATTTTTCCATCTTTATCTCTAACTTTTTTAGAAACAACTGTGACGGGATCGAATAATTCATCTACCCTATACCTAATATGACCAGTCTCGTCCCTATAACTTACTAACATTCCATAATATTGGCCAAAAAATACATAATCTTGTACGTGATCTCTAATAAAGTCCAAGATTCTGATATCTTTGGTTAAAATATTATTAATCTTTTCAGTTTTATTACTATCAACTGTTCCATCTTCTGCTGAGATAGTAATCAGTTGTTGACCATTAGGAGTTAAGAAGTTTACTATATAATCAGCAAAGAAGTTAGTTGATAATTTTGAAATATCTAGCAATTGATACCCTTTTAGCTCAGTTACTCTATCATAATAACCAGATAGTAAGTTACTAGCATTAGCATTACCAAGTAATGGACTTTTTCTCTCCATTAACCCTCTTGCACCTCGAAGAGTAGCAGCAGTACTTCCTATAGCTGAATATCCTCTTCCATTACTTCCATAAACATTTGATCTAAGTGGAATTCTAGAAGATCCAATTCCAAATGATCCAAATAGTTTTTGAAGAAAATTTCCTCCTTTTTTCATATTTCTTATAATTTATTTTTACATGTATAAGGAAGATGTATTATTTTTTTATAGAACTTTGGTTAATCCTTTTCGAATTTATGATACTTCTTGTAGTAATCCTTATAAGACATTTCACCACTTGCTACTCTTCTTCTATCACTCTCCAATTCACCAAGAGCTCTAACTTTAGCGAATTTAGAAGAAAGGTGCTTTGTAACAAAAGGAGTAACATAACGTCCCAATACAGCACCAGCGCCAGCACCTGCCACTGCACCAGCTGGGCCAAATACTGAACCAGCAAGAGCAAGTGCTCCAGCACTAGCAGCAGTGTGGATATTTCTCATCTTCTTATATCCCTTTTCCTTAGACTCATCTCCAAGAAGATAATCCATGTGATCTGCTACATCCTTATTCCAAGATTTAGACATCATATTCTTTCTCATAGAGATAGGAATTCTTTCAAAAATTGACAGCTTATCTTTATATTTCTTATCTTCATCTGAGTTAGAAAAGGACTTTCTAAGTATAAACATGTTATGTGATCTTTAATCTTCCCTCTTTGACTTTGGTGACTTAGTTGCTCCATAAAGCAAGCCTGCTCCTAAACCAACTCCAGCACCAACACCGAGTTTCTTAGTTACATTTGACTTCTTAAGAATATCTCTTGCTTTCTTTTCAGTAACCATGTCTAGAACTGCATCAGTCACCCTTCTAGCCATTCCTTCTTTTTTAATTATGTCTTTTCTCTTCTTAGCAAGGGCTTTCTTAGCATCTTTTACAGAAACAAAACCACCGTCCTTAATTACTCGTTTAACCTTATTCTTCAAAGTCTTAAAGAAACCATTTTTCTTAAAGTTAGCACGAGAAAGTTCAGAGTCAGCATAATCATTAAATTCTCTATTGAGCTTATTCTTAGTACGTTCAAAAAGTCCAGCAATTTTTTCATTTGCCGACTCCACTCTTCTTTGACCAGCTAATCTCTCATTCAACTCATCAGCTGCTAACTTTCCAGCACCAGCAGCTGTACCAATACCAGCAAGAGCAGTACCATATGCCAAAGAATTAGCTAATCTTTCTTTTGCGTCAGAGGAATCTTCCTCTCCCTTCTTCTTAGAAGAAGAATACAATCTTGTTCTTAATATTCTCATTATTATAATATGATTATTATAAACTACTTATTATTCATCTCTATTAGCCTTATACAAGCCATACAAAGAACCCAATCCTGTTCCAGTAAGTGCTAACTTCTTGCCTAAGCCCTTTGTTCCCTTAGCATACTTACTAGTGATTGCTCTAGCAGCAGCCTCGATTCTAGCAGCACTCTTTCTTTCATTTGCTTTGGCTTCCTTAATAATCTCTTTCTGAACATGAGAAGGAAGTTTCTTACCATCAAAGAGATTCTTAGCTGACTTCTTCAACTGCTTAAAGAAACCATTTTTCTTAATATTCTTTATATTAAGCTTCTTAGCTTCCTCTTCATTAAATGCATCTCTCAAGGCTTTATTCAAAGCATCCTTCTCCTTATTTATCTTTGATGCTGTGCTCTTAATACGGCTATCTCTAACTTTATTAGCAATGAATTTAGCACCCAAGCCTGTACCCAAACCAGCAGCTGTACCAATACCTGCATTAACTAGGGCCTCTTTTCCCACAGAATCGACTTCATCTTCAAAATCATCGTCATCATAATCTGCCTTAGATCTAGATGAAAAATTCTTTACTTTCAATATTCTCATTTTCTTCGTTTTTTATTATTATCATCATCAGTGTCATAGTAATGACTACTTACATATGAACTTGAACTAGAACTACTTTCCCAGTTATCACCATGATGCTCTTCATGTCTATATTTTCCAGATCTGAATCCATTTGGATCTAATTCTGTTCTCTTTCTCTTTATTATCATAAGCTTTAAAATTTAATGCTTTTGGGCTTGATATCCTTTAAGGGCTTTTTTAGCATCTGATTTAGAGTCGTAGTGAGCATCCCAGAATTCTGGAGGATTTTGTTTAAATGAAATTATTCTCCAATCGCCATTCTGATCTTTTTGTACAACTCCATCTTTTTTACCCTTCTTTGCTATACTAGGCGGAACAATATCACGACCAGCAAATATCTTTCTTCTAAACAAAATCATAGTCTAGTATTATTTATTATCCGTCTTCTTATTTTTCTCTTTTTCAGACTGTATCTTATTTTGTCCACCCATCCAAATAAAACCACCATCTGCTGCTAATAATATTGCCATTTCTGATAAACTAGTATCTACTTTACCATCCTTAGCAACATCTATAATTAGAACTACTCCCATCATTAAAGCCAGAGCAGAGCCAATTACAGCAGATAGTAATAAAGCTATTGATTTGGAAGAAACCGTACTATCAATATCAACAGCTGATTTTAACCAATCAATAAATTTACCACCCATACTGTATTTTATAAAAATTTTAATGTCTAATTCTCAGCAAAGATTTTGAAAGTTTATCAGCTAAAGCTTGCGCATTCCGCGTAACAGTCCAGCCTTAGCATCTCTACCAGCTTTCTTAGCAGAATTAATGAGGTCCTTAGAGAATCCAGCAAGTTTATCTTTAAGAGATCTTTTAGGCTGTTTTATTGGTCTTTTACGTTTAAGATATTCCTCTAATTTCTCATACTCAGCTTCAAACTGCTTATGAAACTGCTCCCTCTCATTTACTTGTCTTTTATATTCAAGATTCGCGTCAGCAACCTTTCTCTCCATCTCAGCATTAAACTTCTTCATATTACGTTCTACTTCTTCTCTAAGAGCTTCATGCTGCTGTCCCTTCGTTGCAAGTTCTTCTCTAAACTTTTCAAAGTCATTATCAAAAGAATTAGAAAAATATCTAATTTCTTCAGGACTATTAACTATATCTTTAAGGTATATCATATATATATATATATTTAATTATTAGATAAACTTTATTAGAATTCTTCCAATAAATGATTTTTTAAGTTTATCTAATGAGACCATATTATCAATCTTATTTCTAAGCTCCTTGTTTTCACTGATTAAGTTAGAAATCTTTTCGTCTCTATTCTGAAGAGCAGAGTCAGCCTCTTCCTTAAGTTTAGATAGTTTTAAATAATTATTATTAATACTATTATTCTCTTCACGAAGAACCTCTATTCTATTTTTTAGAGAACTGATTTCTTCACTCAATTTAGCAATAGATTCAGTTTCTGTATTTTTATCATCCTTAGCCACTGTATTATCTACAGTAGGTGTAGGTGTTGAAATAACCTCAGTTTTACCATTATCAAATACAATCTCAACTGAATTATCTTCTGTAACCTTTATATCAGGCTTTTTTGTGATTTTCTTCTTTGCCATATTATATCTATTTTATAAATATCTTTTTCTTTTTATCCAAGCTTTTCTTCTGTGATTTCCAAAAGATCTATTAACTCTTGGATGAACAGGGCGTTGTTTTTCAATATTCTTCATCGGGAGGGATTTAATCCTGCTTTCGGCTTCAGCGTTTTTTATTGATGAAAAACAATCATGCTTTATCTGTTTTAAGAATGATTGCTGGTCGGTGTCTATAGAAAAACAAAGTCTTTTTAATTTCATATTGATTCTTGTTTTCTAATATATTCCTTCAATAATATTTTGAAAAATTTTCTGAGTTTCTTCTAATGAAGATGATGTCATATTATTATAAATTTCAAGTTGTTTAGTGATTCCACAGTTAAATCCTTGCTCTTCTCCCTCATCTACGGATTGTTTCATAGAATAACAAGCACTAGCTAAAGAATCCCAGACATCCTTAGAACCAACTCCATTATTTATATCAAAAACTTTTTCATCTTGTGTAGCCTTCTTAGGGTGATCTATTTTTACTTTTCCAGTATTTGTATAAGTATACTTTAGATCATGCATCTCTCTAAGTAATCTTTTATTATATGGTATACTTATTAATTCACTAAGTATCATATTTTTTAGATACATAGCAGGCTCACATGGACTATTATCTGTTGAAATATATCTAGTTCTTACACCCTCTCTTTCCAGATCCTGCAATAGTTGTCTAGAAAATGCTTGGTCAGCACTAACTGTTATACTAAATTTCTTTTTCATTTCAAGAATCAAATCTTCAAAATGAACAAGACTAGTTTGCTGACCCTCTTTTCTTGCAACAGCTAATGAAAATATACACTTTATTCTAGGAGTTCTAGCCTCTCCTATGTGATCCCAACCATCAAAAGTTACTGCAGATATTCCAGCAAAGTCACCAGCAACTGCTAAGTCAAGGCCTATCCACAGTGGAGTATCTTTTGGTAGTGTAAATGTTGCTTTACAAATCTTATCCCACAATCTGTCTGTTTTATCAAAGAAATCTACAACAATAATTTCTGGTGTATAATTCTTTAATTTCATACAGTTTACAGCATGTTCTAGATTAGGCATAAAAGCATCAGAGCTTCCAATAGAAATACCTGCTTTATCCATCAATAGCTTTCCAAGGTCAATTTTAGCCTCGGAATACAATTGCATAGGAACATTCAATACTCTATCTGGATCCTGATCTTCATATAGTTTATAATCAGCTGGTAAGATTTGTGGTGGATATTTACCATCTCCT
>Ga0326513_10001675_pt1 | contig 16889 bp, 36 predicted proteins | sample 2_2465_0518_D_FD_203654 | JGI IMG/M metagenome (GOLD analysis project Ga0326513, IMG submission 203654) | Bovine rumen microbial communities from UC Davis, California, United States - 2_2465_0518 | ecosystem: Host-associated > Mammals > Digestive system > Stomach > Rumen | place: USA... | reverse complement strand
CGGTAATAAATGTTGAAACTGTCCCACTTTTATTTGATTCAATACTTATAAAGTACATTGTTGCAATATCAGGATCATCTTTATGCTCAATTTTTAAGCAAACATCATCATGCATTTCTCCATCTACATCTTTCCAATAGATTACATCACCAACTTTTGGATAATTGACACCAATTATTTTAATATTTCTTTTCATAATTTAAATTTTTGTTATACTTGCTTACAAATTATTCTACGTTTAAAAATATATCTTGGTCTTCCAATTTCATCTTTAATATTATTTATTAATTCCCAGCCTTCTTGCCCCATTTTATTTAATTCATCTACTACTTTAGCAATAGTATATCCTGAATACTGCTTATACGCGTACTCAAATTTATCATAATACTGTATTTCCATAATATTAATATAATATATTTAATTTGAGTACTGTATATATACTCAAATACTATTGTTTATTACTCGGATAATCGTCCATAATTTAATCAAGTTGTAATTTAAACGTTAAACATTCTGGTTCTTTTAACCAATCCATTTTTGAATTTTCTGCTAATTTAACAATTTCTGGATATACAATAGAATTTATAAATGGAAATTTACTTTCCCATTTACCAGTTTTATCATTTCGTATAGGTTCATCTGCGTATACTCCAATAAAACCATTTTTATTAACTGCAAACCATACTGTAATAGTTTTAAAATTTGGCATAGTAATTTATAATAAAATGTAATCTAATATTAAATAGAAAATTTTATAAAAAATTCAATATAATATTTAAATATTTTAATAATTCATCAATTTTAATAAATATTATAATTCTAATGTTAATTGTTTTGTATCTAAAAGTTTTGGTTTCATTTCAATTATTTGTTCATCTCCATGTGGCCAACCAATTAAAAGCGGTGATTTAGGATCATGATTTTTATAATTTTGATCACATTTATCAAAATTTGCAGAAGCATAACAATATTTACATTTATGTAAGCAAGTATTATATTCTCCTATGCATGTATTTGGATAGCATAAGCATCCCCATTGTGTTTCTTTATTATTTTGCTTTGGATAAATTCCCATGAGATTTAATGCATGTTTATCTAAGCATCCAGTAACTTCTACACCTTCTAAGTCTTTAAATTGTAAGCCATTTCCACAAGTTTGAAGTTTCAAATTATATTTTTTAGTGATTTCTAAAAACCTTTTAATTATCAAAAGTTTTTCATCATATGTTAATTCTTTCAAATCAGGCATATGACGTTTTACTTTTTCATATAATGATACAAAGTTAATAACAACTCTATCTGTATAATTATATAATTCTTTACATATATCTGTAAATTGATTTATATGTCTTATGATTCCATAATTATCAGTCAATAATATTGGGTCATATCTCCATATTACTTTTTCTTTACCATATCTTTCTGAAAGTTCTTTAAATACAAAAATAGATTGATCCAAATCCGGTACATTAGGTTCTATATCTTTCCCATATCCAGTAATAGTATAATGAAAAACACTTGGGAACTTATCTGTAATTTGATTTAGAACATGAAGAATTGGAAGATAATTTTTTGAACACCAAATAATTCCTTCAATATGTTTTTTGTCTAAAATTATTTTATGAATAGTTGAAGGATATGCAGGATTTCTAAAATAAACATATCCTTCTCTAAATCTATTTAACAACCATTCAGAATAAAATGCTGGGATGTCTGTTCTAAAATCAATGCTTAGTATCATATTTATTTTTCATTATATTTTTTCAATTCCCTCATTAAAGTACTACTTATAAAGTTTAATTCTGGGGCAGATGGAACTAAAATTGTTTCGACTCCAAACATAGATCTATTAAATGAAGCTTGATCTAATTCATTTTGAAAATCTATGAAATTACGAACTCCTTTTATGATACAAGCATCATTTTCTTTAGCAAATTGACCAACTAATCCATAATAGCAAATAATCTTAACTTTATCTCCATAAATTGATTCAATTAATTCTTTTCTATTATTGAAATCATCTATAGTTGGTTTTTCTTTTTTAGGATTAACAGCAATAACGACAATAACTTTATCGAAAATTTGTAAAGCTAGATCAATAACTTGTTGATGACCTTCATGAATAGGATTAAATGACCCTGGATATATTGCAGTTTTCATAATTTTCATTCTAATGATTTATTTTGTTAATAGATATAAAACTTATTATAATATAAATTTGAGTGACTCTCATGATAAGAGAGTCACGGTTTTAATGATTTTTATTACCAATACCTAGCATGAAGTTTATTAACTGTTTCTTTATCTAAAAGATCAGCGAATTTTTCCTCAATCAAATCTACTTGATAATTATCAAATGGAATATCTAATCCTTCTGTTTCAATGTCATATCCTATTTCTTCAATAGGCTTTGGTTTATTCTTTTTAGGTGGTACATAATCAATAGCATTTTTACCATCACCCCATCTATATTGAAGCCATCCTTCATATTCACCATCGTCAAATTCATAATTATCAGGAACCTTGTCAACATCTCTAAAGAAATAATCTCTTATTTCCATTTTATTACCAATGCTTATTTTATCAATAACATGAGTTCCTTTATCTTTTGCGATTGAGATATAAGGTGCTACATAAAATCCTGTTCCGCCTACACGAATTATCTTACACTGTTCAAAGTCAAGAACAATATAACCCCACCAACTTTTACCTCCACTATAGTCATAATATTTCATAAATGTAGATTTTCCAGTATACTCATTTTTTATTTCATGTTTTATCATTACTGGAAGTGGATGATAAGCATATAGTTTATCCAATTCATCACATTCTGCAAAACATTCAGCTTTTGAATCATACAATGACTTTGAAAATGAAATTCTACATGTATCTGTACGAAGATTAAACAACAATACAAAACGTGTTGTTGGGACATCACCTTTAATGTATAAATACTTTGCAGGTGTTGTGTTATGAATCTTTTCGGTATTTGCCCAAAATGTAGGATATTTATCTTTCATATTATTCTTCTTTTCTTTTTCTAAATGATGTTTTCAAATCAAATCCATGTGACAAAATCTTAATATCATTTGGTTGTATTTTTGGTCCATCTTCATAACCAAATAAATCAATCATAATAGATTTTTTGTACACATTGAATGATGTTTTCATTTTGATATTATTTCGATAACCAAATAATATATCCAAAAATTTATTTGTTTCTTGTACAAGAGCATTAATCATATTTTCAGGCATACCTTTATAACCTGGTAAAATATCCCATGGTCGCATTTCAATATTAATTGATTGAGTATTACCATTAGCATAATATTTAATTGGATATTCTAATTCATATTTTTCAGTTTCAAGCCAAAGTATGTATTTTCGATATGTTGCACTTTTTGGCTTTTTTGTTGTATAATTTTCATATCGTTTTTTAGTATAATAGAATCCAAGTGGTGATGTACATTTTTCATAAACCCATTCACCACTATTTTTATGTAATGCAATATTCTCTAATCTTTCTTCATGCGTAGTTTCAACAAAACTCATCTTTTGTCGAATATCTTTTATATTTTCAGTCTTAGTAATACGAATACCATTACGACTGTACAATGTTTTATTTATTTCTCTAGTACCCATCTAAATATATTATAATCTTATATGTTATCCAAAATGTACTACAAAATTACCATCACCAATTTGGCTATAATAATTAATTATTTTTTCACGAAGTTTATCACTAAGTGGTCCATATTCATATTGAACATTATCTTCATTTATATCTGTAAAATCACAAATATTTGTGCAATTTGGATTTTCAAGATGTTTAATGAGTGAATCTACAGTATCAAATCGTTCTTCACAATATTCATAATTACGGAATATTTCATTGTTCAAATTTACAAAATAATTCCCTTTATATTTAGTAATATAAAAATCACTTAAGAAATTTCTATGTGTCAGTTGATGTGTTTTCTTAATCATATCTTCAAATGTCATATCTCCATTAAGAACTTTTTGATAGCATCTACGTGTATAATGCCATTTTTTCATTTTATTTTTAATTTCTTTAGTGAGATATTCATCAGTCATTTTTTCTGGTGATACACCGCATTCATTAATAAAATAATCATAATCTTCTTTATGGAATTTAAGCCACTTAGGAATATATTCCTCTTCTGTCAATTTAGAATATTCACCATAAGTTGTATGTTGTCCACTTTGCAATGCATATTCAATTAATGACTTAGTTTGCTCTTTAGTAACTTTATCAATTCGTACAAATGTCCAAGTATATGCTCCCATATTATTTCCAAAAATTACTATTTAATATTTTAATGTTAAAGTTTGTATTATCGATATTTTCTGTGATATCTTCTCCTATTTCCCAATAAGTGTAAAATAAGAAATCAAGTAATCCTTCTAATATATTATCAAATCCCTCATGTATGTACTCTCCAAATAATATTGCTGAAAATGGTAGCCAAATTACTGATAAAATCCATACAATAGAGATTAGACAAGCTATAATCAAAAATACTGGTACGCAAAATAATCTCCAAAATATATTAAAAATGAAACTATATATAATATTCATGTTAATTTAATTTTTATAATTTAATCGTTCTAAAGAATATTTTAATGCAATTTCCATTTCTTCTGTTAAAATAAAATTTTCTATATTATTTTTACACCAAATAATATAATATGGATCTATTTCTATTACCCACCAAATATTTTCTCCAATATGTTTTCCAAATTTAAAATATTCAATATTAAAATTATTAAACATTTTTATTTTTCTTATTAATTATTTTACGTTTAGAAAAAAACATACAATATATTATAATATTAATGATTGTTACTAATAGAATAGTAATAAATATAGTTTTTTCATTTGTTTTATACAAATCATATATAAAGATATAATTAATATTTATCCATGTATATATTCCTAAAATTATAAAACAAATTAATACTATATGAATTATAATATCTGATATTTTTTTCATATTGATAAGTAAAATTATTATTTTTAAAAAAATAGTTATTTTATTTTTATAATTCAAATAAAGTTAAAAAAACATATAATAAATCAAATATGAAAGATTTAAATCAATTTTTAGTTAAAGAATCTAAAACTGATTATACTAGTATTAGAAATTATGGTCGTTCATGGATTAGTGAATGGGGCTTATTAGATTGTGGAAATGTTCTTTCTATGTTTTTAACAGGAGTAAAAGATGGTATATCAAAATACAAATCTGATGATCCTAAATTTTATGAAAAATGTAATAAATGTATTGACGAAATTATTGAAAAAATAGATAATGAAATCAAGTAATAATTCATAAAAAAAGTAGATTAAAATATATGAAGAATATTACAACTAAAATTAATGAAACAAGAAATTCAAGACTTCCAAAATTACAAAAATTAAATAATACTCCTAATTGGTTAATGGCTTATCCGGATTTTTGTAATAAAATGGAAGAAATTTGGGATGATGATAGAAAATTATTTGCTACTATTATGTATTTCATTACTAAAAATGAAAAGGTTAATGAATACGGATGGAGTAGTATGAAAATAGAATTAAAAGATTTATATCATCAATAAATTTTAGAATATAAAATATAGAGGCATAAAATAATACCAAAATAATTTTATAAACTATATTGTATAAAATAGGTGCAAGATCTGATTGTAATAAACACAATATAAAACGAGAGCATTATACAAAAAAGGATGGTGAATGGAAACCTAAACAAAAATTTGAAACTGAAAATGAGGCATTATCATTCATTAAAAGACATAAAATGTATAAGTATAAAGCATATATTTGTGACATCTGTGGAAAATGGCACATAGGAATAAAAAACAAATAAAATATAACGTGAAACAATTAAATAATTATATAATAGAAAAACTTCAAATCGGATCTAATACTAAATTGGGTAACAACTATATTTATCACCCCAAAGATTCAGATGAATTAAAAAAGATAGTTAAAAAACTAATTAAAGAACGTGGTAATGAAGCTAACTTAAATGATATAAATACTTCAAAAATAACTGATATGTCTTATTTATTTATTAATTCTAAATTTAATGGTGATATATCTGAATGGAATGTTAGTAATGTAACTAATATGGAAGCTATGTTTGCGAAATCTAATTTTAATGGTAATATATCTGAATGGGATGTTAGTAATGTTAAAAATATGAAAACAATGTTTTATCAATCTCAATTTAATAAAGATATATTAAAATGGAATGTATCTAATATTAAGGATATGTCTAGTATGTTTGCAAAATCTAATTTTAATGGTAATATATCTAAATGGGATGTTAGTAATGTTAAAAATATGCATAATATGTTTTATAAAACAAAATTTAATGGAGATATATCTGAATGGGATGTAAGTAATGTTAAAGATATAAATAATATGTTTTATGATTCTCCTTTAGAAAAAAATCCTCCTAAATGGTATAATGAAAAAAATAAATAATTATATAATAGAAAAACTTCAAATCGGATCTAATACTAAATTGGGTAACAACTATATTTATCACCCCAAAGATTCAGATGAATTAAAAAAGATAGTTAAAAAACTAATTAAAGAACGTGGTAATAATGCTGATTTAAATGATATAGATGTTAGTAAAATATCTGATATGAATAATTTATTTTTTAAATCAGAATTTAATGGTGACATATCTAATTGGGATGTTAGTAAAGTTACTAATATGACAAATATGTTTTGTAAATCTAAATTTAATGGTGATCTATCAAAATGGGATGTTGGTGATGTTACTAATATGAGTTGGATGTTTTGCACTTCAGATTTTAATGGAGATATATCTCAATGGAACGTTAGTAAAGTTACTAATATGGGTTGTATGTTTCAATCTTCTAAATTTAATGAGGATATAAAAGATTGGGATGTAAGTAATGTTACAGATATGTATAGTATGTTTTATGATTCTAAATTTAATACAGATATATCTAAATGGGATGTAAGTAATGTTACCGATATGAATTATATGTTTAATTTTTCTAAATTTAATGGAGATATATCAAATTGGAACATTAATAAAGATGCAAATATAGAGCATATGTTTGATTATTCTCCATTAGAAAAAAATCCTCCTAAATGGTATAAATAATATAAAATAATTTAAATTATGAAAAACATTTATGAATATTTAATATTTGAAAGTAATAAAAATTTAAATGTTAAAATTACACCAGAAAATTTTAATAAATTTAAATTTTCGAGAAAACAATCAGCGTTGATTAAACATTTATTATATAATGACTACAAAGAATCAACAACTGAAATATATTTAGTTCAGGGTAATATTGTTCCAGATGATGTCAATATTAAAGAATATTTCGGTAAACTAATTCCAAAAGATGAACGTGGAATTTTGTATATTAATGCTCAATCTACAAATATGGGTTCACCTAAAGAAGTTTATTTTTATAACACTTCAAAAGTAAATGAAAAAAATGAAAAAGAAACATATGTTTATTCATATCATAGTGAAGATGGATCTAAATTTAAAAGTGCTGTATTAACAACAAATGGTGAAGATAGTAATCTTGAATTAAAATCTGAAAACATTTTACATTAATTTATAAATTCTCCATTGGAAAAAACACACCTAAATGATATAATGAAAAAAATAAATAATTATATAATAGAGAAACTTCAAATTGGATCTAACACTAAGCTGGGCGATAATTATTATCATCCTAAAACCAGAGATGAATTAAAAGAGTTAGTTAAAAAACTAATTAAAGAACGTGGTAATGACGCTGATTTAAATGATATTGACACATCAGAAATAACTGATATGTATGGAATATTTATGAATTCTCAATTTAATGGCAATATATCTAAATGGGATGTTAGTAATGTTATTGATATGCGCAGTGTGTTTGATAGTGCTCAATTTAATGGTAATATATCAGACTGGAATGTATCTAAAGTAAAAAATATGATAAATATGTTTTATAATTCTAAATTTAATCAAGATATATCTAAATGGGACGTAAGTAATGTTACCTATATGAATAATATGTTTTTTAATTCAAAATTCAATGGTGATATAAAAAGTTGGGATGTTAGTAATGTTAATAATATGAGTTGCATGTTTCAGAATTCAAAATTTAATGGTAATATATCTAATTGGGATGTAAGTAATGTTACTAACATGAATTATATGTTTTATAATTCTGAATTTAATGAAAATATCTCGAAATGGAAAGTTAATCCTGATACATTTATGGTAGATATATTTTTAAATTCACCTTTAGAAAAAAATCCACCTAAATGGTATAATGAAAAGAATAAATAATTATATAATAGAAAAACTTCAAATTGGATCTAACACTAAATTGGGTGACAAATATAGTTATCACCCTAAAACTATAGATGAATTAGAAAAACTAATTAAACAACTTATAAAAGAACGTGGTAATGAAGCCGATTTAAATGATATAGATACAAGTAAAATTACAAAAATGGAAAGTTTATTTTTAAACAGTACATTTAATGGTGATATATCAAACTGGGATGTAAGTAATGTTACTAATATGCGTAGTATGTTTGATGGAGCAGAATTTAATGGTAATATATCGGACTGGAATGTATCTAAAGTAGAAAATATGAATGCCATGTTTTATAATTCTGATTTTAATCAAGATATTTCTAAATGGGATGTGTCAAATGTAAAAGATATATCTAATATGTTTAATTGGTCAAAATTCGATAAAAATATATCAAACTGGAATGTTTCAAATTTAGAATGTTCAATCGGTACATTTGATAATTCTCCATTAGAAAATAATCCACCAAAATGGTATGTAGATGGAATACTTAAGTAATTATATAATAGAAAAACTTCAAATTGGTTCAAATACTAAATTGGGTGACAAATATAGTTATCATCCAAAAACTAGAAATGAATTAAAAAAGTTAATTGAAACACTAATTGAAAAACGTGGTAATGAGGCTGATTTGAATGATATAGATGTCAGTAAAATAATAGATATGTCTGATTTATTTTTTGGGTCTAAATTTAATGGTGATATATCAGAATGGGACGTTAGTAATGTCAAAAATATGGTTGGAATGTTTGAATATTCCCAATTTAATGGTGATATATCAAATTGGGATGTCAGTAATGTAACTAGTATGCGTTATATGTTTTCTGAATCAAATTTTAATGGAGATATAAAAGATTGGAACGTTAGTAATGTAACTACTATGTCTCATTTATTTTTTGGATCTAAATTTAATGGTAATATATCTAAATGGGATGTCAGCAATGTTATTAAAATGAATAATATGTTTGATAATTCTCCATTAGAAAAAAATCCTCCTAAATGGTATAAAGATAAATAACAAAGGAACTCTTTTATGAGTTCCTTTTTTCTTTTAATTCGATTAACCAATCTCGTAATTGACGATGTTCTAATCCACATAGAGTATTGTCAATTTTTTCTTGACAATGTTCAATGGCCTCATCTAATGTCATCATAGTTACATATCATAAGTATAATTACCACACCCACCAGAATATCTTCTACTACAACCACTTCTATTCGCACAAGTACTACAAGATTGTGAATGTTCTGGTAGTCCATATGTATACCTACTATGATAGTTTTCCTTTTTATCATCGAATGCCCTACAATGATGATAACCACATGTTCCAGGTACCGTTTCACTTGCATATGGACATGTATTTGCTAAACTACATTTTTGATGTAAACTCATAATTAATATTTTCAATATATTTATAAATGAGCTACCAAAGGATAACCATTAGAATCTCTCCAGCCCCATCTTATTTCATCCATTCTATCAGAATTTTCTTCTTCACGTCTTTTAAGATACTTTTCGTATTCTTCATCAGAATCAAAACAATTTCGTCTTTTTCTCCACATAGTTAAATTTAAATATATTTTTATAAACAAAAATGGGCATACTTGGTATGAACAAGTATGCCCGACTGTCGCATTAACTGAATTAAATTCAGTATACCGGCTACAGAAAGATAATTTAAAATAGTAAAATATTTAGTAAAAATTCAAAACTAGAATTATTAAATAGTCATTATACAAGGATAATTTAATTTTTCATCATCTTGTGGAAGACCATCATCACGAATTTCAAATCCAACAATTTCATAATCTCTGGTGATAGCAATACAACCATACCAATACTCATTTAATCTATCACCATCATTTTTCCAAAAATCTCCTGCAAAGGGTATTTTGGCTTTTATTGTTTTATCATAAAGATTATTTACAACTTTACAATACTCATTTATTTTGTCTAAATCAACTTCGTCGGTCTCCCACCATGTTCTTCCAATAGGCCTAATATCATTATTTGAACAATTACTTTTAAATGCAATTTGATAATATACTTCACCACCCATATATCCATCAATTCTATAATCTGGCCTATTTGCACATGATAATGGAATCATATTATCATCCTCATCACCAAACTTTTCGAAAATGTCATCAACTAACTTATGAATTACTTCGAAAATTTCATTTGCCTTTTTCTCCTCATATTCTTTCATCAAATTAGTCAACTCATTTGTGGTGCGAAGCATAACATCATCTTTGCTCATTTCACCACCATCTTTCCACTCATAATTAGCTGCTTTACGCTTAGCCAATTCTTTCTTAATGTTTTCAATATCTATGTTATTCATTTTTATTATTTTTTATGTGGTTCTTTATGTAATGAACATCATCACACAATCTTATGAATAAAAATATTAAAACACTTCCTGCAAATATAAAACCGAATGTACCCATAATATTATTTAAATAAGTTATTTGAATATGAATGGGAGGACTGAGTCCTCCCATTCTATTTAGTTAAGATCAGCGAATGTATTTTCGATACCTTCATATGCTGCAATGTATGTGAGGAAGTGCTCTGACCAACCAGAGATTTCAGCTGTCCATACACCATTGTAAGCAATACCTCTAGTGTTACAAGATACATCACAGATGTAATTGTATTTACCAAAAGGACGAGGCTTCTTATCACGGTTCTTAGAGTAATAGCTACTTACATCAATATCCTGTGAGTCAGAGAATACAATGATACGGGCGTAATCATGTATCTTATTACCAAGCTCCTTACGAAGCTTTTCAAGACACTGGTATGTGAAAATACCACCACCACCTACTGTAGAACGAGAATTTTGAATTTCCTGGAAAAGTTTGAATCCCTTTGAAGGATATTTAATTCTCATTTGTTCCTCACGAAGTTCACTGTCAGAACCTGCAGTACATACAAGTTCAAAGTCTTCACATTGATTTGCTGCGAGCATAGCCATAGAGCATGCTTGATCCAAACGAGAGAACATAGAACCGGATGAAGTAATTGAACCCATAGAACCTGATACGTCTATGATGAACAATGTCTTACCAGGAAGCTTAGGCATATTTTCATATGTCTTAAGCATAGCATCTTCAATCTCTCTATCAAATCCATTGCTCATTCTCATTGCCTTCAAGAAGTCAAGAGGAAGAAGCATAGTGCCCTTAAGCTCTCTAAGACCTTGCTCAATTATTGGACGAGCAACACCAGCAGTCTGCATATTGCGAATGTTCATTAGCATTGCCTTACCACCAATCTTACCTTCAGTGATAAGCTTTGTCCAAACAGCCGCCTTATCCTCATTTGTGTGGGCAAGTGAAAGAAGTACCTCCCAAGTCTCTGGTGTTTCAAGAGTACGGTCGGCAATCTTCTTATAAAGTACCTCCTCAAGTTGGTTTTCAGGCTTTGGACGTACCATAAACATTACGTCACGAAGCTTAATCTCGGCATCACGGTCATACTTTGCAAAATGATACTCCTTGAAGTTATGGAAGGCCTCGGCAAGACCCTTCTTAGCTGAATTACAGATAGGACACTTACCATCAGCCCAATAAAGAGCCATGAAGTCAGTAAGCATATCTGCACGAGTGATAATCTTAGGAAGAATTTCCTTCACATAAGGACGAGTACCTTCATACTTACACATCTCAACGGCAATGAAAAGAGGTGTATGACGAAGCTTCTGCATAACACGAGCTTCAATAGCAAGGTTTGCCACGTCCTTAGGATCACAAAGCGGAATAAGACGCTTAATCTCTTCAGCTACAGACTTACCGTCCATATATGCAATATTCTCCCAAAGAAGATTTGCAAGTACAGCACGACGAAGATACTGTATATTTGTTTGAGCTGCTGCTGAATCAGTAACACGACCAGCAATTACACCAACAGTCTTTTGATTTGACTTCAACTCAGAAGTCTTTCTTGTGGAATTAAGTTTACTCATAGTTTTTTCGTTTTTATGTTTTTGTTATTTATATAATTTATTCTTCATTCGGATATAAGATACTTTCTACTCTTCCAAGAAAATTGCACATTGCATCACGCTCCTCTTTAGTAAATGGATCATCACCACCATCACCAGCTAAAGCAATAGCATCATAAAGTAAATTAATAATATCTAAATCTGTCATGATTAGAAATTTTGTTTGTTTGTAATATTAATAATATAGTAATTAATCTAAATTATTTAAATTTTATTATAAATTTTTTCTAAATCTTCAATAGGACCAATAAAATCTGGATAAAGAAATGAGAATGAAAATGCTCCTCGATTTATTAACTCCTGACTTTTAAAACTATACCATCTTCGTACTATGTCTTTATTTGGATAATTTACATCATCCTTCATGCGTTTATTATATTCAAGAATGAGTTGCCTCGTTTCATCATGAACATTATCATTTTTATGGAATATCTCACAACATTCTTTATGTGTATAAAAGAAATTGTTTATTTTATCTTTAAGAGCTTTTCTAACTTCAGGATCTTTTGATTTTCGTCTTTCATCCATCCATTGTTTAACTTCAAGATATTCTTTATCTAAATGAGTTAATTGATATTCTTCTTTATCTTTTAGTGATCGCTCAATAGCTCCTGAAAAATCAGATTCTCCTGACAACCCTCCATAAAGTTCTGCAAAATTAATGTCCATAATTATTCTAATACTAAAATTGGTTTATCATCATGATCCCAATTACCCCACAATTCTGCCTTATAAAAGTAGATATAGTTATTACGACAATTACTATCCATTCCAGTAATTCCCTGTATTCTCAAAGGTTTTGATTTATCTTCTACAGTATTAAGAAGATCAATTAAATCCTGAACTGTTTTAATATAGTTATCACTCATAGTAATTTAGAAAAAATACGTTTGTAATACATAATTGTACCTGGAATATAACTCATCAAAGACTCATCTTCCTTATTCTTTTCGTCATTATTCATAATATCTCCAAACCAATTCTTTGTTCATCAGCATCCATTCAATATCTTCAAGAAAAGCCTCTTCTGTTTCATAAGGATCCATCTGGTCATATCCATCGCATACTATCTTATACCAAATATGTTCATTAGTATCACCATCAATATAATCAAAACCAAGTTTAACATTTGTGCCCTTAATGAACCATTCATGATATTCTTCTACATCATGTTCATCATAATATTCAGGCCATGTTCCAGGGCGTCTATCTAATACTTTCTTAATTTTATTCATAGTATATTATAATTATTTTTCTATATGGGTTTTTTGCCATCTACCACAAATAGGGCATTGTATAAAAAATTCTCTCTTACCATCAATACCATATGTATGCATTACAGTATCTTTTCTACTAAATACAAGTTCAGATTTACATTCAGAACATGTAGTAACCCATAGCGGCAATTTATAATTTACGTTTTCTTTTATAATTTTCATATTAGTAATATCCTTGTTCTTTAAGTTTCTTTTTAATTTGTCCTACAGTTACATACCAGAAGAACCAACAAAATCTGACATCCCAATATGTTTTCCTATCTTTAAGTGTCATCCAAGAAACATCAAATGTAGGAGTAATTACAAATGACTCAATAAGATGACCTCCATTAATTCCTAAATACTTCATATGTTTAAATATTATAAGTTACAGGTACTTCATATACATGAAAAGCATACTGATTAGACTTTTGAACAGTACCAATATACTTTGCATTGAAATTAGTAATTGCATCCATATTTGCTCCAGTGCCAAATACAAGAAAACGTGCTATATCAAAAGTAAAAGGCTGATATGTATCATCATCAACTTCTACCTCACACCAAAGTGAAATTTTCTCAACTCCACGGTCATCACAAGCAATGCCAACACTTAAAGTTTTATAACCAGTTGGTAATTTAATGTCATTAACTGCCTGATTAATCTCATAACGAAGAATAGTAAGCATAATGTAAAATAATTTAAAAGTTTATAAATCTATTGAATTAAAAATCATTTTCAAGGTGGGCTTGACAATCCTTAATGAATTTCTCACCGGCAATAATTGACTTACTAATATTCTCCATAGTAGTAGCAATCTTGTTAAGCTCCTTATTATACTTAGCATCGAGATATTCATAAAGCTTGCCATATTCCTCAAGCTTCTTTCTACACATATCAAGACGAGCACTCTCATTAGCAATCGACTGTTCTGTCTTGCTTTGATCTAATTCTTCAATCTTCCAACTCATAATTCAAAAAACTATTAAAATTAAATTCTTTAACAAACTTATCTACATGGTACTTATCACAATCCCATACACCAGGTTCAAAATTGCCATCTTATTGATAAAGAGTAATCATACCTTATTTAATTCTATTGTTTGATTTTTTATATTTATAATGGAATTTATTTATATTCCAAATGTAAATATAATGGAAATTTATAGTATTTCAAAATACATATATAATATAGATATAATATTAAAAAAATTCAAATACTAATAAAAAAGAGAACTCTTAAGAGTTCTCTTTCCTAATTTTTTCAAGTAATTCCTTTTCTGACTTTCTTATATATGTTGGCATTTTTATCATAACTACCAAGCAATATTTAAACATTCCATATCGTTTACCAGTATCTATGACTTCTTTTTCTTGACAATACTGAGGAATTTTTATTTTAACCTTTTCATCATTTGGAATAGTATGTTCGTAAGTTTTTCCTAAAATACAATCATAGTATGGTATATTAACTAATTCATAAATACAATTACCTCCAATTACATATTTTTTAGAATCAAAATTATATTCTAATACAATAACTAAATCACCATTATTACCATTAGCATTTTTTGATTCATAACCTTTACCAGCAAACATAAGTTGAGTACCATCTTCAAATCCAGGTCCAATATCTAAACGAACAGATGTTTCTTTTTTAACTAATCCTATACCGTTACAGTGTTTGCATTTATTTTTTATAGTTTTACCTGTTCCATTACAATATTGGCAAGGATGACTACTTTGCATAATTTGATAGCCAAAACGTTGAGTTTCAGTAATCATGCCTGTACCATGGCAATGCGGACAAATTTCTACTCCTTCACCACCTACTCCATGGCAATATTCACAACGAACATATGTATCAAATTTAATATCTTTATGAATACCATTTAGTAAATCTTTTATAGATACTTGTAGTTGCATTCGAACAGATTGACCCTTTTGAATTTTGGGTTGTCTATTTCTTTGATTTCTTCCGAAAAATGATCCAAATATTCCTTCATCGTCATCATTTCCAAACATTCCTCCAAAACCCCCCATAAAATGTTTAAAAATTTCAGATGGGTCAAATTCGCTATTCATTTGCTGATCATCAGTTATACCAAATTGATCATATCTTTGTTTCTTTTCAGGATCAGATAAAATGGAATAAGCAAATCCTATTTCTTTAAATTTTTCTTCAGCTTTTTTCTTTTCGGCATCTGATTTTCCACCCTGTCTATCGGGATGATATTTCATAGCTAATTTTTTATAAGCCTTTTTTATATCTCCATCAGATGCGTCTCTTGACAATCCTAAAATTTCATATAAATCTTTGTTATTATTCATAATTATTTCAAATTAATCAATGTATTAAGAAAATCTTCATACAATTCTAATTTTATTTTTAATCTTTTTGGTTCTTCCCAATACATAAAATCTGGGTGATTATATTCTTCTAATTGATCATAAACTTCATTTCTAAGTTTATAATATTTTGAAATTGCTTCAGTTTTATTCATATGATTTATAATTTTTAATCATTTTCATACCATTCAGGCTTAGGAAATCTATCACTAAATTCGATTTTATCAACTTCTTCAATATCTACATTAAAAGCTTCAGGCCATTGATTGTATATGTCCTCTTCACTATCAACATAAGCGCAAATTATAAAATCATCTGAAGATTCACCTGTACACCAATAAGGGTATTTAATTGGCCATATAATTGGTCTATAATCTTCTTTTACTTCTTCTATGTTTATATAAAATCTTGCCCAATACATAGTTTATAAATTTAAAAATTAAAAAATGGGATGGGATTGCTCCCATCCCATACTCTCTTATTCAATTTTAATTGTCCTTGTTTCTTTCTTTGTTTGAGGATCTTCTTCTTTCTTTGGCAAAGTAATGGTCAAAACACCATTATCATGCTTAGCAGTAATTTGATCTTCAATAACATTTTCTGGAAGATTCCAAGATTCATTGTAAGATGATTTCTTCCATTGATGTACATGATATTTGTCATCATTTTTAGTTTCTGTCTCTACATTCATAGAAACATAGATTACACCATTTTTTACTTCAATCTTTGAATCTTCTTTTCCGAAACCAGGATTGGCAATTTCTATTTCATACGCCTTGTCAGTTTCCTTTACATTAACTTTAGGGGAATTGGCAAAGGTTGTTGGAAAACCAAAATCACCGAACCATTCATTAAAAGGTTTTGTAAAATCAA
>Ga0326513_10001674_pt1 | contig 16907 bp, 18 predicted proteins | sample 2_2465_0518_D_FD_203654 | JGI IMG/M metagenome (GOLD analysis project Ga0326513, IMG submission 203654) | Bovine rumen microbial communities from UC Davis, California, United States - 2_2465_0518 | ecosystem: Host-associated > Mammals > Digestive system > Stomach > Rumen | place: USA... | reverse complement strand
TACTACGTCTGGAAAGGGTATGACAAGCAGCGGGGATAGAGATTGGGATGAGAGCAGGCCTGGAAGACGGGTCTGCTCTTTTTTATGAGGACAAAAACCGGAACCGGGTTCCGATTTTGGACGGCTGAAAATAAAAAAAAGCCCCCGGCCTTCACGAGCCGGGGGAGCGAAAGGAGTATGCCTATGAACACAAGAGAGATGGCGCTCTCTTTTGTTCCTGCACTTATAATATGAGAGATTGGTCGCCGCGAATGTAGAAAAATCAGCGGGCGGTGGCGGTCAGCAACTTCGTGTAATTGACCCAGGGGAGCTGACCGGATTTGACGAAACCGGCCTCGCTGATATTGCGCATGCGAATGTCCACAAACTCGTTCGCGGCCTCCACGAAGCAGCCTCCGCCTACGTCGATACCGACGTGGCCGGGCTTCCAGAGCACGCCGCCACACGGTCCCAGCTGCGGCGTTGTGACGCTCTTGCACGCAGTGATCAGACCGCCGCTGCTCATGTCGTACTTGACGGACAGGCTGTGATAGTCTGTACCTTGCGACACGTAGCACACGAGCGCAGAGCAGTCCATCACGCGCTTACCGATGATGTGCTGGATGAGTTCCTCGCGCGTATGACCGGCGCCGGTAACCGTCTTCGTGAAGTGTGACGGATACTGCGACCATAAGCGGTTGACAATCTTCTCTGCGGCTGCGCGGTCGGCGATAAACTCACCGTTGCCGCCGTATAAATAGGCAAACTTGTCGCGGTTGCAATAGAGCCGGACGGCGTTGGTACGGACGTAGTCCCAGTCAGACAAGATTGGATATTTTGCCATGTTGTCAGTCCTCCTCTTCCGGGGCGCTGGTCTCTCCGGATACCCGGGCGGCATCCACGAGCCCCTCGCCCACGATGTACGCGATAACGCTCGCGGCGGCGGTAATGCACGCGGTCACCTGCGTGACGGCCTGCTCCGGTGCACCGGTTGCAATCATGATGGACGCAACCAGGCCAGCGACTGCAATCCAGAGCTTCCGGCTTGTCAGTTTGCGGATAATGTCGTTCTTCGACATGTTAAAATCCTCCCTATGTGGTGTGATTTTAAGTTAGTTGGCTGATTGCGTTTATATATATACATGATTGCAATTAGCCAACTTCTTTACTACGATAAAGCGTTAAACTAAAATTTGACGGATTACGTACATATAATATATAGACGTAAACAGTCCAATTTTGTCCGGAGACTGTCCGACCTGTTAAAGCGGTCAGCGCATGGGGATTGCACCACAAGCCCAACACCACCACCAGCCCTGCGTTTAACAGGTCAGACGGTCCAAGTCAGACCTTGATCAGGGGTTGCACCTGATCCATCAACTGCTCAGCAATCCCGTCCCCGCCAAGGGATTTATATGGCTGGTAGATGTATTTATCCAGATCACGATACTCCCCGTCGGAGATTTCGCCCGAATCCAGATAGTACCTGCACCGGTTGGTGAGCTCCGCATACAGGAGCCCCAGGAGCGCTCGGCGCTCTGCTGTCATCCTGTTCCGGCGCCCCTGCACGACTGCCAAGATCAAGGCCCACAGCCCGCTGCTCCCCAGCACGGCGGACGCGATGACTACGATATCACTCATCTCATGTCCACCTCCTATCACGGCAGCTCCGGCGGCTCCGGCGGGTCGAGTTCTTCTTCGCGTTCCATCTCTTTCTGGATGGTCTCTTCTATCCATTCTGCCGCCTCTCCCGGGAGCATCAGCACCCAGGCGCTTTCGTCTGCTTCGTCCGGCAGGTTGATGACCTTGCCGCAAGCCCAACCGTTGCAGTACGTGTATCCTTCATCAGCTATCAGCTTCTTCATCTTCTTTGCCCTCTCTTTAGGTTGTAACGACTGACCAGCCTTTGTCCGTCGCTACCGCAATCTGCTCCGCCGTCAAGCCGGACGCGGCTGGCGTTCCGGTGATGGTGATGGTGCAGTAAGTGCTGTAGTCTGTCTGTCCGGTCACGTCCGGGAGCGAGTCAAAGAGCGCGACCGCGCCAGCGACGGTGAGGACTGTTTGCGACAGGTCGATTGGAGTCATACAGTAGTTGGGATACAAGGACTGTCGCGCGTCAAAAGTAAGCTCTTCGAGCGCCGAGCAGTTATTAAAAGCGCTGTTGAGTGCGGTGTGATAATAGCTGTACAGCAGCAGTCCCGACAGCTTGCGCAGGCTGCCGCAGTTGCCGCATAAGTAAGAGGAGTATCCGGTCAAGACCACTCCATCCAGCTCGATTTCTTCGAGCTGATCCGCGCTAAAAAAAGCATATGATCCGGACCCGCCGGATCCTGTCGGCCATCCGTCTGCTCTGCGCACCGTCGTGCTAAGCCTCGCGCTCTTGGCCGACGTGTTGTTATACAAAAATCGGGAGAGGTCCCCGTGCTGCGGCACCGTCCACTCAACATCTCTCGTGCCCGTCTCTCCGTTATCTGCATAAGCTATCGCATAAGCCAGGTCATACTTTTTGCCATCCGCGACAGCGACCTTAGGTCTGCCGCTGTCTTTATCCACCCCCGGCAGCTCCCCGTCTTCTGACACCTTGACATCCCACCAGTCGAGGGTGCTCTTGCGGATGCTATAGTCATGCGCCGCATCGACGTAAAAGCGGAAAAGCCCCCTGACATCATCCACGATGATTCCGCCTCTGCCGGTCTCAATCCCGGCGATTTCCGATGGCATCTCAGCCGGGGTCATGGTTGCGGTCTTGCCGGTCTTTGCTCTGATTGCGTCCGCGATCGATTGCAGTACAGTAGTCAAGCTCATATCAAGTCACCTCCATCAGTAAGACGCGGACAGCGCCGCCGTCACGCTTGCATCGATCAGCGCCTGGACCTGTGCAGCCGTCTGATACCCCGCGCCCTCGAGCGTGGTAATCCGCGCGCCCTGTGAGGTCAGCGTCCCTTCCGCTGTCGTCACTCTTCCATCCAGTGCCGTCTGCCCCGCTTCCAGTGTATCGATATCGCCCTCAGCCGTGGTCATGCGCAATGCCAGCGCCGCCTCGTCGGTTTGCAAGGTCGCCACGGAGCTCTCGAGAGCCGTCGTCCTGGTATCCAGATTCCGGACCCCTGCCGCGCTCTGATTCGCCACAGACAGCGCTTCATCAGCGGTGTCCTGTGCCGCATCAGCAGCGCTCGCTGCATCATCCGCCGTTGTCTGTGCCGTGGCCGCTGCCGTGTCCGCAGCGTTTGCAGTGTTCTGAGCCTGTGCAACAAGCCCGCGGAGCTCCGTATCGTCATAGCTCACCGGATGCTCTTCCAGATAATCCGCGACCGCGCCCGGAACTTCTTCCGCAACCGCGGCCCGAATTCTTCCCTCGAGCCCTTCTGAAATTGCCTCCGCTTCTGCCGCAGAGGCTGCCGCCTTGGCTGCTTCTCCTTCTGCTTTTGTGACCTCAGCTGCTGCGTCTGTCACAGCCTGCTGCGCGTCTGTAGCCGATGCGGATGCACTGTCAGCTGCTTGCTGAGCAGCGTCCAGACTGTCCTGGATCAGGGCGCTGACGGTCTCATACATGGCCTGCGGGTAAAGGTCTTCCTCTTCCGGTTCGGACACCTCCGGGCGGCTGACGACGGGGATGCGCCCCTTGTACAGCGTCAGTCCGGTTTCTGCGTTGCCGGTGTACAGGTAGACGTAGAGGCTATAGTCATCCCGCGTGTGGGCATTTATCAGCATCGCGTTAGGGATGACGCACTGGATACCGTCATCCACCAGGACGCCGATACGGGCAACAGACGGGCCCTCTTCTTGGTAAGCAAAGTGGAGCTCGGGAGCGTCTCCGGTCTCTGTGCTGTCGATTCCTTCACATCTGAGCACCTGGCCGTAATCGTATTGGTACAGCTTCCCACTCACCGCGGAGCGTGATTTGCTAAAGTCAAGGGTGATCATGTGGTCTCCTTCCTTTTTTCTTTTTTATGGTCTTGATTTGTGTTGTTTCATAATATTCAAAACCGGAACCCGGTTCCGGTTTTTAGCTTGCTGGCGCGTACTTTCCGATCGCGATGATGTACAGCGGGCGGGGAAGTCGGCAGGTGTTGACATCCGATGCACCCTCTCCGAGGTAGCGCCAGAGCCTGTACATCGGGAGCGCCGGATTGCCATAGTTGACCCCAGACGGATAGCAGAGTTCGAGCACATAGCCGCCGGCCTGGTAGAGTTTGTCGGTGGAGCTGCCGATTTCCCACGGCACGAAGTACGGCCGATCCTGGCGCTGGAGATTATTGCCGACACTCCTGACGATAGGCATCTCACAGTGGTAAACCATTGAATACTGACCAGCAAAAGGGTAGAGCCAGCTGTCCTGATATACGCCGACCACATGCCAGCCGTTATCTGTGCCGCTGGATGACCAGCTCGGCACAGTCCACCAGTCGGTATTAGGGTGCAGATGTGAGGTCCAGGCAATCTGCACAGATTGCGACGGGAAGCGGAGGAAATGCTGATAATGCGAGTAAGTGGAGCCGACGGAGCCGGAAAGATACTCGATGCTGCTGCCGCCGCCACCGCCGCCGATCGCGTTTGTGAGTGTCGCCAAGCTTGTCGGATCGGTCACAAGGGATGTCGCAAGAGTCTCCACGGTTGCCGGTGTCGTGACTACCTGCTGAACCGCTGCTTGCGCCGCGCGCACTGTGTCTCTGTGCTGGTAGGTGATGCGGTGCTGTATCTCGGACTCGGTCGGACTCTCTATCGTGCCATGGATCCAGCCGTCGTAGCGTACGTCGTAGCTATCCATTAGCATCAGCTTACCATCCACGGAGACGCAGTCACCGAGCTCCAGCAGCGGGGAGATAATCGCGCCGCTGACGGAGTAGCCGCGGTACGTCGACGCGCGGTATGCGGTCTCCGCAATCGAGTCTGTTGCATAAGAGCAGGTGCCCTTGATGATGTATCCAGATGGAGTTGTGGGGTAAGTATGAGACGCGCCGGTGCTATCTTTAAGCGACACCCCGCCGGCAGACAGGAGACCGCTCTTGATGGAAAGTCTGGACGCTGGGACCGTCTCCACTGCTGTCCTGTTTTGTAGGGATTCAAGACCTCGGAAAAGCAGGCCGCCCGTCTTGCTCATGACAAAATTGCCGCCCGCCGACGCTGCGATGTCCTGCAAGACCTCACGCATGGACATTGAGTACGGCGTCGGCACCTGAGCGATCCCAGCGGGGAAGCCGCTGATGTCGTAGCTGACGCCCAGTCTGGACGCAATCCCGGACACCACATCCGCAGCAGCCTGCGGCCATGTGCCGACGACCTGCCCGCTCGGAAAGAAGTCCTCCTCTGCCAGGAGCAGAGCATCATATGCCGTGACCATCACAGTGCCGTCGTATTTATCCTCTACCTCATCCAGATAGTATGTGCCCTGCGGTATCCAGTCCGTGGATGAGCTGCCGTCCGAGTATCTCACCGCAAAAGTGAGCGGCAGTATTCCGCCCGCAAAGTCATCCGCATCAGCTAACAGCGTGACCTGTAAGCGCGCCGCCTGCGCGTTGCCTATGCACCACTGATCGTATATCGCATGCGTCACTCGGACGCCTTTTTCCAGGATTGCATCGTTATCATATGTGATGCCATTACAGACTATCCGCGCCTGCAACTGGCTCTCTTTTAGGTTGTCATACCCCGCCGGCTTGGTCAGCATACTTCCGTCACCCCCGCTGTTCTTGTGTGTTTTGTGTTTGTATTGATGTTGTTATCCATATAAATATGAGATTTCACGCGCGGACTAGTCCACCTCTTAAAAGAGAGACGGGCGGGCAGCTGTACAACCGGGAGCAATGCAAAACCGGAACCCGGTTCCGGTTTTAAGGCTACTTCGTTCAGGTCAGGCAATCTCCCATATTATAAGTGTAAGGGAAATGAGGAGACCTACACCACCCGGAACAATGCAAAAGCCGGAACCCGGTTCCGGTTTTGGAGTGATTGAGCGCAGCTGCTCACGAAAATCCGTCAGAAAAAATCCGGGGTGATATGCTCTCCACTGACAGCGGGAAAGCCCGAAAACCGGAACCCGGTTCCGGTTTTGGAACTTTCCTGAATTCGTGGGAAACAATCTCCCATGTTAATAGTGTAAAAACAAAAGGCGACCGCGGCCGAAAAAACAGCGGCAACAGAAAGGATATGCTATGTCACGTTATGATCGGGAAACATTGGAACGCATGTACGAACTCGGTATGTGGGAGTACGACGACATCTACTACAGAGCGGTCCACTACCTCACGCTACTCGTGTCGGATGAGTATGATCTCTGGTACCGGCAGGCGCTGGCAGCGGTCGAAGAGGTCAAGTACACGATAGTGAATGAGTACATCACATACTGGTACGACGAGTACGTGTACGAGTACTGCCAGGACGGCAACGCAGATGATGACCAGTGGTGTCACGACTTGGCGAATGGAGCTCTCGAGTATCTTAAGGACGACGAGTCAGAGGTCTGGGAGCAGGTTATCGCAAGAGCGAGGACGGTCGACGCTTAAGCCCGCAAGATGCCACAGGGCCGGGCGCACGTCCCGGCCGGGCTTTTCTCCCCGGATGGCCTGGGGAGTGGATTGAAACAAAAAAAACACAAGCAAAGGAGATATGTCATGTGTGATATCAAGACAGCAAGCAAGCAGGAGCTTATGGACCTGCACCAGCAGTTAGAGAAAATCGAAGCAGCGGCAGAAAAGTACCGCAGCGCGTACCTGTGGAGCGACCGCGGATATGATTATGGCATCGAACCCGTCAGACAAGCCAGGGCAGAGCGCGACAGTGTGCCGGAGGTCACGTGGACGGACGGCGGCAAGCAGTACACCGCAGAGTACCGCGTCTCGTACACCCGCAGCCAGTGCTGGCCCAAAGGCATCTACACCAGAGACGGTCAGAAGACGACGCTCACGGCGGTCAAGAGCTCTCACAAGAGGGTCCTCGCCAGGCTACAGGCGATGGGAGCAGTAGCAGCGCCGGCACGGGCCGAAGAAGATTACAACGAGCTACCGTTGAGCTAAGGAGGCTAGCTATGAGTATGAGACAGTGGCCGAAGAAGCCAGAGCGTCCGGAGTTTTGGATCTACTCACAAGCATACCTCGCCCCGCGGGCATATTGTTGGAGCGATTTATGCGAGCCGCCATACGTGGTGTGCGGTGGGCGCGATGATAGGTACTACGTCCTGGTCACGCTGCCGTGCGATGACTTCCGCATCCCGGGCACGTACCACAGCCTGGGCAAGTATGATACCGCGGAGCAGGCATGGTTTGTCGCCCGCCAGTGCATCGAGACGGAGCGCACCCGCTCCTGCGATTGGTACACGCTGCCGGAGCAAGATGAGGTTGATCGGCTCATGCAGCTGACCGCCCAACCGTAACACCGCCGACACGACCACCTTCCAGCGTTTGGAGGGTGGTCTTTCTTTGTCTTCAAAAAACCGGAACCCGGTTCCGATTTTCTGTTCTTCTGCCGGTCATCACAATCTCAGCCGACCCGTCTTCTACGTCTGCGCCCTCACCACGTGACCAACCACCTCCCCACCATCTCACTCCTTACCCCGTGACCAACCACCTACCACACCAAGACCACCCCCACCAGGAAAGAGCCCGACACCACGGCTCTCCTTTCTTTTGCTTTTCTTTTTTCTTCTTTTCCTTGCCCTTTTTCTTCTGTCCTTCTGGTCTCCCGGACCTTGTTTAGGGGGAGGGGAGCAGCGGGGAGCAGCAGATTTTTTCTGCTCCCCTTCCTCAAAGCCGCATAAACCCGTGATTTTTTACACACTGGCAGTGTGGAGGTCAGGGGTTCGAATCCCCTATGCTCCATTTTTTTATTGCAATTTTCCTCATTTTTAGGCGGTTTTCAGCACTCCTCAGATACCTCTTCTGCTCCCGGGGAGCAGCGGGGGAGCAGCAGATTCGTGCCCCTATGCGATGGCCTGATGGGCCTCTTTTTTTTTGCTTTTGCCTGGTCTGGTCAGGACTTTTTTGCTTTCTTTTTCCCGGCAGGGCTTGTCTGAGAAGACGGGTCGGATATCATACTGAATGCCGGCACAGTATCCAAGAGTGAGCGCCTGTCATCCAGCGTGCGGAGCTGGCGTCCGTAGCGGTCACGGGTGATGCTGATGGTGCTGTGTCCCATGGTCTCGGTGACAGTCTTGTCTGGGAGTCCGGCATCCAAGAGCGCGCTCGCGTATGTCCTCCGAATTGCATGCAGTCCCCTGCGTGGGATTTCCACAGCGTCGCAGATTGTGTACAGGCGCTTGCGGAGGTAGCCGCATGTGATGCGGTGTGACCTTTCAAACAGGAGCCAGCCGGCGGCGTTCTCCGGGGTGAGGGTGAGCTCCTGCAGACGGGTCACAATCCACCGAGCGGCGGATGGCAGCGGCACGATGCGCTCTCCGTCCTGTGTCTTTGGTCTCTCACTGACCTCCGTGTGCGTGCCGGTGCTATCTGTCCAGGTTGTCTCTGTTCGCCTGACGGTCAGGCTTTCTTCGGTGACATCATCCCAGGTCAGCGTGGTGACCTCTCCGACGCGCAGCCCAGACGCAAACAGCAGGAGCAGGCCCAGGTTCTTGATGTCTGCGTGCTCTTGTAGATATCCGATGACAGCAGCGGCCTCTTCTACTGTGAATGCCGGCGGCTCTGTTTTTGCGCTCCGCCGGAAGGCGTTCTTTCCGGGGCGGCAGCGTTCCAGCACGTCATCCACGCGCCAAGAGATAAGACCCTGCCGGCGCGCCTCCGTAAAGATAACGCGTGCGGTATGGGTGAGACACCTATAACCAGAGACACCAAGATGAAGACGGGTCCTGGTCTTGATGATATGCTCTTCCAACCTCTTCTCCGACCAGGCAGCAACCGGGTCGGAGTCCAAGAAGAAGCGCCTGAAATCCCGGCTGTTGCGGTCACGCGTGGCTGGCGAGATATCTCCTGACGACAGCAGCCGCTCCTGGTGCTCCGTCCAGACTTGACCAAGCGTGGTCACGGTATCCAGCCGCTGATAGTGCTCCACGATGACAGACTCCAGATCTTCCCGGGTCATGCGGTGCTTTTGCACCGTCCGTCGCCCGCCGGGTACAGGCAGACGGGTATACCAGCGGCCATCACCTCCTTGCCAAATTTTGTGAGATGCTGCGTGGTCTCGCAGTATCTTTGCTCTGTCCATAGTGTGCATATGCGCCGTAGTGTCGGTAGCGCTATTATAGCATAGGAGCGGCATGATCTGCATACAAAAAGAGCCGCCCCTCAGGACCGCTCCCGTTTGTCAGGTCATATCACATCAGAGGTCCCCGCCGCTCCGCTTGAGCCAGCGATAGTACTGCTCTGGCTCAATCCGGCAGATGCCGAAAACTCGCTCGGAAGGTATCCGACACTTACTGCGCAGGATTGAGCGCGCGCATGAGCACCGCGCCCAGAGGGTGACCGTCAGCCGATCTTCGTAGTACTCGAGCGGGAGTCCCTCCCAGTCGGACGGTGTGGACGTTGACAGCATCGACCGCGCCCGCTCCCGCGCCGCGCGCCAATCGCCCAACGCGTCCTCATCTGCATCCAGCGCGTCAAGCGTCTGCGTCAGCGTCAGTCCGCATCTTGTCATCAGTCCAGCAGCGATTTGTAGGTAAATCCGCGCGGCCCAGGAGTCACGCTCCGCCGCTGCCGGCTTTGAGATCTTCGATTCGTCGTATTTCGGCCGGGCATCTGGATACCCCGGCTCTTCATCTTCCTCTTCTTCCTCTCGCTCTTCCTCCTCTTCGTCTTCCAGTTCTTCCATCATCTGCCTGGCTTCCGCGTCGCTTGGCACCGGGCTCGGCGCTGAGACTATCTCTCCGCCTTGCAGTCCGATAGTGAGCTCTTGCATGTACACATCTTGCCACGTGTGACCGCTCTCTGATAAGCCCAGGATTTCCGCGGCCGCTTGCTGCGCGACACGATGGTGCATATCTTGTCTTGTCAGCTCCTTGCATACGCGCGCCAACATCGCGCGCACACCCTCCAAAGCGGCGGCAAGTTCTTTCGGCCGCAGCTCGATGTCTCCGTGGTACACTTTGTCCCGGTCGAGCTTGTGCACGGATAGCAGCTGCTCCATTTCAGCCTGCTCCCGTGTGTAACCCCAGTTGGCTACAAGCTCCGGCACCGGGTACACCGTCGGCAGGACATCCGACCAGTCAATCATCTCTTTTTGCTTCTCTTCTTTTTGCACGTCTCTACTCCTTTTTGCCTTTGCCTCTTTGTTCCTCCTTGCGGCCGTCTCCCCCGGCCACGTTCAGAGCATATCATGGCGGTTATTTTTTGAGATTTTTATGAGCACAGGTCCCGCACATTTTAAATTGCGTAATAAGTTATTTATACGCAATTCATCTCAGAGCCTCTCGCCCTTTCCCGTTTAAGAGGTGCCCTTCCAGGAAAAGAGGGAAGCGGAGCGCACCCTCTTTTGGCCTTTCGATCCTTTTTCCTCATGACCTTCAATCCTCTTCATATCCACCCTCTCCGTCATGCGTGCAGTCATCCCCCTGCGTCTCTTGTCCTCCTCTCACCCCATTACCACGCAGCAAGCGCCATACGCCCACTCCCTCACCTGTGCCGCGTGCTCACCCGTCTATCATACCCGTCTCCATTGCTACCCGCCAGGAAGGAAACCAGCCGACTCACAGGCAGAAACCCTCCCACATGATTAAGAAGGGAGACAGAACCACCCGCAAACAGACAAAAAAAAACAGACAAAACGCGGAAAAAGGACGGCCCCCACCACCGAAGGACAGGGGAAAGACAGAAAGAACACGGGGAAAGACTGGAAGACGGATCAGAGAGAAAGAGTCACCGCCTGAGATAGTCACCGCCTGAGATTAAAAACCGGAACCGGGTTCCGGTTTTGTGTAGAAGACGGATATCGGTATCACCTATACAAGACGCGCTCCATATATAGCTGATACCAAAAGCGCAAAAGGTATCACCTATACCAGATGAGCCTCACCTATACACGAACCGCGCCACGGAGTAGGTATCACCTATACCAGAACCGCCTCACCTATACACGAGCCACATATGCAGCATGTATCACCTATACCAGGACCGCCTCAGCGTAGCTGATACCAATGAGCACAAATTTCAGCAGCTACCCCCTCCCATGTTAATAGCAGAAAGGAGGGGATGAGATATGCTTATCCTTGTAGATACACGACAACGCCATCCGCTTGAAGAGCATCACCCAGAAATCCAAGACATGCAGGAGGCAGGGCACGAAACCCGGCTCCGACGGCTCCCGTTTGGCGATTACATGACCGACGGCGCTGCGGTTGCAGTTGATACCAAGTCCGGCATGCATGAGCTGGTCTTACAGATGCAGCGACCGGATTACCTGTCAAGGTTGGTCAACGAGCTCCTGCGGGCACAGTCCGCGGGCGCGCAGCTGGTCATGCTGATCGGGCCCGCCAAGGAAGACGGATACTCCGTCACCAGCATGGATGACCTGCGCGCCTGGGAGAATCCCACGCTGAAAGACCCACGCCGCTTATCATGGCCAGTGCAGCCGCTCTCCGGCGTAGAGCTGGCCGACCTGATGGAAGCACTGACGCTCTGGACGGGCGTCAGGTGGGAGTTCTGTGGCGATGATGAAATGGCCGGCACCATCGTGGACATCTTATCCCACCCGTCTTCCACCACCACCGGCATCCTGGCGCCGCGCGTCTGGCGTGACTGGGATGGTGAGCAGCTGGTCTGCAGCCGATGTGGCTCAGTGGTCACCAATCGTGATACTCATTGCCCAGAGTGCGGCAGCATGTTTGTGCGCAAGCTGACAAACCTGGAACCGCGTGAAATCATCAACTGGGCGCAGATTGAGAAAGAAAGGGGAAAGCGCCCGGCGGCAGCCGCGGGCTGAGAAGACGGATTAGGCAACAGACCAGGACAAAAACCGGAACCCGGTTCCGGTTTTCAGATGAAGAAGACGGATGAAGAGTCAAGAGATTGGAAAAGGGACGGGCTGAGCGCCTGTCCCTTGTTTGTTGTTTGTATGGTGTCTGGATTGTGATGGGAGTGGTGGTGAAGACGGGTCAGACGGCTTCTGTGCGGCGCTCCGCCAAGATGGCCATGGCTCGGTTGTAAAAGATGACATCCTCATGCCCGCCCAAACGATCTGCAAGAAGTGTCCGGCGAATGGTCGGAGTCTCGATTGCGTCCTTGTAGATTTTCGCGCTGCCGATGACATGCACCACTACGCGCCTGCGGGCACGTGTGAGCCCGGTATACAGCAGCTCACGCGTTACCATCCGCGCAGCTTCAGGCGGAAGAACCACATGGACGGTCTGCCACTCTGAGCCCTGACTCTTATGGATTGTTATGCATTCCGCGCGGTCTAGATCCTCGCGAGCAGAGGCCGGGTAGGTGACTTCCACCCCATCCTCATCACGCACTGTGATGGTCTCTCCACGGACGCTGCTGACGTAGTAGACGATTTCGCCATTGAGATAGCCGAGGTCATAGTTTGTGCGCAAAAAGATAAGACGCTCGCCGGGCTTATACTCTCCCGCGCCGCCGCTGAGGATGCGGTTGAGTTCGCGCCGGCCGAGCTTGCCCCCGTGGACAGGAGTGATGACCATAAGGCTGTCATCCTCTGTGTACGCTTCGAACAGTGACTTTTGACAGTCTTCCACGTTGTCGTGACGGATGGCAGTAAAGCTCTCATCCTGTCGCACCTGTCGACAGATACCCGTCCGGACGTCGGTCGCATTATCCAGAATGGAACCGGCGTTGCGGTGGACTTGCGTGAGCCGATATGTCTCCGTGTACTTGGTGTCAATCAGGTCACGAAAAGGCGCTCCCGTGCCGACTGGCGGCAGCTGTGCATCATCGCCGATGAGCACTACGATGGCACCCGGTTTGACCGCATCCAAGAGCTTGCCCATTAAATCCGCGTCGATCATACTGCTTTCGTCTACGATGATGAGGTCATATGGTAGCTGATGACCGCCGTTATACATCTTGTGCTGTGCCTCAACCGGCACGCCAGGGACGTAGCAAAGGAGCGTGTGGATGGTCTCTGCATTCATGCCGCACTTGCCGCCAAGCACGTCCGCCGCTTTCCCAGTATATGCACAGAGCGCGACATCTCCACGATCCTTGTACGCAGACAAGATGGCGCGCACGGTGCTTGTCTTGCCGGTCCCCGCCGGTCCCGTAATGACCTTGACACCCGGGCTATCTAAGACATGTAGCGCCTGGCGCTGATCAGCATCAAGAGCCACACCGATATCCGCCTCGATGCCCGCGAAGTTATAGCGCTTTGAGTGCTGCGCTGGCTTGATCATGTTCATGGCCTGCGGTTTGTGCATGCGCATGACCTTTGATGCGATGAGTTGCTCGTCGTATAGGTCACTCGACAGCATGATGTGCGGCACCGTCTCGCGTCCGTCTATCTCATCGCGCACAACCAGACACCCACCGCCAGCATGTATACAAAGGCTCTTGATGTTATCCAGACTCCAGTAGATACGCGGCTCAGGGTCATAGCCAGGCCCGTCACCTGCGAAAGCGGCATCCTGGAGGAGCGTCTTCTGGGCTGCCGCAGCCGCATCATCGTAGCTAATCCACGTGCTGCCAGATGCGTGTGACCGGAGCACTGCGCCGGTGATGTGCCCGATGATACGCGCCCAGGAGTCAGCTTTTTCGCCACACTCGGAGGCAAAGGAATCCAGGTGAGCGAGTGACACGCACCGGATGACGTCCTCACTGTACGGAGCGCGCTCCAGATCGTCGTAGCCAATGCCTGCCGCGACCAAAGACTCTATCTCCCGGTCACTAAAATGCCGTCCGAGTTTTTGCCACAGAGCCTCACTCTGCATGATAGCCAAAAGCTTGGCATCCAGTACCTCGGCGATCTCTGGCGCAATCCTCGCCGCCTCTGCGAGAGCTTCGTGCCGGGGCTTATCACCGCCCGGCTGGGAAAAGTACCAGTCCACGCCAGCACGCAGCACATGCGCGACAGCGACGGCGTCAAGCGTCGTCAGCTCCATTATACGACCAGCGTGCTCAACCAGGTCGCGCACCGCCTGCCGGTCAGTCGTCCGCATCTTGGACGCCCTTGTGATAAAAATCGGCTCTCCGTTTTCGCACAAATCCCCGTAAAGTGTCACCGGAACATCTTGCTCGTAGTGCGACAGGTAGCCGTACGCCAGGACAAGCTCTCCGCTCGGTGTGAGTACTTGTCTCGCACTCTGCCCGTCCTTGCTTTGAGAGGTCTCGCCGCCTCCGATCATCGTCCCGACTAGGACTCCGCCGCGACCATCCTGGGCAATCAACTCCGCCGTCTCTTGAGCATCCATCATCTTCTGCTCTTCCGACCGTGCGCCAAAGATGAGCTCTTCCGCATAGTCGCCCGCATCCGTGTAAGTCTTCACCCTCTCGATGCGCGGGTCCGGCTTCCTTTTGTCCCGCTTCAGGTCTTTCAGCAGCTGCTCTTCCCTCTCCGGGTTGCGCGCGATCGCTTCCCGGTATGTTCTGTCGAGGTATTCCCGCAGGAGTTTCTTCGCCATTTCCTGCGCTTTCTGTTCTTTTGTCTTCTTCGCCATTTTGCATAGTCCTTTCTTGCAGGTGTGTATTCTTTATGTTCCTGCATTAATAATATGGGAGAACGCCCGGCACGAATGAAGAGGCCTTCCTCCACGGCAAAAACCGGAACCCGGTTCCGGATTTGAGGTGATTGATAGTCGTTAGCCGCTCTCTCTTTTTCCATCTAAAAACCGGAACCCGGTTCCGATTTTGATACCAGTTCCGGCAAAAGAAAAAACCGGAACCCGGTTCCGGTTTTGAGCATCATCTCCCAGCGTCTCCCATGTTTCACATTTCGGCAAACGAAAAACCCATATTAATTATGAAGTGATAGGATAAGGAGGTGCAAGGTATGCACGAAATCAAGTACGAAAAGAGCTTCACCGTCAGCGGCACGCCGGTGCCAAAGGGACGCCCGCGCGTCACACGATCAGGCCACGCATATACTCCAAAAAGGACTCATGACTATGAACGGCACGTCGTGGAGTGCTACGAGGCTGCTCTCCCGGGAGATGAGCCCATCCCCGCCGGCGTCCCGGTGGTTGTCGATATCCGCTGCGTGATGCCGTATCCTAAGTCCGCGACCAAAAAGCAGCGCCAGCACGCGGAGCACACGAAGAAGCCGGATGTGGATAATTTGGCGAAAGGCATCCTGGACGCTTTAAACGGGCGCGCCTGGGCGGACGATTCGCAGATTGCTGCATTGATGATCATCAAGCGATACGGGGATGAGCCGGGTGTCCGCGTCAGATGGACACCGATGACGTCCGACAACTTAGTAGCAAAGGAGGAAGGAAAGAAGTGAACAGGAAGCAGACACTGTATAAGGTAAAAAAGGAAGCGGTTGCAAAGGCTCTCGCTGATGTCGAGAGCGTCTTCGGCACGTTGGGACAATGGGCAGCGCACCGCTACTTCCGCCTCAGCCTCGGCCAACTGGAGAAGCGCCGCCGGGGCGAGATCGAGTGGGGTCTGGATGAGCTGATGATCTTGGAGAGGCTTGCAGATTTGCCGCCCGCCACGCTGTACACCTGGACGGGGCCGACAGAGCCCATCCCAGGCGGATGGAAAGAGGGAAAGGAGGAAAGCTCATGAGACGCGTAGAGTATCTGTACGACCTGATAAACGGGGAGGAGCTGGAGGAGCTCCTGGCGCGCAAGGGTCCGAAATGGGTCGCAGCAGCGACGCACGGGAGTGCTAGCAATGTCTGTAGAAGAAACAAGCTCGGGATTCAGTGGAAGCTGGAGGAGCTGGTGGCGATTGAGCGGGCAACAGGAGTACCGGTGGGGACGTTCTGGCAGCTGAAGACGGATACGGTGCCGAACCGTGATGAGCGGGAAATCGAGCTGGATTCCCTCATCTTTTATGAAGAAAGCGTTCGGACAGTGATGAAGAACAAGAAAGACCAGAGGAAAAACCGGAACCAGGTTCCGGTTTTGAAGTGATCTGAGCTGAGTTCTGGGAAGTGTACGGCCAAGGAAAGAGGAAAGGACTAGGGCGGGCCTGTCGTAGAAGACGGGTCCGCCTTTGTGGCTATATTCAGGGGAAGTGATATACCATATTAAAGGTGACACCAAAGAAAGGGGCATGTCACCATGAAAGATCTGGAAATCACTATCGACCTCGTGCGGATGGCGCTGCATGAGGGGCAGACACTTAAAGACTATCGGGCACTCTGCCGGACGCTCGGCGTCGAGATCAGGAGCGGTCAGAGTAAGGTCGCTCAGCTCAAGCAGCTTGCGCGGTGCTGCGAGTTCGTCCAGGAAGGACGCTGCTACCGCATCGTGCGGATATACGATGAGATGAAGCCGGACGATGACGGAAGAAGAAAGCGCGGGGAATCGTACAAAATCGAGGCAGCTATCCTCAAGTATATGAAGGAACACGGGCGGTATACGGGTGGTATCAGCCGGATCATTGCTGATGCAATGGACTACAGGTACGGCAGCGACGAGCAACTGGCGGCCGTGCGTCTGGGCAGGTCATGCCTGGACATGCTGGCGGCTCGTGGACTGATCGACTTCGAGGAGGAACTCCTCTACGTGGACAAGGTGCAGCGCAGACCGCTCACAATGGCTGAGCAGGCGGTGTACGACGCTCTCTGCGCGCAAGCCGCGGCACGGTGCGAGGCAGAGCGCAAGCGCAGCCGCACTCTTCAGGAGCGTTGCGAGAGCAGGGAGTACAGTAAGATACTGTCAGACCTGGTGAGCGCGCACATGCACTGCCGCATCTATCAGGAGTACACCATCGAGTACGTCGGCGATTAACCCGGGCGTCTGCCGGAACTGGTAATAGTTCCCAAGTTGGCTGATTGCGTTTATATATTATATGGGGATAAACAGCCAACTTGTTAAAATCGCTCATAACCTGTGCAAATTTAATAAAGTTGGCTGATTGCGTCTA
>Ga0326513_10001672_pt1 | contig 16909 bp, 23 predicted proteins | sample 2_2465_0518_D_FD_203654 | JGI IMG/M metagenome (GOLD analysis project Ga0326513, IMG submission 203654) | Bovine rumen microbial communities from UC Davis, California, United States - 2_2465_0518 | ecosystem: Host-associated > Mammals > Digestive system > Stomach > Rumen | place: USA... | reverse complement strand
CCGAAATGGAAGAGCGCATCCAGAAAATGTATGTGCTGGGAAAACTGACTGAAACAGAGTTGACCGAACTCTTGACGCTTGCGGCTGATCACGCCAGCGATGCACAGCAGATTGATGTGGTGTCGAAGCTGAAAGAACTGGAAGACCGGATCTATGCCTTGGAGCATCCTGTGGAGCCGGATTATGTGATCTGGTACAGCGGCTATGTCACGAAGAAAGGCGAAACGGTCAAGTTTGACTATGACGGTGACGGCGTTTATGACCTGCTTCGCTATGATGGCGGAAGGGCAGAAACCGCCCTCGCTCCCGGAAAAATTGACGGGTGGCATGTTGTGGACTCCGCCGGAAATATTCTTGGCACATATTACAAGGGTGAATTCACCCCGGTGAATGCGGAGTAAGTAAAAGGGCGAATAAAAACTTACAACAGCGGTTACCGGAAGGGGGGTGATGCTATATGTTCACAGTACACGACAACCCAGACATGTAGCATCGCCCCATACGGGGCGTTAAATGAAACTATGAATAACATTGATGAAATGCCGATCAAGTGCAAGAGTTGCCCTTATTGGGAAATTGCACAGGAACCGTACTACTGTGGTGATTGTAAATCAAACGTATTACAAGACAAAAACGTCCGCAAGGATGTAAAGGAAACGAAAGACTATCGTTACCCAATGCAGTAGCATCGCCCCCTATGGGGCGAAGTGATTAAATGTGACCAATAAATCAGAATAAGAATTCCGGTTATTTTAGGGAAAACCGATTCTCGATAATAAGGGAGGGGAAGAAAATGCTGATGCTGCTGCTGGGGATGTTCCTGGGGGCTGGGCTGGCAGCTGCCGCTGCCGGGGCGACCTTAATGTACAAGGAAGAGCACAAGGAAACCAGGGACAGAGGGAAAGGCACATGATTAGCAGTAAGGAGCTGATCGCCAAGGCGGAGGAGATCGCCGCAGAGGAACCGGCATACGAGCATGGTCATTGGGGGAAGGATGGATACTGCGACTGCATCGGACTGATCATCGGCGCGATCCGGAGGGCAGGAGGCCAATGGCGGGGCCTGCATGGCAGCAACTACGCGGCGAGGCGGGAGGTCCGGAAACTGGAGAAGATCGTCAGCAATGCGGACCTGAAGCCGGGCGAGGCAGTATTCAAGGCATACGAACCAGGGCAGGGAGGATACAGCCTGCCGGAAAGATATGAGAAAGGCGGGGAGTATTACGACGGAGATCTACGAGATTACTACCATGTAGGGATCGTGGAGAGCGTATACCCGCTGCGGATCAGGCACATGACAACACCAAAGCCGAAGATGGATACGGCCATAGGCAGATGGGGCTGGCACGGGGCACTGAAAAAGGTTGCATACGGAGAGGAGGAGAAGCCAATGGGACAGGCAGAGTATCAAGCGAGAGTCATCGGAAACGGGCTGCTAAACATGAGGCGGGAACCGAACCGAGAAAGTGCGAGGATCATGCAGCTAGCCGTCGGATCTGTCGTGACCGTCACGGATGAGACGAACGACGAATGGCGGCAGATCAGCTATGGAGGGCATACAGGATACGTCATGGCCGAGTATCTGGAAAAGGACGTGACGCTGGGGACGTATATCCAGGTCGAGAAGAAGGTGCTGGAAGCCATCTATGACGAGATTGGCGACATGCTGGGGCTGAGGGGGCGAGAATCATGGAATGGTATCAATGGCTAAGCATTGCGGGAATCCCGTCAATCATCAGCGGCATAATGGTATGGGCTATCCAGCGGGGACAGAAGTCCAGGGACGAAATGCAGGAAGAGATCAGGAAGCAGACGGCGGCAACTGAAGCACAGAATGTGGCCTTGATGAAGGGAATGCAGGCGCTGCTGCGGGACAGGCTGCTGACTGGATACAGGCATTATTTTGAGAAAGGATGGGCAGAGTATGACGACAGAGAGAACATAGAGAATCTGTACAGGCAATACCACGCCCTGGGGGAGAATGGCGTAATGGATGGATACAGGGCGAAATTCCTGGCCCTGCCGATCACAAGAGCAGAAAAGAAGGAGGAGAAAGAAAATGCGTGACTGGAGAGAATGGCTGAAGGCAGCAGTGATCAGGGCGGTCCGAACGTTCGCGGAGGCAATGCTGGCGTATATCGGGACCGGGGCCGTGGTGCTGGGGGACGTAAACTGGATGGCGGCGCTGAGCGCCGGCGCATTTGGTTTCGTGACAGCAATGCTGCTGGCGCTGGCGGGGCTGCCAGAAGTCAAAGAAGAACCTGCAGAAGACCCGGGCTAAAAGGGCGGTAGTTGACTGCCATCATGGGAAATAGTTGACTACCATTTGACTACCATTAGACTACAATAAAGTGTATTTAAGCGCATAAAAGCGCAGCGAAGAACGGGCAATAAAAAGCCCGGAAGCCTTGATTTCTAAGGCTTCCGGGCAGCTCCCCAGGTAGGGCTCGAACCTACAACCCTTCGGTTAACAGGTAAAACGTTCGAGAATCAGCAAATAGTTGATTATTAAGCATCCTTAGCTGGTGCTTTTTCTTTTTGACTACCAAGTTGACTACCAAACAAAGTTTCTTCGAGTTTTTCCGCCTCCCTGGCCGAGCGGGCATCAGAGACGGAGTCATAGATCCTGAGGATCATTTTGGCGTCCGCATGGCCCATCCAGCGGATGCAGGTGTTCAGCTCGACGCCGTTGTCGCGGCACATGACGCAGAAGCTGTGGCGGAGATCATACGGCACGACGGTGAACTCCCGCCAGGGCGGCAGTTTCCCGCCGGCGGCCAGGATGGCCTTGTGGGCCTTCGTCTTCCCGTACCAGCGTTTCTCGCAGCCGTTGATGGCTGTTTCCATGTGGCAGACGTAGGATTCCCAGGCGGAACGCCAGGCCTGCACGGTGACCTGCTTACCGGCGGAGCTGGAGACCAGCAGACCATGCCGGCCTTTCAGCGCATGGCGGAGAGGCTTGAAGAGCGGGACTGTTCGGGCAGCGTTATCCGTCTTTCCCTTCTCTGTGACCTGATAGCGATTGGATCCATCCATGTGGACGAAATCTGTCAGGGTAATGGTGCCGGCATCGAAATCGACGGCCTTGTCAATGTCGAGAGCCTTCGCTTCCTGGGGGCGGAGGCCGGCATAGAGCATGGCCATGACGGCAGGATGTGCTCGGTGGTCGATGCAATAGTGATCGATCCACCAGCGCTCCTGGTCCGTGATGGCGCGGTGGCCGCCGACGGTGCCGCGGTGCGGCTGTGCGTCCCTGGATCGCGCCGGGTTCGTCTTACAGATGCCGTTTTCGACAGCGGAATCGAAAAGAGCGACAAAGATCTGTTTTGCTCCCTGAATATAGGACTGAGAGAGGCCGAGATACTCGGTGGAATAGACCTCCTTGATCTGCAGCGGACGCACATCGGACACGGGGATATCTCCCAGATGTTTCGCCAGGTGATCCAGGTGAATGGCCAGGCTATGATATGTGCCCTTGGAAACGGATGGGTGGGCAATGGGCAGCCAGGTGGCGGCGTATTCTGTGACGGTGACGGAGGGACGCAGCAGGGAGTCGTTCTTTTCAGCAGCTTTGTAGGCATCACGGGCGGCGAAAGCTTCCTCTTCAGTAGACCCGTAGAAAAACTGCCCACCGTATCGGCAGGCATACCGGCCATCCGGACGCTTCTTCAGGTGTTGCTTCTTCGGGCGGGGCATGGGATCACCTTCTTTCAAATCGGAAACGTGAGAAAACTTAGTCAGGGATTACAACGGCCGCAGGGAGTGTATCCCGCGTCGATAACAGATTGCCTTGTGACGGAATCGAAGTATTTTTTGTTCGATTCTTTCATTTGATCAACGCTGGAACAAGAGGGCTTGTGGAATTTCTTGGTTTTCTTATTGCCGACATAGTCTTGCAGTTGGGGATCTTGTGAAGTGGAAGAAGCAGCAGATTCTAAAGATGACAGTATAGAAGAAAAGGAATAGGACAGAGAAGCGGCAGGCTTTGCTGTTGCTGTGGCAGTTGGGGCAGCCGTGGCAAGAGCAACAACTGAGCGAGGGATCTGCTGGGAAGCAGATCCTCTTACGATGCCTATCCTGTATCCGGCTATAAAAGCACAGACGACAAGAATGAGCGCAAATGATTTTTTCAAAGCGGTTCCCCCTCAACGGTCAAATGGCATCAGCCGCATGATCGGCCGGCCCTTTTTCCCCGTAGATCGCCTTGGCGGCGGTCAGCTGGTTCAGCATATACTGCTTTCCGGCGTCGGTCAGGGAACGGTAACCATCGACCAGCGTAATTTCGTCGTCAGAGAAATCAGACTGCTTTACAACGCAACGGTCCAAGCCATCATAAACGCGCGGGTCTTTGACGTCAGACCAGCCGGCGAGATACCCAGGGGAAACATCAAATAAGGAGGACATCAATACAATGTTTTCTAGAGGAATGTTCGTTACGGCGCCGATCTCGTATTTATAGACAGCCTGTTTGCCGACGCCGAGACGTTTGGCAACGTCTTCCTGTGTCAGTTTCGCGGCGAGACGGCACTCCCTTATCCTATTACCAACATTGCTCAATGTGATCACCTCCCTTGCTGGTAATCCAATGATAATATAAGTTTACGGAAAAGTAAAGGAAATTTACAAAAATAGCTTGACAGGTTACAAAACGGATGCTATACTCGTGGTGACTTAGGAAGTTACTTCCGGAAAGGAGCAGAGGAAGATGCTGAACACGAACCTGATTAAAGCAAAGATAATCGAGAACGGCATGACGCAGGCACAGGTCGCGGCCAGAATCGGCATGTCACCAAAGACGTTCAGCCTAAAAATGAGCTCGGGAAAGTTTGGATTGGATGAAGCTGATCAAATGATCAAACTTCTGAAGATAGAACGGCCTGAGCTATATTTTTTTGCGGATAGAGTAAACTCAGAAGTTACCGAAGAGAGAGGAGCCTGACATGAAGGAGACGCTGAATCTTGACAGCAAAACGCTGAACGGCTTCCGGCAGATGTTCGACATTTCCCTGAGGCACCTGATGATCAACATGGAAGACAAGGACATGGAAAGCGGGACGATCACCGGGAAGATCACGATCAAAAGGGATACGGTGGCCAACCGGGAGACGGGCGAGATCAGGACGTTCGTGCACATGAAGCCCAGCGTCAGCGTGAAGCTCGGCGTGAACGGGAAGGCGGACTGCGAGGAGATCAAGGGCATGCAGATGGCCTTTGACAGAAACGGGGATCCAATCATCGCAGATGAACAGATCAGCATGGACGAGATCATCGGAAAGGGGGCCTAAAGATGGAAGAGCTGTACAGCGCGGAGGAGCTGGCGAAGCGGTGGCGGTGCTCGAAGCGGACAGCCTGGGAGCGGATGCGTCAGATCGGAGCCTTCGGGCGGCCGATGATGTGCCGGGCCGGGGCGGTGGCCGCCTGGGAGAGAATCCAGGAAGAGCGGAACGCACCGGGGATCCCGAAGGGCGGCGCCAGGAAACGGAAGAACGTGATCACGATCAAACAGGGACCACTGAAGCCCGGGCAGCTGATAAGCCGGGTGCGGATCAAGGACGCGTAAGGGGACGAAGGGAGAAGGAAGATGAACGGATATCAGGGATGGAGGAAGGCCAGGGTGAGCTGGAAGAGCGTGACATATCTGAACGAGGGCTTCCGGCAGATCGTGGCGCAGTTTGAGAGCGACAGGAACCTGAGCCGGTTCGTATGGCGGACGGCGAAGGCGAACGGGATGAAGGAGATCACACTGAGCGACGTGGAGAAGCTGCTGAAGGCGGCGGACGAGACGATCTTCATCCTGCGGGGGAACGAGAACGGCCGGCGGGAGTTTTCAGGCAACGAGAGGAAGCCGACCTGGGTGATGGCCATCAGCCGGAAGGACATGTGGGCGGCGCTGCACATCATCGAGCAGGTGGGCTGGGCGGAGAGCCGGCTGGAAGACATCACGGTCAACGACAAAGAAATGAAGCAGCGGGTATGGACCCTTGCGTAAGGAGACAGAGGAGACGCTGCCGGGGCAGATCAGCATAGAGGACTACTGCCCCGAAGCGTATCCGCAGCCGGAAAAAGTGGGAATGCGCAGAACGATTAACAGAAAGGGAGAAGGAAAGATGATCAAGGCAGAGATGAACAGAAAGATGGGAACCGTGCAGGTAGATCTGGAGGGCAGCGTGGGGGATATTGAACTGGAGATGATCGACATCACGAAAACCATCGAGGAGGCGCTGGAGAACACATTCGAGGACATTGATGAACGCTATCACGCGCTTGAAGCATTCCGCAGGATTCTGGAAAACGGAGGGAACCTGCTGAAGTATCGGATCCGACTGCATGAAACCGGGGCGACAGAGGAGGAGATCGCGAGCATCCGGGAGATGACAGACGGAGAAAAGACCGGGGACGAGATGAAGAAGCTGGCCAAGATGGCGGCAGAGATCGTCGAGCGGAAGAGACAGCAGGAAGACGCAGACGAGGAGGTGCTGGCGGCGGAAGAGAAGCTGGTGCACATCTTCGAGGACGAGGTGAAGGAAACGGATCCGGTCAAGGCCAGCGAGGAAGCCAGGAAGCGGTTCGCGGCGTGGAAGGAAGCGCGGGAGAAGGAAAAGGAAGAGGACCGGCAGCGGATGGAGGATGACCTGAAATGAGTGAATACCGGATGGAGCGGGGCATGAGCCAGCAGCAGAAGTGGATATGGGCGGACAGAATGGAGGAATACCGGACGGTACGCACGGGGAGCGGGAGCAAATACCGGATGCGCCTGACGGCGGAGGAGATCGAAGAGAAGCGGAAGCTGGGCATGGCAGCGGCGCTGTGGATCATGACGCCGGCAGCCATCGCGGTCATGGCCTGGGCGGCCGGACTGATCGGATAAGGAGAAAAGCATGTTTCAGGCATGGACGGGAAAGATGAAGATATACAAGAACACATGGGCACAGAGCACGCGGAGCCCGATCACCTGCCCGGCGGGGATCGAGAAGATCGAGAAGATCGAATACGACGAGGACCGGCCGGAGGACGGCCGGGGCAGACTGAAGCCGGGAGACAAATGGGTATACTACCAGATCAGCAGGACGGAAACGGAATGGATCGATGGGCGGAGGTACGAGAACACCTACTGGCTGGCACAGATCCTGCGGCCAAAGAAGGGCGGGGCGCCGTGCTACGTATGGAAGAGGGGAAAGGACGAAGCGCTGAAGTACCAGCACCAGAACGTGGCCAGGAAAGCGGCGGAGGAAGCCAGGGGACGGGTGCGGCAGGTGCAGCGGAAATACCTGGCAAAGGAGATGGACACATGAGGATCACGAGGATCGACCGGATGGAGCGGGTGGAAGACATCCTGCAGGAAAAGATCGAGAACACAGAGCGAGAACTGAAAAGCCTGGGGCAGATGAAGGACGCGGAGATCTGCAGGCTGCGGATCATGTACCTGATGGACCTGCAGGAGATGCGGCACAGCCTGATCGTGCTGCGGCGGAAGATCGACCTGGCCTACGCGACAGACGGGGAAACAAAACGGGAGGACGACGAGGATGACGAAACTGCAGACGCTGGAGAAGATGCTGGAGATTACCCTGTCGCTGAAACGGATCAACAGCCAGGGGAACAGGAGCGCGGTGGCGGAGGAAGGACAGCAGGAGGACTTCGACATGTACGACCAGATGGCGCAGAACATCCGGGAAATGATGCGGGAGAAACGCTTCGGGCCAGGCTGATGGGCTGGCAGCGGGAAATCATGGACGCAACCACGGCCGGGACCTGGCCGAAACTGACACTGTAAATGACACAGGCGGAGTAATCCGCCTTCATGGGCTGGTAGCTCAAAGGCAGAGCGAAAGGGCTCAAAACCCTTTAAGGGGGAGCGGAGCAGCGCCGGGTTGGTAACCGGCGGGGGAAAGCGCTTCCCGCATCCGGGTTCGAATCCCGGCCGGCCCACGCCGCGGAGGCTTCTTCATCTCCCTACCGCGGACCCTTTATCCCTATAAGTCGCCGCCGGGGATCCGGCACACGCGGGCGCGGCGAACCCGCAAGCGGGGCTTGTATGGAGTAATAACAAATGAACCATCCTATATAAAAAGAAAACCGGCAAAAGGGACGCCCGACACCGAAAAGGGGTCCTTGTTGATGAGCCGGGGTCCCGGGGCTGGCGAATGAAGCCCCGGGTGCCGGGGAGAGCCGGCGACGGGAGGGCGGGACCGCGGGGCGGCCGGGAACGGAAGCAGACGGAAGGGAGGGCCGGAGGTGGGCTGGGAATACGAGGCGCTGTTCGATGTGGAGGACATGAGCGGACTAACGGCCCTGGAGCGGGCCGCCAGGATGGCGGACGGGGACAGATGGGAGACACGGGAGACGGGGATCCGGATCGGCCGGATGGGATACCGGACACGGACGACGAAAGCGGGACCGAGACTGGAGGCGGAGATCTATCCCATATTCGGGCGGGAACAGGAGCGGGAAGCCAGGCGGCAGAAGCAGAGCGCCACACCGGAGAAGATCCGGAGGAACAACGAGGAGCGGGCGAGGCGGAAGCTGATCCAGCTGATGGACGCGAACTTCGGAGACGAGGACCTGCACGTGACGCTGACATACGCAGAGACGCCGGAATGGGGACGGGCACAGCGGGACGTCAAGAACTTTGTGCGGAAGATCAAGAGGCTGCGGGCGAAGCGGGGCCTGCAGGAGATGAAATACATATACGCCATCGAGGACGACGAGGACGGGACGAAGAAGCGGATCCACGCCCACATGGTCATGAGCGGGGGAATCAGCCGGGAAGAGATCGAGGAGATCTGGCAGAAGGGATACGCCAACTGCGACAGGCTGCAGCCGACGAACGAGGGGCTGGAGGCCATCGCGAGATACATCAGCAAACAGAACCGGGAGAAGAGCCGGCGGAAATGGTCATCGAGCAAAAACCTGACGAAACCGAAGACGCGGACCAGTGACACGAAGCTGAGCAACGCCCGGGTGAAGCGGCTGGCACGGGGATTCGATGGAGAAGCCAGGGAGATCATGGAGAGGATCTATCCGGGGTATGACTTTGTGCGGAGCCAGGTCCGATATTCAGACGTGGTGGACGGGGCATACATCCGGGTGCTGATGAGGCGAAGATAATGGCCAGCTGGACAGGAAAATACGGGGCGGAAAAGATCGGGACGGAGAAACTGCACCACACCAGCGGGGCGGATGATGTGCTATGCCCATTCTGGCGGGCACACAACCGGGACAAGATCCGATGCCAGGACATCCTGCCGGGGACGATGTTCATCACGACGCAATTCAAGGACAAAACAGAAAAACAATTCCACCAGGCGACATACTGCGAAGGGCAGTACAAGAAATGCTGGCTGTACTGGCTGGCCATGAAGGCCCAATGGGAGGACGACGAGGACTGAGGGCCGGAAAAAACGGGGACTAACAAAATGCCCCTCTGTGTGAAAAAATAAAACACAGGGGGGTGTTTTTGCGTGGCAAAGGAGACCGTGGCCTGGGACAGGATCAAGGCCGAATACCTGGCGGGCGATGCCACATACGCCGAGCTGGCGAAAAAATACGATGTTTCCATGAGCACTCTCGCAAAAAGAGCTACAAAAGAGGGCTGGAAAAACGCGCGGCAAAAAGTAGGCGAAAAAGTGGCGAAAAAGATGGAGACACGCGCCGCGCACGCGCGCGAGGAGAAGGCGCTGAAGGGGGTGCAGCTGACCAGGTACATCACGGACCTGTGGACGGACAACCTGAAAACCCTGAACGCGCTGATCCAGGAGACGCCGGAGCACATGCTGACGAGCCCGGGATTCGCGGCGGGGATCCCGCGGGGACTGCGGGAGACATACGACCTGATCATGGAGATGAGCGGGAAAGGCTACATGAACCGAAAACTGGCCAACGAACAGCGGAAACTGAAGCTGGAGCGGGAGAAATTCGAATTCGAGAAGCTGAAATGGGAGGAGGAGATGAAAATGCGGGAGAAGGGGGCCGCGACAGCCGCCAGCGAGAAATGGATCGTGACGGAGGACGGAGAGGAGGGGGAAGATTTTGGCGGATGAGCCGGAGACGGCGCAGCAGGGCACGGAAACGGAACACATCACCACCTACAGCGCGACGAAAAAACAGGCGGCCTTCCTGCGGAGCCGGGTGAGGCACACGGCCTACGGCGGCGCGCGGGGCGGAGGCAAGAGCTGGGTGCTGCGGCTGAAGGCCTGCCTGCTGTGCCGGAAGTGGCCGGGGATCCGGGTGCTGATCGTCCGGCGGACGCTGGAGGACGTCCGAAAGAACCACATCATCCCACTGAAGAAGATGCTGGCGGGGATCGCGGTGTTCAAACAGACGGACCGGACATTCTATTTCCCGAACGGCTCCGTGATCGAGTTCCAGTATTACGACAGCGAGCGGGACAGCACGCACTTCCAGGGGAATGAATGGGACGTGATCTTCATCGACGAGGCGACCCAGTTTGAGGAGGAATGGCTGAAGATCATCGCAACGAGCTGCCGCGGCGGCCCGGAAGGATACCCGAAGCGGGTGTACTACACATGCAACCCGGGCGGGCCGGGGCACTCATACATCAAGAGGCTGTTTGTCGACAGGAAGTTTGAGGGGGACGAGAAGCCGGAGGACTACACCTTCATCCAGGCGCTGGTGACGGACAACAAATACCTGATGCGGACACAGCCGGAGTACGTCAGCTTCCTGAAGGCCCTGCCGCCGAAACTGCGGGCCGCATGGCTTTACGGGGCATGGAACATCTTCCAGGGGCAGTTCTTCGAGGACCTCCGGATCGAACCCGACCTGCAGGCGGCGGCGGAGGCGGGGGAACAGGATCCGGACCCGGAGGAGCTGCGGAAGCGGCACAGATGGACCCATGTGATCAAAGACTTCAAGCCGAAGAGCTACTGGCCGGTCTATCGGAGCTTCGACTGGGGATACAGGCGGCCTTTCAGCATGGGATACTACACGGTGGACGACGACGGGGTGATCTACCGGATCACGGAATTCTATGGAGTGCAGCACGCGGACGGGAAGGCCGTGGCCAACGAGGGCCTGAAGTGGGCTCCGGAAAAGGTTTTCGCGGAGGTGCAGCAATTCGAGCGGGAGCATCCGTACCTGACCGGGAAGGAGATCCACGGGGTGGCTGACCCGGCGATCTGGGACGCGGAGGGCGGGATCAGCATCGCGGAGACGGCCATGAAATACGGGCTGTTTTTCACGAAGGGCGAACACAAGCGGATCCCAGGATGGATGCAGTGCCACTACCGGCTGATGTTCGACGAGGGCGGATACGCCCAGTTCTACGTTTTCGAGAGCTGCAAAGAATTCATCCGGACGATCCCGACGCTGCAGTACGACAAGCACAAGGCGGAGGACCTGGACAGCGAGGGCGAGGACCACATCGCGGACGAATGGCGGTACTTCTGCATGAGCCGGCCGATCGAGCCGGTGCTGAAGATTGAGAAGGAGAAGCCGGCATGGGGCATCGATCCCCTGAACCAGTACGGGGACAAGGACTGAAGGAGGGCGGAAACATGATCAGGGTCAAAATCGACATGACGGACTTTGTGCTGGACATGGAAGGACACGCGGAGGCGCCGAGGGAAGGCGAATACGACCTGGTATGCTGCGCGGCCAGCACTATCGGGCAGCTGCTGCTGTACTCGCTGGAGGAATACAAGGACCGGCACGCGGGGGACCTGAAGATCGAGGAAGGTATGGAGAGCGGGAAGCTGCACATCCGGGCGAAGGCGAAGGAATGGGCACGGGTGAGCATCCTGCAGCGGTACCGGATGATCCGGGAGGGGTTCGAGATGCTGCAGGAAAGGTATCCGGAATACATCGCACTGTACGAGGAGGACTAAGACATGGCGAGAGACGAGCGGATCCGCAGGATGCGGGAGAGACAGATGGGGCGGACGGAACAGCAGCCGAAGGAACAGGCGCCGGCGAACGTGACGCCAATGCGGGGGCGGCAGCCGGGCATGACACCGGGGACAGCCGGACAGACGCCGGGAATGACCGGGCAGATGCCGGGCATGATTCAGGGAGCACAGGGAGCAGCGGCGAGAGGAACGGGGCGGAGGCGGCCGGTCCCCATGCGGGAAGGCGGCGGACTGCCGGACGGAGAGAGCGCGGTCCGGACGGCGGGGGCGGAGAGCGCCTACCGGCAGGGGCAGCGGATGGGCGCCGAGAACATCATGCGGGAAAGCGGCGTCGAGCCCATCCGGAGTGCCGGGACGGCGGCCGGGCAGCCGATCACGAAGGAGAAGATCCTGGAAGCGAACGTCCGGATGCTGAAATTCAAGGCAGCAAAGGCCAGCGTGGACCGGCGGATCATCCACGCGCAGCAGTGGTGGAAGATGCGGAACTGGAAGGAGATCGAGCGGGAGAAGGGCGTCCAGGGCGCACAGGTGCGGAAGAGCGCGACGGCCTGGCTGTGGAACTGCATCGTAGGGAAACACGCGGACGCCATAGACAGCTATCCGGAGCCGATCATCCTGCCCAGGGCGGAGGATGACAAGGAAGAGGCCAGGCGGCTGACGGAGATCGTCCCCGTGGTGCTCCAGGTGAACGGATTCGAGGAAGTATACAGCCAGTGCCAATGGCAGAAGATGCAGGAAGGGACGGCAGGATACGGCGTCTTCTGGGACAAAACAAAGCTGAACGGGATGGGCGACATCGCGATCCGAAAGATCAACATCCTGAACCTGTTCTGGGAGCCGGGCGTCAGCGACATCGAGGACTCCGGCGAGCTGTTTTACGTGACATACGTGGACAACAAGCAGCTGGAGGGAATGTATCCCCAGCTGGCGGGGAAGCTGGCCGGGAACACGCTGAGCGTGCAGAAATACCTGACGGACGACAGCATCGACCTGACGGACAAGAGCCCGGTGATCGACTGGTACTACCACAAATGGGAAGGGCCGAAGAAGGTGCTGCACTACTGCAAGTACGTAGGCGAAGAGATCCTGTACAGCACGGAAAACAACGGAGAGACGGAAGGCCTGTACGAGGACGGAGAGTACCCCTTCGTGCTGGATCCGCTGTTCCCCGTGGAGGGGAGCCCATGCGGATACGGATACATCGACATCGGGAAGGACGCCCAGGCGGACATCGATACCCTGAACCAGGCCATGGTGCTGAACGCGGCGGCCAGCGCGACGCCCAGGTACTTCATCCGGAAAGACGGGGCGATCAACGAGGAGGAGTTTGCCGACTACTCGAAGCCACTGGTGCACACCGGGGGCAGCCTGGGACAGGACAGCGTGCTGGCGATCCAGAGCGCCGTGATGCCGGGAACGGCCATCAACATGCTGCAGCAGAAGATTGACGAGCTGAAATTCGTGACCGGGAACAGCGACGTGAACAACGGCGGGACGCCGGCGGGCGTCACGGCGGCCAGCGCCATCGCCGCCCTGAAGGAGGACGCGGGACGGAGCAGCAAGGACAGCACGAAGGCAAGCTACCGGGCATACGCGAAAATCATTCGGAAGGTGATCAGCCGGATCCGGCAGGGATACGACATCCCGCGGCAATTCCGGATCCTGGGGGCGCGGGGGCAGGAGCAGTTCACCAGCTACAGCAACGAGAAAATCAAACCACAGCCGGTTCCGGGCGGGCTGGGGCTTGAGGAGGGATTCCGGCTGCCGGTATTCGACATCGACGTGAGGGCACAGCGGGAGAACGCCTACACGAAGATGAGCCAGAACGAGCTGGCGCTGCAGTTCTATAACAGCGGGATGTTCAACCCGCAGATGAGCGACCAGGTGCTGATGTGCCTGGACATGATGGACTTCAAGGGCAAGGACGAGATCATGCAGAAGGTGCAGCAGAACGGCACGATGCAGGAAACCCTGATGCAGATCAGCCAGATCGCCATGGCACTGGCGCAGAAATACCAGCCGGAAGTGTCGGAACAGCTGGCAGCCATCGTCCAGGGTGTGGCGGGGGATCAGCAGATCGCCATGCAGATGGCCGGAAAGGGCGGAGGAATCAGCCCGAAAAACAGCGCGGCAACCAGGCAGACGGACCCGCAGAAAGGCGGCATGGAGCCCAACGAGAACGGGATCGTCCGGCGGGCGCGGGAGCAGGCGGCCAACGCAAGCAGACCGTCATGAGGCCTGAAGAAAAAACGGGGACTAACAAACACGGGGGCTGTGTGATATACAAAAGGCGGGATCGCCCACCAACGGGCAGAAAGGAGCGCAAAGGATGCGCAAATGGAGACTGAACCTGCGTTTATTCGACGGAGGAGCCGGCGCCGCTGCCGGCGCGGAAGGCGGAGACGCAGGAAATTCGGCTGTAGGGACACCGGCGGAGGCCACAGGGCAGGGCGTACAGGTTCTGCCGGACGGCACGCAGATGGACCACCGCCTCGCCGAGCGGATGGAGAAACAGCGGAAGCGCCGGAACGAAACCGGAACCGCGGGAATGGCCACCGGCGGACCGGAAACGGGAACGAGCACGGCAGGGGACGCCATGAGTGGAGGGCAGGCACCGGGAGACGGGCATGCCGCAGGGACCAAGCCGGCACAGGCGCAGAACGCAAAGACGCCTGAAGAAGAATTTGACGAGCTGATCCACGGGAAGTACTCGCAGCAATACCAGCAGCGCTTTCAGAACGCGATCAGCGAGCGGTTCAAGAATCAGGCGGACCTGCAGGGACAGCTGGACGGGCTGAAACCCATGCTGGACGCGCTGGCGAAAAAGCACGGGATCCAGGAGGGGGACTATCAGGCGCTGAGCAATGCGATCCTTGACGACGACAGTCTGTACGAGGACGAGGCGGAGGCGGCCGGCATGACCGTCGAGGCCTACAAGAGCTACAAGAAACTGAAGGCCCACGCCGACGAGATGGATCAGCGGGCGGAGCAGAGCCGCCAGGAAAGCGAGATCCGGCAGCACCTTCAGGGGCTGGCCCGGGCGGGCGAGCAGCTGAAGCAGAAATTTCCGGACTTCGACCTGATGAAGGAGCTGCAGAATCCGGCATTCCGCCGGATGACGGCGCCGAACAGCGGGCTGACCGTGGAGCAGGCGTACTACGCCGTGCACTACAACGAGCTGGCGCCGCAGATCATGGCAGCGGGTGTCCGGACGGCGCAGCAGCGCATCGCGCAGAGCATGCAGACCAACAGCGCGCGGCCCATGGAGGGCGCCATGCAGGGAAACAACACAGCGGCGGACATACACATCGATCCGAGAACCATGACCCGCGAGCAGCGGGAGGCCATCAAGGCCAGAGTAAGACGGGGAGAAACCGTAACGCTATGACGGACTTCTCTCCGCAAGACGAGAGGAGGACAAAACAATGAAGCATTTCGTGCTTAATCTTCGCCTGTTCGACGTATACGGCGGAGGCACCAACGTAGCAGCCCTGACGGGATATACCAACGCCTACACCGGCGCGGTGACCCAGTACAGCACAGCGAACGGAACCATGACCCCTACGCTGAAGCAGTTCTACGACACGGAGCTGCTGGAGAACGCGAGGGCGAAGCTGATCTACGCCCAGCTGGGCAAGAAACAGCCCCTGCCGGCGCACACCGGGACGACAGTTGAGTGGCGGAAGTTCAACACCCTGCCCATGTTCGACCAGCTGACGGACAGCGTGATCCCCGCGGGCCAGAAGATCGGGATGACCGCGATCAGCGTACCGATTGCCGAGTACGGCGAGTATGTGCCGGTCTCCGTGAGGCTGCAGACCCACGCGCTGGATGACGTGATCCTGAACGTCACCGAGGAGCTGGGCGCGGCGGGCGGACTGACCCAGGACATCCTCGTCCGAAGGGTGCTGGAAACCGGGACGAACATTCTTTTCGCGGACGCGTACACCTCGGCGGGCGCCTATGACAGCACGCCGGCGACGGAAGCGGCCCTCCAGACCGCCCTGGCGGCCGGGAAGATCTGCAACCTGACGCCGGACATGATCAACAAAGCCGTGACCAACCTGGCCACCGGCCTGGCGCCGAAGCACACCGGCAACGAGTACGTTGCCGTCATCCATCCCCACGCGGCCTATGACCTGCGGAAGAGCCCCGACTGGCTGGAGGCGCACAAGTACGCCGCGCCGGAGGAGATCTTCAATGGGGAAATCGGCAGGCTGCACGGGGTGCGCTTCATCGAGAGCACCATCGCCACCGTCATCAAGAATAGTGGCGACACATACGCCACCTACAAGACCATGGTGTTCGGCAAGGACGCCTTCGGTGTGGTGGATCCGGAAGACGGAGGCATGGAGACCATCGTCAAGGACAAGGAGCACGGCGGCCCGCTGAACCAGTTCAGCACTGTTGGCGCAAAGTTCGAGACCGCGTGCAAGATCCTGTATCCGGAGCGGATGGTCACCATCTGGCACGGCAGCAGCTACAGCGCGACGGCCAGCGCCAACTAAGGAATAACCGGGGGAAGGATCCGGGGACCGGAATGAACGGCCCCCGGAATCCCTACCGGTTTTTTCAGTAAAGGGATCGCCCACCGAACGGGCAGAAAGGAGCCAGGGAATCATGGCTACAAAGAAGGCGGCCGCGGAGACGGCTGAGGAAATCCTGGAAGAAAAGGCCGAAGAGACGAAGGCCGAAGAGACGAAGGCCACGGAAGATCCCTGGGCGGAAGAGGTAGAAATCTACGTGCCCAGGAAGGCGAAGGGGGACGACCAGAGCTGGCCAATCTTCGTCAATGACCGGCGGTTCTACGTGCCGGCGAACGGGAAGCGGCAGAAAATGCCAAGGCCCATCGCGGAAATCCTGGAAAAGGCCGTGGAAGCGGAAAACGCCGTGGAGGACTACATCGACCAGGTCAACAGGAAGACGGCCGAAAGCGCGGCCAGAATCAACGTATAAGACTCACCGGGTAAGCCCCGGGAAGATGGGCGGGGAAGATCCCGCCCGTTTTCCATATCAGGAGGGAGAAATGAAGATTCAGGAAGC
>Ga0326513_10001671_pt1 | contig 16916 bp, 36 predicted proteins | sample 2_2465_0518_D_FD_203654 | JGI IMG/M metagenome (GOLD analysis project Ga0326513, IMG submission 203654) | Bovine rumen microbial communities from UC Davis, California, United States - 2_2465_0518 | ecosystem: Host-associated > Mammals > Digestive system > Stomach > Rumen | place: USA... | reverse complement strand
AAACTGAACCCGTATCAATACTTTTTGCAACCACAATGTTTTTGTTAATAACCTTCATTTTTGCTACCTCTTTCTTTCTTTATTGTGGCTTTATTATATCACACTTTTGCGCGTTTGTCAATACCATTTATGGGACTTTGGTTTGGCGTCCGGGACAAGAAGTGTAAAGGTTTCCCCTTTACACTTCTTAATCATAAAAGAAAACTCGTTCTACAAAGGGCAAAGCCTCCCACCATTTCTTTTTCCGCACATGACAAAGATAATTCATTCTGTCTTCATGGCAAGTGAATGCTCGTCTTTCTATAATGTAAGCCTTTGTCCATTTAGTAGGTCTAATCCACCATTGTACATAATAAGGGCGTTCCATTTTTATTACTTCCTTTCTTTGATGGCTCTATTATATCACATCTGGCACGATTTGTCAATAGGTTTTGTTAAGAAATTTGTAAAACGATGTAAAATTTTATCAAGTATTCAGGAACATCATACCCGTATTTTTTCATATCTTCACGATATTTCTTAATAGCGGTAAGTCGCTGATATGAGTCAAGAATTTCATCGAGGGCATGCCATTCACCTTCTACAAACTCGTCAACATAATGTCCGATGAAATGCTGTCCACCGCGCCATGAATCTGAATCAATGAGAAAATCATCTATAAATTCTTCATCGGCGTCAACGAAATGAAATTCAGGGAAATGGTCAAAAAAATCTTCTTCGGTCATTCCTACGATAATAACAGTTTTATATTCAACGCTCATTTTATTTACTTCCTTTCTTTATTGTGGCTTTATTATATCATACTATTGGTCATTTGTCAATACCATTCATGGGACAGCGGGCGCCCGGGGCGAGACTGTAAAGAATTTCCCTTTACAACTTTCCCGCATCACCCAAAAGCATTTCCAAGGTCAGATTTTCGCCATCCTCAAACAGTGTGCAGAAATCATACCACGGATCAACTTTATAAAGCGCACGCGCGGCTTCCCAAAAGTTTTTCTCTGCGTCAACTCTTTTCCGTTTGGCGCGTTCTCCTCTTTCGTTTGTAGCTCTGTCGATAAGGCTCTGAAGGTCAGAATCAGATAAGCATCTCAAATCGGTATTAGTCATTTTTCATTTCCTCCTTCGTTTCCATGTAATCAAACTGTTCAAGGGCTTCAATGTTTCCTGCAAGCGCATACTCGAAAATATCGCGGGCGTTACAGTAGGCAAGATAGGAATAACGGCTTGTAGCGTTATCAATCCGCGCGTCAAAGATGTGGCGAACAATGTCAATGGTCTTTTGGTCAAGTCTGTAAGTTTCCTTTTTCATTTTGATTACCTCTCTTTCTTTTGTGATTATATTATATCACACTTTTGGTTATTTGTCAAGCGGTTTACCAAATTTTTTTATATTTTTCTGCAGAAATTTGGTAAACCGCTTTTCTCTATTTAGTCTAAAGCTGAAAAAGAAATAGAGCCGATTCTATCACTACGACAATACCAATTATAAGAATAAGTCCACAAATTATTGACTTCATAATTTGCTTTTTCTAATAATTCTTTAACAATTACAAAGGCAGCCTCAATATCTTTAATCTTTTTTTCAAAATTAGAAGGTTTGAATTCATAGGAAGGATAAGCGAGATTAATAGTAGAATCATAAATATAGAAAGAAAAAGAAGATACTCCACGACTTCTATTTTTTACCATTTCTGAACATTTTTTGAAAAGTTCAAATGCTAAAGGTTCAACAATTGCTTGACGACGGGCTTCTTCTTGACTCTGCTTTTCTGCTTCTATTTGTTGAATTTCAAGATTAGCTTTTAATTTAACAGTTGCTCCATTTTCAATAACACAAATTTCCATTTCTATCATTTCCTTTCTTTTTTACAATCTTATTATAGCACATTTAGTACTATTTGTCAAGTGTTTTCTTTATTTTTTAATTCGATTTTCCGCGCCTCAATAATCGCGTCATAGCAGTCAAAAGCAAATTCTCCAAGAGAGTGAGCATGTATCACCCAAGTCATGCGGCTGGCACATTCTAACAGCCAAGGGAAAATCTGGCAAAACTCGTCTGAATAGGGAGATTTGTTAAAATCAGAAAAATAAAACCTTGCATCAGGATGTTTCGTACTCGCGCCCCAAGTTTCAAGAATGGTATCGCGGTCAGAGATACGAGAATACAGCTTATACATTTGGATTACCTCTCTTTCTTTTTACATTTATATTTTACCAAAATTTTGGGAAAAAGTCAAGTGGTAATATCTAACAAGATTGTTATAAGAAAATTGTGCATTGTGCACAAAAGCGCGAACTCGGCGCGCCCCGGGTGTCAGCGCGCCGGCCGCCTGTACCATGAATGGGACTTTGAAATTTTCGTCCAAATAAACAAAAATCCCCTCATTCAGAGGGGGTTCTCGGTGCAGAAAGCACAATTCGGAAATTTCGGTCGTTATAGACAAAATCAATTTGTCTTTCGGGGTTGGTTTTGGTAATATTGCTGATTTCGTGCGGAATTTCGCAAAATTCAAGGGCATACATTAGCAAATTGACAAGTTCCCGCTTGTCATTATCTGCTTTGCGCTCTCGTTTGGTGAAGGTGTAGGCTCTCGTTCCTGTTCCCCTTGCTTGCTTGCTTGCTTTTTCCTGTTCTGCGGTCAGCGGGAAAAGGTCAGCGCCGTGGTCGATTGCTTCATCATCTGCAATCATCTGTTTTGCTTCCTCTTCGGAAATATTCAGCGCATTCATCAAGTGGGCAATCTGTTCTTTCATTCCAAAATCCCCCTTTAGTGGTTATTTGTGGGAGCGGGTTTCCCCGCTCCCTTTGCCCTGTGGCTTACTCCGCAAGAGCGAAGTAAACCACCTTTTTGTCGATGCTCTTGACGAGCAGACCTTCGCTCACAAGGTCATTGCAGAGCCGAGCGGTTCTCTGCGTACCCGTGGCAGAGGCAAGGATTTCGTTCATTGCCTGAATTTCAGAGCAACGATACAGCTTGCCCTTCTCAAGGCTTGCCACGATAGCGGACTTGATTTCGGCATTTTCAGCCTGTCTCACCGTGGGCTTGGTGGAGCGATTGGCGCTCTTTTTGTCGAGCAGTTCGATTTCGTGTTCCATCACGGCAACAAGGTCAGCCTTGCCAGCCTCTTTCAGAATGGCGATAATGGAAGTGAAGTTGTCTCTCTTGGTAATCTTGGTCATAGTATCAATTCCTTTCTCGTTTTTAAGAGTGTCGTTCTCTTTAATTTATTCAGAGGGTTTTTCTTTCCCTTCTGTGCCTTTATTATACCACATTTTCAGCGGTTTGTCAAGCCCTTTTTTTAATTTTTTTTGATTTTTTTTGAGGGCTTGATTTGTTGTTCTTCCCTTTTCTGTGCCTTTATTATATCACATTTTAAGGGGTTTGTCAAGGGGTTTTTCACAACTTTTTGAAAAAAGTTTCGTGGTTTGGGGAGCTACCCCACGGGATTTGAACCCGCTTCCTCATTGGCTTGCCGAGGTTGTCCTTTCTCTCCCCTTGACAATTATAATTATATCACACCTTACCCCTAAAGTCAACACTTTTTTTCATTTTAGTGTACCATTCATGGGACAGCGGGCGGCGCCCCGGGGCCTTCGCCCTTGCCCCCTTATTCAACAAGGAGGTCAAGGGTGTTGCCCTTGTCCGCTTCATACTCTGCGGAGAGTGTGGGAATATCGAAGAAAGAACGGCTTGCGATGTAGTCAGCGAGATGAACCACTCTGTCGATGGTGGTGAAGGGCTTATCCTCTTTATCCTCTACCCACTGCCCCATGTGGGAAGTGATTGCATGATGGAGAAATTCAGAGCAAGGAAAGTTGAAGTATTCCTCCCATGCTTCTGCTACATTGTCAGCGGCAAGTCTGCCGTGGTCACGATAGCAGTCATGGTTTTCTGTGTCAGAGGTTCCATACTTGCAAGTGTCGTGAAGTATCAGCGCGACCCTTGCATAATCCTTGTATTCTTCGGACATATACGCATAGGTGTTCAGCCTGAGCAGTTCCTCAAGAATCATGCAAGCTGCACGAGTGTGTTTGACAAGTCCACCTTTGCCCTTCGTAAAAGCGGGGTGAAACTTTCCGCTTGCAGAGGCTCCGCTCTCCCAGAACCAAGCCCCTACCTTCGTCTGAAGATACCACTCAACGAAATGGCGTTTCTGTTCGTTCGCGATGTTGGCAATCTCTCTTTTGAAAAATTCGTAATTCTGCATTTTTTGTAGTTCCTTTCGTTTTCTGTGCCTTTATTATATCACACTTTGATGGATTTGTCAAGAGGTTTTCGACATTTTTTTTATTCTTTTTTCATCGCTTTGGCAAGGAATACGGGTCAGCGATAACCTATTCCTTCGGCGTCTCTGTCCTCTTGACATTTATAATTATATCACAGGCAAGTACAAAAGTCAATAGGGAATGTTGCACAAATATCGGGATAAATCTTTGGTTATTTTGCCTATTGACTTTTGCCCGAAAAAATGTTATAATAGTGGGGGCGCCGAAAAAACGGCCGCGGTGTGCGTGAGCGGCCGGCCGCGCTGTCCAATAAATGGGACAAGAGCCTCCACCGAAGCGGAGGCCCTTGCCGAAAGGAGGTACAAAAAATAGGAGGTTATTGGGATGGGAATTTTTGGTAGGAATTCCCTCAAAAACCTAATTTGGAAATTACCAGCGATAGCTGTCGCTCTTGCGCGCATCGTAGAAGTATTCCCGCACCTTCGTGGTGGTGGTGGTGGTTTCGTTGAAGTCAACGGTTCCATCGTCCAGCAGACGAACGAATTTGCGCTCTACCTTGCGAGTGCGGAAGTTGATAACGGGGTATTTAGACCCCAGCCCCGCAACGATACTCTGAACAGACAGCCCTGACGCCTTCGACATTTCATTTGCCGTGAAGCCTTCATTGGGGTGAGACATGAGGAAGTCAACGATGCCATTGATTTCGCTCTTGCGGCGTTCCTCGTACAGCTTTTTCATTTCCTTATAGGTGGAAACGATTTCTTTGGTGGAAGTGGTGTTTTCGATTACGATTGTCATTGTGATTACCTCTTTCTTTCTTTCTTTGTTGTCTTTATTATATCACACTTTTGACTTTTTGTCAAGTGTTTTTTTTATTTTTTTTTATCTAAATAATGTATAAGTGTCTAAATCTTTCAGCGTGATTTCAGTTTTTGACTTTTGTACCACGCAGGGCACAGGATAAGACGCGACAATAAAATCGGCTAAATCTTTATTGTCTACAATAGCAACACATTTTTGTTGATGCTCAATGTACACAAAATACAATTCATTCATTTGGTTTACCTCTCTTTCTTTTGTGCCTTTATTATATCACTTTTGGTTCAGTTTGTCAATACCATTCATGGGACTCTGGTTTGGCGCCCGGGCGGCGAGGAGGTGGTCATCTGACCATTTCCCGCAGATACTTGACTATATCCACCTTCGTGGGGTCAACCGCTTCGCCAAGCGTCCAACCGCTCCGCACTTTTGCGTTATCGTCGAACAGGATTGCGGTTTCACCTTCTGCAAGGTATTTCCGCACACTATCCGCTTTTGTCGCTCCGTAGCGCACGCCGTGGAATTTGTCGAAGGGGAAGCCTTGCGCTTTCAGCCATTCAAGCTTTGCTTTGCGGACTTCGTCTTTGTAGGCTTCGGAAGAGTCTTTGCTCAGCCAAGTGATTATTCTCACTTCTACCTTCAGCGCAATCAGCGCATCCGCAAGGGCTTTCATATCCCACATGGGTTTTGCTTCGATGTAGGGGCGAGGGTTTTCCGCTCTCAAATCGTTCAGCCAATCTTTCACTCCGTAGAGGTCAGCTATCGTTCCATCCATATCGAAGCACACCATTTTCACATTCATCATTTTTTGTTTACCTCTCTTTCTCTTTTCGTACTTATTATAGCACAAAAAACCTCTCTTGTCAAGAGGTTTTTTCAATTTTTTTATTTTTTTTGTAGTGGTCAAGATAATGGTCGAGGATACGGTCGAACACTTGTTCAGCGGTCATCCAGCCTTCCACATCATCTTCCTCGCTTTCAGTCAAGCCCATAATCTCAAGCAAGCCCTGTTCGCGCCCATAGCTTCCCCAATGGAGAACCGCATCACAAACACAATCTTCAATAGAAGGATAAATGATTTGCGGTCTGCCCATGTGGATAGCAAGGTCAAACGGAATATCTGCCTTACACAGCAGAGGAATGAGCTTATCCATCTCGTTGTTCTCAGGGATAGGACCCCATTTTTTTTCGTATTCCTTAGTCACATCGTCACGCAGTACAAACTTCATTTTTCATTGCCTCTCTTTCATTTGGTGTCTTTATTATACTATAAATATTCAAAAAAGTCAAGTAGTAATATTGCACAAATATCGGGAAAAAAGTTTGTGCAAATTGCCTATTGACTTTTGGCGGCAAAAATGTTATAATGGAAGGCCTGGGCGAAACTCGCGCCGGTTCGATTCGTTGGCGGCGCACTCGGCGCAGAAGGACTAAAGCCCCCCGCTTGGGAGGCTTCAGCCGAAAGGAGGTACAAAAAATAGGAAGTTAGTGGTGGGCGCGGAGGGGGTCGAACCCTCGACCTTCAGATTAAGAGTCTGTTGCTCTGCCAACTGAGCTACGCGCCCATTTCAGCGGAGCGCCTGCCACTTCAGCAACTCCAATCCCTGCATTCTTCGCGCCCCTCAATCGGTGGCAGGGTCTGGCGCGGAGGCTCTAACTCGCATCCTCTACTTCAAGTAGGATTTCTTATCTCCCCTTGACTGTCTTTATTATATCACATCTTGACGCATTTGTCAAGAGTTTTTTTTGATTTTTTTTATTTTTTTTTAGAGACTCGGCTTAATAAGTATCGAGCCCCATCAGTTCAGCCTGGAAAGTGCTAAGGCAACCGTAGCATTTCATCTTCACATCGCCAAAATTTTTAGTGGCAATATCCCATGCAATAGCAAGGGGGTCATCTTCATACCACGCATTTACCTGAACAATGAATTCTTCACCGCAAAGGTCGCTATCTTCATCCACAACACCGAACCAAAAATTCTGCATCATTTTATTTACCTCTTTCTTTCTTTGTTGAGTCTATTATATCACATTTGGATTGATTTGTCAAGAGGGTTTTTGAGATTTTTAATCCCAAATTTCAAGGTCAATGACCTTCCACTCGAAGGGATTTTCCCCTAAATCTCTGAGGCAGAGCATTGCCTCTTGTTCTGCGCAAAACGCGTTTGCGGCAACCACTGTCATTTCAGTGGAATACTTTTCAACAGTGTTATAAACGATAGCGATGTAAACTTCCATTTGGAATACCTCTCTTTCTTTTGTGCCTTTATTATATCATAATCAAATCAAAATGTCAATACCATTCATGGGACAGCGGGGCGCCCGGGCACAAAAAAGCTTGTTTGTCAAGCCTTTTTATGAATTTTATGAATTTTTTTGTAATTTTCGATTGCCGCAATCCAATCTTCATCTTCCCAGTAGAAAGAAAAGTCTTTGCTCTTGGAAGGGTGGTACTGTTGCAAAAGTTCAAACACTTGTGCAAAACGCAAATCGGGGCATGCATCATACCAAAAAGCAGCAAGCTGATTTGAAAAGCGCCAAACACGGTTGAAGTCTCTCATTCCCAGTCACCTCTCTTTTCTTTTGCGCGATTGTATTTAGAACCTTTGCCCTTTTTTACGGGGACAACGCCATGGCGTTTCATGGTCTTGAGGTACTCCTGAAGTTCCTCGCCCTCTTTTTTGTTTGCTCTTTTAACAATTTCCTTATTCATTTTGAAACCCTCTCTTTCGTTTCTGTGGTTATATTATAGCACATGAAAAGGGATTTGTCAAGTCTTTTTTATAAATTTTCCCATTCATTTATTGTATTTTTATAACTGTCTTGCGATAATGCTTCAAGTCCACATTCGCAATTGATAAATTCTGTGAGAGAAACATCACACGATTTTTCATACCAGCCTGCTGTCCTATAAAGGGGATATTTGAAACTTTCAAACAGTTTTTGATACCATTTTGTAGGGGTTGGGTGTTGAGCAAAAACTTTAATACGCACGTGCATCCCTAAACAGTCATCCCAACTACAATGGCATTTAACAGTAAAAATTTTATCTCCAACGCGCACATCAATCCATTTAGTATTTTTCATTTTGTTTACCTCTCTTTCTTTTCTATAATAATTATATCATAATTTTTTCCATTTGTCAATAGATTATTTAATTGTTTACAATTTGTTCACATTTGGCGCCCGGGCAAAAAAGAAGGGCATTTAGCCCTTCGGAAATCCATCGAAATAACCGCTGTATCTCGGAGGAGCGACTATTTCATCATCGTAGATTTCAGGCGTTCCCATGTCATTCATTACCAGCGAAGCGATGTCTCCATACATCCAATCTTCGCAGCCTTCAAACTCCCACAGGTTCCCGTTGAAGTCCTGACAGACGACAACATCATTTTCGTAATCAACCTGCACGACCTGTGTGGTCAAGGCGTATTCGTTTCCAACGGGTTTGGAGAGCGTTCCCACAAAAGCGGTCAGCAGAGCGATAAGGGCATTGATAAGAGCAATCAGTTTAGTCATTTTTTTTAGTTCCTTTCTTTCTTTGTTGAGTCTATTATACCACAAACCTTTTGGTTTGTCAAGAGGTTTTTTGATTTTTTTCAAAAGGAAGGGGCGCTTGACAGAAATTTATATAGCGCATCCGCGTCTCCCAAAGGGTGTTCTTTCTTTGAACTATCCCTTCCCTTTGACAGTTATAAGTATATCACACTACAAGCAGAAAGTCAATAGGTAATGTTGCACAAGGTTTCGGGATAATGTTTGTGCAACTTGCCTATTGACAATTCGGTCAAAAAATGTTATAATAGGAGTGCGTGCCGAAACACCGCCCGCGCCGATGAGGAACTGGTCGTGCGCGGGCGACCAAAATGTAAAGGCGAGGGCTTGTCAGCCCTCGTCCGCGTCAAAGTTGGCGATGACCTCGCCCGTCTCGGCGTCTATCAGTGCGCAATCCTTTCCAACCATTTCGGCAAGCTCGCGAGCCTTGTTGTAGACTTCCCAGGCGAACTCGCAACCGCTCACAGTGGCGACTTCCGTCCAACCGTTGTCCCAATCCCAAAACTTAATCGTAAACATTTTCGTTACCTCTCTTTCACTTTCTGTAATCATTATAGCACATAAAATCCGATTTGTCAAGTGTTTTTTGAAAAAAGTTTTGCAAATCTCAAGATTTTTTCTCAAGATTTGCAATGCTCTTTTCATTGCAGAAAGTAGCTTTCTGATACTTGATTTGGTAAGCAATTCCCTTTACAGTGATATCGCCGTCCTCGGTAAAAGGAACATTATCTTTTTCCCACACCTGACCGAAGTGTTCAGTCACCAGCTTCTCGAAAATCTCGCCCTTATTGTATTTTTCGCTCTCGCAAAGCTGATTGAAATACATTTCAGAGCAAAGCACCTGAGCGCCAGCCATCAGCACCATTTTTTGTGCAGTATCGGGGCAGAAGCGAAGAGCCATTCCCGCGCCACGGCTTGCTTTATCCAGCTTGCACACAAACGGCATAACTTCCGAAGTAGTGATTGCCATGTAGATGTTGCCTTTGAAACTGAAGCCCCAGATGTAGTTATGAGTAAAAGCAACGGCGTTGTAGCGGTTAATCAGATTCTGAAACAGTGCGATGTTAGTCATTTTTGAGTACCTCTCTCTTTCCTTTGTTGTCTCTATTATAGCACACCGGTGTGCGTTTGTCAAGTACTTTTTTGATTTTTTTTCAAAAAATTTTTATGACAATCAGCGCAAGAGTGATACCCGTGAAAACCACATCCCGCACCTTGTTTGCGCGGGGAAGGTCAAGCGCGAAGTCGCGCACAACAGAAAATACATTCGCCACAAGGTAAGCGACCTGAGCCACCATGTAAATATACCCCACGGCAATCTGTCCGAAGATACAGAGGGCAAGTGTAGAATATCCCACAATTTCCCAAAAAGTGTTGTTAGTCCATAGCTTTTTCATTTGGTTTTACCTCTCTTTCTGTACTATTATAACACATCAGCGCGCACTTGTCAAGGGGTTTTTGGGATTTCAGCATTTTGCACAAAATTCAGGCCACGCCATCGAAAAATTTTGTATAACTTGCACAAAGCGAAATTCGGCGCGCCAAGAGAGGTTGCGATCGTAGGCGCGCCGACAAAACGAAAAGCTAGGGTCGACCCCCAGCTTAAGCACTACAGACCTCGCCACCAATTTCGATTGCCACAGCCATCGCAGTTTCAAGGTCATCCCAAGACCCCCAGAACCAGTTTGCACCATCAACTGTGCGGTATACAATCCAAGCCTTCGTGGTAAGCGGCATTCCGTTAATCATCATTTTTGTTACCTCTCTTTCTTTTGTGTCTTTATTATAGCATACTTTTGGCGGTTTGTCAAGTGTTTTTTTAATTTTTTTTAGGGGCTCGGCTCAATAAGTGTCGAGCCCCATGCATTCCGCTTCGTAATCGCTTACATACCCATAACAGTGGAGATGTACGCCAGGAAAAATCTCGCGCGCATAATCGAAAGCTTCGCCAATGCCTCCAACGACTTCCACCAAAAATTCTTCGCCGCAAAGGTCGCTGTCTTCATCATCAACCACAAACCAAAAGGTGCTGGGATCATAATCTTCGTACATTTTTATTACCTCTCTTTCTTTTCTGACTATATTATATCACATTTCCTCCTGTTTGTCAAGCTTTTTTTCGCGATTGTATAAAGTTTTTTCGCTTGCCAAACTTGCGCTTGCGAATTTGATTTGATAGGGAATACCATCAATTTCAATATCGCCTGCTTTATCGAAGGGAACGCTGTCCTTTTCCCAAACCTGCCCCATCTTTTCAGTAATCAGCTTTTCAAAGATTTCGCCTCGATTGTATTTACTTTCAGAAACAAGCGTATCAAAATATTTTGCGCTCATGAGCGGTTCCATTTTGGCGAGGGTAAGAAGGGCAAGCTTTTGGTCGTTGCGAGGAATAAAGCGGATAATGTAGCCCCTGCCCCTGCTTGCCATGCCGAGCGCAAAAAAGCGGTCAAGCTTATCGGCAGTAATAAAGCCGTAGTACACAACGCCTTTATACGGAAAGCCGATAATGTATTTATCGGTATAGGAAAGTCTGTTGTAAGTGGCGAGCATCATTTCAAGAATAGCGGAATTAGTCATTTTGTTGTACCTCTCTCTCTTTGTTGACTCTATTATACCACTTTGGGCGGCGTTTGTCAAGTATTTTTTTGAAAAAACTTTTTGATTTTTTTTGAAAAAGGTATTGACAAATGCAGTTTTTTATGGTATACTATACTTGCAGATGAAGGGGAGATACCCCGAAGGATCAAATAGACGTTGTGGGATAGCTGGTATGCGTCGCCGATAGGAACTCAACCCAGAGCCAGCCGAGAGAGTGAAAGGCTCTCACCTTTACAGATTACTACTGACCCGCTGAAGTCCACCTCCGCTCCAGCGGGTCTTCGTGTACCATTTATGGGACTTGTGCAAATTGCACAAAATCTATATCGAGCAGGAGAAAATTTTTGTGCAAAATGACTAACGCGAACACCGGCCGCCTCGGGAAAGCATTGGACGTGGGCGGCCGGCGCAAAAAAGAGAGGGCGCGGAGATCGCGCCCTGTGGTTTATTCGTCCTCGCCGTGAAGCTCCTCTAAAAACCCTTCGAAGTTATTCCAGCCTGTATAATAAAACAGAATATCGCAAGCTGTCTTTTCGTTGCAACCATTCAGTGAAAACGCAAGGTCAAGCGCTTCCTGGCTCACGCCCACATCCCACATCAGAACATCGTACATTTCATCGAACTTCATTTTGTTTACCTCTTTTTCTTTTTCTGTCTTTATTATAGCATACTTTTGGCGGTTTGTCAAGCAATTTTTATTGAATTTTTATAAATATTTACAAGAACATAACCTCCATGCATTTTCTTTAATTCATCGCGTCTTGCGAAGGCTTCTTCTTTTGTGTCGTATCTTTCTTCCGTGCTGTTCCTTAAATCATAGAAGCATCCATCAAAATAAGCCCAACTCACAGTAAACATTTTTTATTACCTCTCTTTCTTTTGTGCCTTTATTATACCACAAGTTTTCCGGTTTGTCAACACTTTTTTGAAACTTTTTTTTAATTTTTTTCCGTCCGGTCAGGTGAGCAGCTCGCGGAGAGCTGCCACCATTTCCTGAACATCATTCGCGCCTTCGCCCCACATTTCGCGGTTGCGGGCTTCATCATCGAACAGATAACCTTCGGAAAGTGTGTTCTTCGGCGTTCCGTATTTGACAATCATCAGGTTATCCCAGTGAACCGAACGCAAGTGCTTTTTGAGCCACGCGACCTTCGCGGCGACCACCGCGTTATGATATTCTTCGGTTGAGTTTTTGGAAGTCCACGAAATCACATTGATTTCATATCCCTGAGCCTGCAGTCTGTTCACAAGCCGAGCGAAAACCGAAAGGTTTACAAGCGGTTTTGCTTCATCGTAGGGGCGAGTTCTCTCGTTGATAAGGTCATCGAGCCAGTTTTCTACGCCGTAGAGGTCTACGAAGGTTCCGTCCATGTCGAAGTTGATAATCTTTTTCATTGTGCTTACCTCTCTTTCTTACAGGTACATTATAGCACATCGCCGCCCAGTTGTCAAGCATTATTTTCACTATTTCACTGTTGGTAGTCCCATTTATGGGACTCTGCATTGTGTATCCGCCGGATGAATATTTATACAGAATTTTTGCATAATTATACATTTTGCGAACTCCGGCCGCCTCGGGAAAGCATTGGACGTGGGCGGCCGGTTCGCCAAGGCAAAAAGAGAGGGCGAGCAGAGCCCGCCCTGTGGGGTTTAGATGTCGTAGGAAGCGTAGCCAACCCGCACCGAGAAGCCCTCGAAGTAGTAGTCAGTGTAGAAGTCATCGACCACCTCGGCACAGTGGGCTTCCAGAGCCTCAAGCACTTCGTCCACCGCATCTTCGTCGTAGTCCCGCATCACTTCACAGTAGTCATCGTCGAACCCCTCGAAGTCTTCCACGGTCACGTGGATCACATCGTCGTGAGCGAACACCGAAACATCTTCGCCAAGGGTTTCAAGCAGAGCCATCACATCTTCGTAAGTCATCATCATTTTTGTTTACCTCTCTTTCAATTTCTGTACTTATTGTAACATGGATTTCCGCGTTTGTCAAGTGTTTTTTTCACGAATTGCGAAAATTTTCTAAAAGATTTTCGCTTTCGTTGCCCTCTTCATCAATGATGCGGGTCACGCTGTAAATCTCATTCATGCGGTCGTTCTGTACTTCCCACCGAGCCGTTTTTTCAGTGACAAGATCAAAACAATGGTCACCTGTAACGGAATCAATCCAATCAATTCTGTGGTTGTAAACTTCAAACATTTTAGTTACCTCTCTTTCTTTTGTGTCTCTATTGTAACATAGATTAAACCGGATTGCAAGCATTATTTTCAAATCTTAGTCCTTTTTTTGGGACAGTGGCTGCTGATTAAATCAACCGATCCAGCAGCCACTCAACCAATGCGGGGCGATTCGTGTCAAGCCATTTTCCGCTGCGGATAATTACGCAAGCGTAAATCTTAAGGGCTACAAACGCGATAATCGCAAGCAGAACCAGCACACCAAGCACAAGAGCCATAATCGTCAAAGTTGTCATTTTTATTTACCTCTCTCTCTTAAGTACATCCTTATTATACAGCATTCCCGCCCGGTTGTCAAGCATTATTTTTACTTTTTTGCTGTTGGTAGTCCCATTTTTGGGACTTTCTCTGTTTTGCACAAAATCGCGTTGAGCAGAGGAAAAATTTTGTATAATATCACCAAGCGCAAACTCGGCGCGCCGGAGAGAGGTTCGATCGTAGGCGCGCCGCTGACAAAAAAAAATGACTGCCTTAGCAGTCATCTGTGTAGCAACCGAGATACGGATCGAAACCGTATTCCAGGAATGGGTCATCGCCCTCGTCGTAGGTGGTCAGCTCGTCCATCGCGGACTCGAACAGGTAGTCATCGTAATAATCTTCGTACATTTTTATTACCTCTCTTTCTCTTTCTGTGTCTTTATTATAACATAAAATTTTGGGATTGTCAAGACCTTTTTTGAAATTTTTTTAACATTCAAATTCAGTATATTCAAAATACAGGGTTTCTTTTTCCGCTTTTACAAGCATTACAACACAGCAATCGTCATAAGCATCATCAATACAATGTTGCAAAAAATCGTATGATACTTCTTTCCATTGTTCTTTATTGAACACATCATGATTTCTGAAATAATATTTCATTTTATTTACCTCTCTTTCATTTCTGTGGCTTTATTATAGCACATAATTTCGGGATTGTCAAGTGTTTTTTTAAAAAAATTTTGAAAAAAGAGAGGGCGCGAAGGTCGCGCCCTTTTTGATTATCGGTAGTTGATGATTGCATCATCGACAAGATAACCTTCTGTTCCGTTGTTGTCCATCAGCAACAGCACATTGTTATCGGTGGGAATTCTATCGCCTGCGCCAAGCGTCCACACAAATTCATTTCCGTAGAAAGTGAACACCAGCTCACCACCATCCTGCTCGCAGTACGCTTCTACATAATAGCGGTTCTTGTTGACTTTTGCAGCGTGCGCGCCCATCACAGCGCAAAGGATAACGGAAACAAGGATAACGATTGCAATAAACTTTTTCATTTTTGAGTACCTCTCTTTCTTTGTTGTCTTTATTATAGCATACTTTTGGTAGTTTGTCAAGTGTTTTTTTTAATTTTTTTTAAAAAATTTTTTTTATTTTTTTAGGATTTTTTTTGAAAAATCTATTGACAAATCTTTCGTTTCATGTTATAATGGAATGGGGTGCTTGCGCAATTTCGGGCTGGCGCGTCCGCCTACGATTTTCACACTTTAAAGTGTTAAAGCCTTTTATTAAAAAAATAAGAGCGTTTCCGCTCTTAATCTTCAATAACTATTAAATCAGTAAAAGCTTCAACAGTTTTAAGCAACTCATCCGTGCTCATGGGGTTATCCATAATCTGATTATATTTAATCATCCAGTTGTCATACTCTTTGCTCGTCATTACGATGTACTTGCTAATCATTTTTTATTACCTCTCTCTTTCTTTGTTGTCTTTATTATATCACACTTTTGGCGGTTTGTCAAGTGTTTTTTTTATTTTTTTTTATTTTTTTTAATCAACAAATCTGCTCTTGATTTCGTTGGTTTCTTTATCAAAATGGTAAGTGATAACCGCATCCGCTGTTGTGATAGCTTCGTAATAATAAGTTTTTTTCTCTATTCTGTTGAAGTACTCTTTTGTCTCTGTGGCAATCGCGTTCTTCTTATCTTTGTTGTAGTACAGCGTGTAAAGGTTAGTCATTGGTTTGTGCCTCTCTCTCTTTCCTTTGTTGTCTTTATTATAGCACACAAATACCGGTTTGTCAAGTGTTTTTTCAAACTTTTTAGGATTTTTTTTATTATTTTTTTTATCTTTTTATTTCTCCCATTTTTTTCCATTATTACCATATTCTGGCAGCCAGGGCCTCCCACAGCCGTACACGCTGACTATTCCTTTGTTGTAGTATTGTGTATCTGTGTGTGTTAGTGTATTGTTATGTGTCTATCTATCTATCTATCTATTAGTATGTTGTTGTTGTGTGTATCTCTTTGTGTGCGTGTTGTCTCTCTCTGTGTGTGTGTTGTCTCTCTCTGTGTGTGTGTTGTCTCTCTCTCTCTCTGTGTGTGTGTGTATTGTATCATTGTGTTGTTATGTTTCTCTCTTTGTGTGTTGTTGTTGTTGTGTGTGTTGTCTCTCTCTCTGTGTGTGTGTGTGTGTGTGTGTCGTTGTCTCTTTCTTTGTGTGCGTGGCGCGTCCTCTGTTTCTCTGTCTGTGTAGTCTCTGTTCTCTCGCAGTCTGTTCTGCGCGCCTTTCTTCTCTGTATACTTCTTTACATTAGACCTTTACAATAGTACTACATTGTATTACTCCACTATTCCGCCAATCTTTAGTATTGTATAGGCTTCTGGTTGTATCCCTCACAGTATACCTCTGTGTGTAGTATTGTATACCTCTGTGTGTGTATGCCTTAACACATTGTTGTTGTGTGTATCATTGTATCATTGTATTATGCATTAGTGTATTGCTGTGTGTGTGCTGTTGTGTCTCTCTCTTTGTGTGTGTTGTTGTTGTGCTTCTCTCTGTGTGCTTGCGCTGTTGCCTCGCTGTGCCTGTGCCTTTGGTGAGCTGCTCGTTTCACCTACCCACTAAGTAGGTAGGTAATAGCTACCCAAAAGCGCAAAATAAAGCCACTAATCAATGAATGTTAAAGTTTTCATGATTAGTAGCGGTGTAAAGCTGTTGCCTTTACAGCTGTGTAATTGTGGGAGCGCCAGGCCTTGTGCATGTTGCACAAAAGTTGCTGAGATTTTTTGTGTATTATAACCAAGGACGAACCACGGCGCGCTCACCCGTCAGCGCGCCAGCCAGCGACCTTTTAGCTTCTGTTAATCTTGTATGCATTTATGTGTTTGGTCTTATCTTATTTATTAATGTTAGATATTTATTTACTATTATTTTATTATTTATTATTATTATTTATTTTAGTATAATTATATTTATGTTTATTTATGTAGTTGTCTGTCTATGTGTATTACTCTTTATGTGTATGTGTGTGTCCTTGTCTGTGCTATGCCTTATCTGTTGATAGCTTTACTTTATCTCTTGATGGTTGATGCTGCTGCTGTTGTTACTGTTGTTGCTTGTAGGGGGTTTTATTGGCCCTTGTCTTTATAGGTCCTATCAACGCGACAACAGACTTGTCATAGTGTCTTCAACTTTTTTTGACAAAAATAAATTAAACAAAATGGGGGGACTATTTTCGGGAAAAAAATTTTTTTCAAAATGGAAATGATATTGGCC
>Ga0326513_10001670_pt1 | contig 16929 bp, 27 predicted proteins | sample 2_2465_0518_D_FD_203654 | JGI IMG/M metagenome (GOLD analysis project Ga0326513, IMG submission 203654) | Bovine rumen microbial communities from UC Davis, California, United States - 2_2465_0518 | ecosystem: Host-associated > Mammals > Digestive system > Stomach > Rumen | place: USA... | reverse complement strand
GTAACTGGACATGGAGTGCGGCAGCAACAGGAAGTTGGAACGTTGCTCCAGGAAATCCTTCATTTGTATATCCAGCTGCAGCGAGTTTATCTAATTATAATTCTAAACCTTGGTTTCGAGGTAAAACTGGTACAGATTCTAATGGAGATAAAATGACTCTCCAATATAAAATGGATTCCGGAAGTTGGACTAATTGCGGAACTAATTTAGGTAATAATGCAAATGGTACTTTAGTACATTATGGAACTGCTTTATCAGCAGGATCACATACACTCTATCTTAGAGCTTATGATGGACAAGCTTATAGTGGAGAAGTATCTCGTGCATTTACTATTGTCGCTCCAAATCAAGCAGCAATTTCAGCTGGTGCATTAGTTGATGATGCTCCATGGAATAACTTAAATACAATGGCAACTACACAATATAAATGGTATAATAATAAAAATGGTACTTCTTATGCTGTTTCTGCAGGAAATGAAGTTGATGATGCAACTTATACTAATTTAAAATCTAAAATTTCTGGGTTGCCTTCTAATTAGACTTCTGCTTCAACTGTTAGTGCAGGCACTAAAATTGAAGCAGTACAATTTAACAATTTGCGAACAGCAATTATAAATAGTTGATTTTCTTAAAAAATTATTATATAATATATATGTAAGATAAAGAAAGGCACTTACAGCAAATCTTCTCTTATTCTGCATTTTTAAGCTGAAGAAAAAGTTGTGCCTTGTTTATAGCCCTGTGGCGTAATTGGCAACGTAGCGGACTCTGACTCCGTTGTTCCTGGTTCAAGTCCAGGCGGGGCTGCCATATGCCCTCGTGGCCTAATGGATAAGGCAAGAGACTTCTAATCTCTTGATCGGGGTTCGATTCCCTGCGGGGGTGCCATTCGGAGGAGTACCCAAGCGGCTGAAGGGACTGGTCTTGAAAACCGGCAGGTCAAGAGATTGGCGCGTGGGTTCAAATCCCACCTCCTCCGCCATTATGGGGTTGGTAGTTTAATGGTAGAACAACAGGTTGTGGCCCTGTGAACGGAGGTTCGATTCCTCTCCTTCCCACCAATTTTTATAGACAGGTTCTGCAAATAGCTGAAAAGCGTGTATTTGCCAAATGGTTAAGGCGTTAGAATTTTTAATCTAAAATCATCGGTTCGAATCCGATATACATCTCCCCTGTCTAGTAATGCACCTATAGTTTAAAGGTAAAATGACTGCTTGCCATGCAGTAGTTGCGGGTTCGATTCCCGCTAGGTGCTCCATATGGGACGATAGCTTAAGCGGTCTGAGCGGTGGTCTGAAAAACCACAGGATGAAGGTTCGACACCTTCTCGTCCCACCAAGTGGTAGGATCGTACGCCTACATGGCTACCCTTCCTAACCATCTTTTTGAAAACTTGCGAAGCTCAAGAAGGAAGAAGGGATTCATATTAAACTTACAAGAGAACAAATGCGAAAAGAACATTGTCCTTGGTGTGGAAGCCAACGATGTGATGGTTCAGATAGTATGATGGATCATTGCAGAACGTTCCTCGAAGCTAATTGGCAAGGTTTATGCGCACATTGTATGCGTGCGATGATCTGTTCGGATTCTCGTAGATGGCTTGATATGACATATTGTAATCGTTTTATAGACTCGAAGGTGTTATAATGAGACAGTTAATTATCGCTCGAAAAGATTTGAATATGGGTCCTGGTAAATTGGCCGCGCAAGTAGCACATGCGGCAATGGCATTCATGACTCAACCTATGCGAGAGCAAGGATTTTATCAATGTCCCGCAGATATATTTGAAGGTTGGGTTAAAGGAGTTTTTACCAAGACCGTATGTGAAGCTAAAAATCGTAATCAACTTTTGAAAGCGAAAGTAATAGCTGAATCATTAGGAATGGTTGAAGGTAAAGACTTCTTTTTAATTCGAGATAATTGTTTAACTGAACTTGAACCTGAAGAGTTTGATGAAAATGGACAGGGTCGCACTCTTACTTGTATTGGATTCAAACCTCTTGCTGATGAAATAGCTTGGCAAATCTCAAAGAAGTTTCAATTATATAAATGAAGATGAAACGTGGAACAGATCATCATTGGCATGTAATAAGATACAAAGGAAATATGGCTTATTACGCCAAATGTAAATGTGGTTATGAATACTGTTGCGGGAGTGCTTTTCCAAAAGAGGTAGGAATCAATAAGATCTATCCTTATTGTCCAGTATGCGGCGCACGCAAGAAATGGTACAATGAAATACCTGATTTAATTATAGGTCCCGAATGGGACTAATATGGGTGCGTAACCAAGTGGTAAGGTAACGGACTTTTAATCCGTGAGTCGCGGGTTCGATCCCCGCCGCACCCACCATTTTAAGGAGTATTTATGAAGGTATATATTGAAATTGGTGAAGCTATTAATGAAATTGTAAATTGGATTAATAGCGGAGAATATAAAACCATGATGAATGCCTGTAATGGTGAAACAAAAGAAGATGGATTTCGTGGAGCCTGTTTTATAATTCCATCTATTTTGTGTGCAAAATGTCAATTAAAGTATGAAAAATGAATATGCGTTGGATCCCCGTCGGTCGAGGAGCGGTCTGCAAAACCGCTGATAGCGGGTTCGACTCCCGCCCAATGCTCCAGATAGGAGTTTGGTGTAATGGCAGCATGTCGGTCTCCAAAACCGTTGGTGAAGGTTCAAGTCCTTCAACTCCTGCCAATTCTAAATAAGGAGGATATGATATGAAGCGAATATTAAAGTAGGGACTTAGTATTCTAATTGCTATTATATTAGCATTGTGTATGGTCGCTCCTGCAATAGCATCAGAGATAACCATTGAAAATGGTAATGTAGAAGTTCCAATCGTAGAAGCAGTCGGAGATATTGAACTTCCCGTAGAAGAAGTTGGAGAAGTTGAACTTTCGATTGGTGAAATCGATTCACAAGAACCTATGATGGCGATGGCTAACGAAATAGTAGCTGATCCACCAGAGATTGTGGAATACGATTATAAAATTACATTATCTAATTTCCCACAATATAATATCATAGCTCTTAATGATGCTAATTTAAATCAAGAGACAGAAGGTTCTATTTGGGTAGGAGGAATGTTAAGCGGTAGTCCTCAAGCTCATGGAGATAATTACATATACAATATTGAGTCTTCTGTTTTACCAGAAGGGTTTTTTTATTTAACCGCAGATGTAGTCTCTAAGACTCGTGATTACTGGTATGATTTAATGGAAGAATGGGCTAATGGTGATGAACATTTTGTTTATGCTCAACCCAATAGTCAAGGCATTGCCCTATTAAATTTAGGTAATTTTGGACAAGAAGCTGATCACATTTATTGGACAGATGCTACAGAAGTATATGCAAATAATGTAGCTGGGCATATAATTGCTCCATATGCAACTGTATATTTATCTGGTAATATTTGTGGTTCTGTACTTGGTTGGAATATTGAAGCAACAGGAAAAAGTTATATAAATAGCTTTGCTGTTGAAAAGCCTGAACCTAAAGCAACACCTGCACCAGGTAAGATTTATGTAAAGAAAACATTAGTTAATGATGTTTGGCACATTCGTTGCGATGTAATGGATGGTACCACTTTTGAAGCTGGCGGAGGATATTGGAAGACTGATGTTATTATGAATCCAGAGAGTCTCACAAGTCATGAAGGACATCGTTCTAATAAATGCGGCGATGCCAATCATTGGATTATTTGGCTTGATAATAACGGCACTCCATTCCGCATGGATGAAATTAAATCTGGCGCAACTGGCGGTACATTGCCAACCATGATTTTCCAAGAAGTTTATTCTCCACAAGATCTTGGATTGAATTCTTGGAATGAATTAGAGCCAACAGATACTGAACGTATTGAGAAGTACAAAGAAAACTTTAAGATAGAAAAGGATATAACTACTGTAGTTCCTGGTGAACGTATATACTGGGTAACTTGGGATGATTCCCGTAGATGGTATCATACCGGCGTACCTTATGTTGCACCGCCTACATTTATATTCTATATAGATGGTGAGCCTTATCCTATTGTCGCAGGAGAAACTCTTGAATTAGAAGATGTTCTGCCTGGCGCACATGAGATCAAAGAAGATAGCGAAGGTTATATTATTACAATCTATGGTGGGCAAGTAATAGATGACACTACTACCATGGTTGAATTAGTTGATGGAGAAACAATAGAAGTTGAATTTGTAAATGAAGTAATTACACCTCCTACTGTATCACCTTCTCCACCTCCAACAATCAAGCCTTCACCTTCTCCTACTCCAACTCCTACACCAAGACCTACTGTACCTGGCACCAAGCCCACTCCACCTCCATTGATTCCTCAAACTGGTGAAGGCAGTATCCTTGGTTATGTAATCGTATTTAGTCTTGCACTATTGGGAGTAATTGCATTAGCATTTGCAGCTACTCGTAAAAAGAATGGCTCAGAGTAATCTGAGCCATTTTCTTTTTTAGGAGGGATACTTATGAAACAAGCGTTAAGTATTATTCTAATTATAATAATAATTATAACTGGTGGACGGATTTTTAATTGGGGTAAAGAACATATAGAAAATCAATTGTATTATAATAATGTACAAGAAACAGTTGTGCAAACAGTACCCACTCCTACTGGAGAATATACTTATAAATTAACAACTACACTACAACCACCTATTGCTATTGATTTTAGTGGTTTACAACAAATGAATCCAGATGTAATAGGATGGATTTATAGTGATAATACAGCAATTAGTTATCCTGTTTTACAGGGGAAAGATAACGTAACATATTTACATAAAAGAACAGATAAATCATATTCTGCTGCGGGTTCCATTTTTATGGATTATCGTAATAATCTAACAAAAGATGATAATTTAATTATATATGGACATCATATGCGCGATGGCAGTATGTTCGCGTCATTAAGTAATTATGCACAACAAGTTTATTATGAACAACATCAAACGCTTTGGTTCTTAACTCCAACCCAAAATTATCTAATTCAACCTTTTGCTGGACTGGTTATTAAGGCTACTGATACTACATATTATAATACAATTATTGAAGATAAAGTCGCATATATAAATAACGCGATAGCACTCAGCACCTTCGCCCCCACAGACATGCCGACATCACATAATCAATTTATTACTTTATCTACATGTGATTATACATATAAGAATGCCCGCTATGTACTCTTAGGCATGCTTATTCCTTCTATTTAATTAGATTATAAGGATGCTAAGGCTACATCCGCGCGCGCACGCGCGTCGCGCGGGAAACCAAACCTGGTCTCAGAATTTTTTAAACCAAATGGGCAATTATCAATAATGGGAATCTTTTCCTCAAAGGTCAAGTTAATTTAACTTGACCTGATTTTTTTTTACATTTAACGAAGGAGTGATTTATATGACCTTAAAACGTGGTATGTCTGGCGAAGAAGTAAAAGCTCTTCAACAGAGATTAACTGAATTAGGATACCTCAATGATAAAATTGATGGTAAATTCGGCCCTAAGACTGAAGAAGCTGTAATATTATTCCAATCTGATGCCGGACTTGTAGTCGATGGACTTGCGGGAGCCAAGACTATGGCAGCGTTGAATAAGTCTGATGCTCCACATAAGAGCGCAACATCTGGTAGTAACATTTCAACTGTAACTCCTGCAAAAGGTACAGCTAAGAAAATGGATTGGTGGACTTCAGATATTTAGAAAATTTTTGCTAAAGGAACTGTTGCCACCATTACAGATGTAGCTACAGGAATTGCATGGCGCGAACAAAGACGTGGCGGAACTAATCATGCTGACATACAGCCCTGTACAGCTGCGGATACAGCTGCGTTTAAAAGAGCCTGTAAGAAATGGTCTTGGGAACGTAGAGCAGTATTTGTAACTATTAATGGAGTTAATTATGCAGCCTCCATTAACTGTCAACCTCATGGTGGTAGCTCAATCAAGAACAACAATTTTAATGGACATCATTGTTGTCATTTTACCAATAGCCGCACTCATTGTAGTAATAAAGTATGCCCTAATCATAAGAAGGCTATTGAAAAAGCTGCATCAACAACTTTGAAATGAGGTTATTTAAATGACTAATGCTGAAATTACTTGGAAATATTTGCGTCAGTATTTAAACGCATATGCTGTAGCTGGTATTATGGGGAACCTCTGGTATGAAAGCGGTATCAATCCTAAAAACCTCCAATAGACCTATGAAAAGCGATTAGGAATGACCGACTCTTCATATACTAATGCAGTAGATAATGGTTCATATACAAGATTTGCCAGTGATTCAGCAGGATATGGAATTGCACAATGGACTTCTTCAGGTCGTAAAAAGAATTTGCTTAATTTTGCAAAATCTTCAGGAAAGTCTATTGGCGACTTAGAAATGCAATGCGCATTTCTTATAAAAGAATTAAATGGAGATTATAATAAATCTTGTGGCACGCCTTTAAAGAGTGTTAAAAGTGTGCGCGAAGCTTCTGATATTATATTGAAAAAATTTGAACGTCCCGCAAATTAGGGGACATCAGTATAGCAAAAACGTGCCGCAAAAGGACAAGAGTTTTATAATCAGTTTAATTCACAATCAGAACAGTAGGAAGGAGGAACTACTACTGTGGGTAAATATGATAAATATATAAAATCAACAGGAACTCACTATATTAGCAATAGTGGATCTAATGAAAATAAAGGATATCATGGTGGCAAAGCTGGAGATCAAACTGGCCATGAATGGGAATTAAAAGGATGGTACAATCGTCCTTGGAGTGTAGTATTGCGTTATCCAAATCAAGCAGTTGGATTGAAAATTGCGGAATTAAGTTGCGCAGCAGCTTTAAATAATAAGATTGGATATGATTAGAATACTCGTAACACTTATTGGAAACAGCTTCAAGCAGTAGGATATGATCCATCTAAAATTACAGTAGCTTGCAATGATGATTGTACATCTGGTGTTTCTGCAAATGTAAAAGCTGCTGGTCATTTATTAGGTATTACTTCTCTTGCTAATGTTTCTATTTCTTCTAGTAGAGATATGAAAGCTAACTTTACTAAAGTTGGTTTTCAAGCTTTAACTGATAGTAAATATCGTACTAGCGCAAAATATTTGCTTCCTGGTGATATTCTTCTTTATGAAGGACATCATGCCGCAGCTAATGTTACTATTGGTTCTGCTGTACGTAGTTCTTGGAATCCAGGAGATGTAGAAAAGGTTCCTATCGTTGTTAAAGAATATAAATTGGGTGAGCGCACTTTACGTAAAGGTGATACTGGTAAAGATGTAGCAGAATTACAATTAGATTTAATCAAATTAGGATATGCTTTGCCTAAATATCGTAATGATGGTTCATATGGTAATGAAACTATTGCTGCGGTAAAACAATTTTAGAAAGATCATAATCTTACAGTTGATGGTATCGCAGGTCCAAAAACTATTAGCGCAATTAAAAAGTTGATTTAATTAAAAATTTTTGTTATAATATATGTAAATTAAGGGGAATAATTTTTCCCCTTCATAATGCCCGCTAGCATAATGGCAATGCACCGGTCTCTAAAACCGTGATACACCTCTGAAGTGGGTTATCTGGGTTCGAATCCCAGGCGGGCTGCCATTTTATTTGAAAAATATAAAAAAATATTATATAATATATACATAAGATGAAAGGAGAACAATGATGGCTTTCAATTTTTGGCGGAAAAAGCAAACTCCAAAAGCTGACCCAATGAAAGATCTGCCTATGATTAGAGGTACTGAAGTTAATAAGCCTGAGTGTTCTCATAAATTTCGAGATTTTCATTGGTATGTAGAAGGAACTGCTTATGTACATCATTTTGAAATGAAAATTGTCGAACCTTATGTATGTGTTTGGTGTGGGCACCGTAAGAATGTGATTTTACAATCTTTTTATCAAGAGCACGTTGACAATCCTCGTCAAGAGATGGTTGAGATTACTAAAAGTCTTTTAGACACTTATGGTGATCGTATTCAACCTCGTGCATTTGTTGAAGATGAAATCAATGATATGCAATTAGTAGACAGAGATTACTTGCGTGCATTGGCTGTGGTGCATCCTGAAAAATTAAATGGTATGGATGCACAAGCCAAAGTTGCATTAGCAAAATCGTAACTGGGTGTAGCGCAGTTTGGTAGCGTACTAGATTTGGGATCTAGGGGCCGTGGGTTCGAATCCCACCACCCAGACCATTTTATAAAGGAGTGACAAAATGATAAAACGCATAATTAGTTGTATCTTGATTCTCATGTTGATTGGTTCAACAGCCTATGCAAGTTCAGCTAAATATCGAATCGAAGTAAATACTTCTAAATGTCGAGTTATTGTATATCAACAAACAGACATAGGGTGGGTAGAATTAGGACGACAAAAATGTTGTCCCGGCGCGAAAGGAAAAACCCCCAAAGGCTCATTTACCATTTATAAAAAGAAAAGTCATTTTGTGCATGATAATGCTCGATATAATTATGTAAGCTATTTTGATGATAACAAAGCATTTCATTCAACTCCTTACATAGATGGTAAATATGATAATAGTTCATTAGGACATCATCGTTCTGGTGGATGTATAAGGCTTAAACCTTCCGCCGCAAAATGGATATATAAATACTGTAAAACTGGAACTGAAGTTTTAATTGAATAATAAAAGGCACGCACAGCAAATTCATTAAGGATACTTAATGTCGCGGGTTCAATTCCCGTCTCTCGCACCGATCGCGAAAGTAGCTCAACTGGTAGAGCGTAAGTTAAAATGTGCCTTGTTATATAGCCCCATAGCCTAACGGCAGGGCAGCGGACTTTGACTCCGTGTGTGTTGGTTCGATTCCAACTGGGGCTGCCAATTTTCAGACATTTTCTGCAAATTTTTAAGGCCGCGCCATTATTTATTAAATCCCAGTATTGTGGCTTGACTGGGTAATGTCTGATATATGCCGTCATGGCTCAACGGTAGAGCAGGCGCCTTGTAAGCGCCAGGTTGGGGGTTCGATTCCCTCTGGCGGCTCCATTTTAGCACAGTCAAAACTGTGCTATTTTATTATATAATAAAGAAGGTGCCATATGAAAGTATTAACGCAAGAAGGCTTGGCCTATTTGTGGCAATAGATCCAAGATAAGCTCAATGAATTAGAAGCACGTATTGCAGCACTTGAGCCACAGCAACCTACCCCTCAAGAGGAGGAATAAACATGATTGATATTACATTAACAGAAGAAATTAATGAAGAGGAATTAGAACAAGAAAATACCGAACAACAGAGTGAAGAAATTGTAATTATTAACGGGAAGGAGATTTAATTATGGCGTTTACAACTTTAAAACGTGGGTCAAAAGGCGACATGGTTAAAGCTCTATAGTACATTTTGGGCGTTACCGCAGATGGAGATTTTGGTTCTAAAACTGAAGCTGCATTGATAGCTTATCAAGAGGCAAATGGATTGGATGCTGATGGTAAAGCTGGTAAGAAAACATTTGAATATATTATCTCTAAAGCTCCTACTTTGCGCGTTGGCGCAGAAGGAGCTTATGTTTTTGCCGTTGAAGCTTTACTTACTACAATGAAATTAGATGGAAAATATGAAAAAGATGAAGCAGATCATGTAAAAACTTATCAAGCAGCTAAAAATTTAGAAATTGATTCTATAGTTGGCAAGAAAACTTATCGAGCATTATTTGGTTTAGATGGTACCTCTTCTTCATCTACTACTCCTGCAACAACAGGACAAGGTACCAATACCACTAAACCTGTTGATTATAAACAATATGATAGTCGTTGGAAGAGTAAATCATATACTTCTACAGGAAAATCTTCTTAGACTATTGGTAGCTCTGGATGTGGCCCAACTTCTATGGCGGATATAATTGCTACTTGGTTTGATAAGAATTTTACTCCTGTAGAATCTTGTAAGCTTGCAAAAAACAATGGTTATCGTACTGCTGATAGTGGCACAGCATGGGGTTTCTTTAAATTTATGTCTAAGAAATATCCATTTTCTAAATTTGTTTAGACAAGTTCTTTTGTAACTATGCAAGAATGTTTAAAAACTGGTGGACTTGTTGTTGTATCATTTAGACCATCCAAGTGGACCAAAGGTGGACATTTCTGTTGCTTATGGAAAGATGATGGAAAATATATTTATGTAAATGATCCTGCTTCAAGTGCATCTAATCGCGCAAAAGGTACATATAGTGAGGTTAAAAGCGCCGCCAAGCAATACTTCTGCTTTTGGAAGTAAGCTATATGGACCACTTAAATTAACCTGCTTATATTGTTTTTTAGTTTTATAGAGAGAGTCGTTCTCATAAAACTAAGAAAGGGTGAATAGTGTTATGGCAATCATTTTAACTGAAAGGGCTAAGACCCTTTCTTTAGCCAAGACCTATCAAGAGCGTTATCAGCTTCAAAGTGTAGAGCTTGCCGCAAAGAGTGAATTAATTTCACTTTCTAAAGCTATTGATGCTGCAGCTGCTAAGGGCGAGGAAAGTGTAGCTTTTAAACTTTCTCAAGCTATCACTAAGTTGAGTAATGTAGATAGAATTACCGCCGAGACTATTATTGAAGAAGATATTCTTGCTGCGGGATACACTCTTGATATTGTTAAGGATAAGAATGATTTGGTAACTGGGTATAATGTTGGCTGGACCAATGAAGGCCCAGGTGGTGAAAGTAGTGAAGATGAACCCATTAGTGAGGAAGATCTTGACCATATTACCGATGATGATCCTACTAATGATCCGATTTAAGGAGGAATGATTCATGGCTAAGTATTTAGACATTGCCGGTGTTTCTTATTTATGGAGCAAGATTATTGCTTTAATTAATGAAATTGAAGGCGCTGATGTTACCGCTCTAACTACTGATGTTAAAACTTTAATTGGTGAAGATACTGCTATGTCTGCTCGTGCTATTGCTGCAGCAGAAGTAGCTAAGATTGTTGGTGAAGCTCCTGCTGCATATGATACTCTTCAGGAGATTGCAGCTTGGATTTCTAATCATCCAGATGATGTAGCCGCTATTAATGCAGCTATTACAGCTCTTCAGAATAAGTTAACTCTTGGTACTCATTCTGTAACTACTTATGCTCCTGCTACCGGAACTTATGTAGCTGGTGATACATATTTCACTGACGCAACTGGTGAAACTGAAGTTGATACTACTGGTTTCGAAGCAGGCGTAACCGATGTTTCTTCTTATTATATTGAAGCAACCACTACTCCTGAGTATGCTACTGTAAAAGCTTATGTAGAAGCAGTTGTTCCTTCTGTTGTACCTATTACTACTGAAGAAATTGACAAGATCGTTACTCCTGTCGGAAATTGACTTTTAGAAAATTTTTTGATATAATATATTCAGAAAGTTGAGGACAGGAAACTTTTAAGACACAGCAATTTATCTTAATAATATTTTGAAAATATTTCTACAACTATTTTTATTATTGATAAATGCGGCAGCCTTTAGCCTTAATGCTTCTTCTGTCCCTCGTAAGAGAAGCATAACGCTAAAGTAACATTAAGGCAAGGCTGAAGAGTATTACAGCAATCTTTATTATACAAGAAATTTAATTATTAAAGATTGTACTCACTTAAATTGTGAGGTAAGAAAAATTAATATACATTATATGAGTTTACTCTTGCATCCGCGCTCATATAACAGGAATTATATTTTTCTTACTTCTAACTCTCTTTGTTGTGTTCCTTCCTTTCATGAATGGCCTTAGTCACTAATGGGCGTGATAGTGACTAAGGCCCATTTTCTTTTTATTTGAAAAACTTAAAAAATTATTATATAATATATATATCAAATGGAGAAAGGAAAAGGGTATATGTGGATTAAAATTGATAAAACAGTTACCCTTCCTCAATTAGCGCAGATAAATGCTTCTTTTCAACGAAAAAGAAAAAAGCCCAATCTACGTATTGTATGGGCTAATGCCGATGGAACCATCGGAATGTGTTCTTTTACGACTCTTGAAAATACTGCGATAGCGCCTGGTACAATCTTTCAAATCTGGAAGTTTGTATGATAACTTGAAAATCTCAAAAATTTTTGATATAATATATATACAAGGTTGAGAGATTAAAGGCTTGTCTAAGCCTTGCAACGGAAAAATAAAGGAGGATACACATTATGGCTAATTCTTTACTGAACGGTATGAAGGCTGTTTCCAACTACACTCTGACTGAGAATGGTGGTATTACCCATAAGACCACCAATAGCGATCTGCTCGACATGTTCGCTATGGGCGCTGCTATGCGCAAGCGCTCTGACGAGGATGTTATCTTGATGTTCCAGAAGGCATTCCAAGAGGATGCTAATCTGGCCATGAAGATGCTCTTCTACATCCGCGACGTGCGCGGTGGCCAGGGTGAGCGGCGTTTCTTCCGCGTTGTTATGAAGTGGGCAGCTTCTAACAAGGAGATGCGGGAGTCTGTTCGTAAGAACATCCAGTATTTCCCTGAGTTCGGTCGTTGGGATGACCTGTACTGTCTGGCTGGAACTCCTTTGGAGCGTGACGCGTTTGCGTTCATGAAGGAGCAGCTGGCACTGGACGTGCAGTGCAAGACTCCTTCCCTGTTGGCAAAGTGGTTGAAGTCTGAGAACGCTTCTTCTGGCGAGACGAAGCGCCTGGCTGATGCTACTCGTCGTTACCTGGGCATGACTCATCGAGAGTATCGTAAGACTCTCTCTATCCTGCGTGCGCGCATCAACGTCCTTGAGGTGTTGATGTCTGCAAATCGTTGGGACGAGATCGAGTTCGATAAGATCCCTTCCAAGGCTGGTCTTATCTACAAGAACGCCTTTGCTCGCCGCGATATCATCAAGGCGAAGTATGAGAAGTTCGCGAAGGATGAGAACACCAAGGTGAATGCTGCAACTTTGTATCCTTATGAAGTTGTGGAGAAGGCTATCCAGCTGATGCGCTCTGGCTACTGGGGAGGCCATAACGTTGCTCTGGACAACGTTGATCGTCTCATGATCAACAAGTACTGGGACAATCTGACCGACTATTTCAACGGCGCAAAGCTCAATGCTCTGTGCATGGTGGATACGTCTGGCTCTATGTCCGGTACTCCCATCAACGTGGCAACTGCGTTGGGTCTGTACTGCGCCGAGCGTGCAGGTGGTCCTTTCGCAAATCACTACATCTCTTTCAGTTCTCGTCCTCAGCTGATTGAGACCGCTGGTGTTGACTTCTGCGACAAGGTTGATCGCATCGTGCGTACCAATCTGTGTGAGAACACCAATATCGAAGCCGCCTTCGATATGGTGCTGCATACTGCATTGGCAAACCGCGTACCGCAGAAGGATCTGCCTGAGTACATCCTTGTCATCAGTGACATGGAGTTTGACTCTGCAACTGGCAACTATTGGCGCCGCACTGGTTCTGGTATGACTGAGGCCAACGCCGAAACCGTCATGGAGACCATTGAGCGCAAGTGGAACGAGCGGGGCTACCAGATGCCCAAGCTGATCTACTGGAATGTGGATGCTCGTCAGTCTAACATTCCTATGATTGGCAACCATCGCGTATCCTACGTGAGTGGTTTCTCCCCCTCTATCTTCAAGTCTATCCTGACTGGCAAGACCGGCTGGGATCTGATGATTGAGGCAATCTGCGCGGAGCGCTACGAGTGCATCCACGCTTGACCATAAGCCCCGCAAGGGGCTTCTTTTTTAGGGAGGATTTTATGAATAGATAGATTGAAGAAGCTATAAACGAAACTTATGATGCTGGATGGATTGATTTAGATGGTCATTGGCATGGTTCAGAAGGTTTTTATACATCTCTTTGGGAGATTGCTAAATATGAATTAAATGCAACAGAAGCAGAAGTAAATAGTTGGGGTTGGTTATGTGTAAACGAAGATAAAACATATAAATCTTCTGATCATTTAACGCCCGCTCAGCAAGCAACAATTAAAGCAATGGGATTAAAACCTATTTTTTCTCAAAAACCATCACAATTAATTAATTTATTAGGGTAAAAATATTATGTTGGTGATGAAATCTACAGCTGATATTGAACTTTGGATCACAAACCGTTTCCCAGAAGATTCTCATTGGACAACTGGAAATTGTTTTTTCTTTGCTACAATTTTACAAGCGGCATTTCCTGGTGGAGATATCGTATATGATCCAATAGAAGGGCATTTTCTATATTCTTACAATAATCATTTTTATGACTATTATGGCGAACAACGTGAGCCAGATAATTGGTATTTTTGGGATCATTATTCTGAAATAGATGAAAGCCATTGGCGGCATGTTATGAGAGATTGTGTTGGTGGCGCATGGGCAGAAAGTGAGGAATTTATAAATGACTAAAACCGTTTATGAAATTGTCAATGACCATCATCAGTTAATCAAAGAAAAGATGGAACCGATTGGTGACAAATTAATTTATACTGCACTATTTGGAAGTCAAAACTACGGATTAGACACTGAAACCAGTGATGTAGATACTCATTCTATGTATCTCCCTCATCCGCAGAGAATTATCACTAATGATATGACTCATTATCCTTTAATTGAAGGCAGCCTGGGATATGATGGCAATAGTGATGTTAAAACAGTCCATGATATGCTTGAACAATTTCGTAAAGGTAATTTGAATTTCTTAGAATTGTTATGGACTCCATATATTGCTATTACTCCTGGTTGGGAATATTGGATTCATTATATGCGGAAAAATCGTGAAGTATTCCTTGAAGAAAAACGTCATCTTATGATCACCTGGGAAGGATTTATGCGGCAGATGCTTAAGCGCACTACTCGTGCAGATAAGTATCGAATGATGAATTCAAGTCTTAGCCATCATTTATCTGGTTATCGCGAAGATTTGGGATATAACCCTAAAGCATTTGCCAATGCTTTGCGTATTAAAGAAACACTAACTCGTTTTTTTGATTTTGACCGTAGTTTTGACGAAGCTCTTGCTATGGGAGCATATGCTGATGAATTAAAGGCTATCAAGCAGGGTTCTTTACCAAAAACTGAAGTCGAACAGCTGATTATTGACTTAGAAGCTTGGCTTCAGCGTTTTGAATTAAAGCATATTCCTTTGCTTGATAAACAAAAAATTATCTACCCTACTAATGCAGTAAAACTTTGTACAGAACTTGAAATGGATGCTTTCGCTCGTTATTGGAGAGAATTAGATAATGGTACAAGTTATTTGAAAAACTTCTAAAATTATTATATAATATATATAGAAAGTGAGGGATGATGATGTTGCTCTATTTTGAAAATTCTTATGGAGAGGAGCGTCCGATTGCTGATGTAACGACTGAGCAAGAAGTATTCGCCGCAATCCAAGATTTTATCAACGACTGTAACGCCAAAAAGAGCCCGCATGGTCGTCCCTTTGAATGGTACTACACTCGTACTTGGGAAACTGGTGGCCGCAAACATTATGATGTAGGATCTCATACTGAGTTCTTTCATTGGGGGGAAAAAGAATGATGCTGCCAACTGTAATTTTGGTTTGTGCGATCATTGCTTTTATCCTTATAGATAATGGCAATCCGCCTTCTCGTCCAGCAATTTAAGGAGAATTTATGGTTGATACTTCAGAAATTGGTAAGTATATGAGCATTGAACAAAAGGCTACTCAATATGATGCAATGCTTAAATCATACTTTGAAATGAAAGAAAAGTATGAGGACATGCTTAAGTTAGTACATGATTGGGCGCTAATTCAACACCGACTCGAAGATCTCGCTCGCAGTTATCGAAAATAAGGAGATAAAACATGGCATACTGTGGATACATCGTAAAGGTCGAGCATTTGCGCAAGCATTCTAACGCTGACCGTTTGCAGATTGCGACCTTTTTCGGCAATGATACCATCGTCGGACTGGATGTACAGCCCGGCCAGATGGGCGTGTATTTCCCGGTTGATGGTCAGCTGTCTGAAGAGTTTTGCCGCATTAATGATTTGGTTCGTCGTAAGGATGAAAACGGTAATCAGTGCGGTGGATATTTAGACCCCGATAAACGTAACATCAAGGCTTTAAAACTCCGTGGAGAAAAGTCTGATGGATTGTTTATGCCTCTTGCTTCTCTTGCCAACTTTACTACTATTTCCGATTTAAAAGTCGGAGATATGATTACCGTATTGAATGGACAAGAGATTTGCCGCAAGTATATTCCTCGTCGCAATACCTCTGCTGCAAATAGTGGATCTGGCAAGACTAAGCAGGCAAAAAAGAACTTCGCTCCTACTTTTTATGAGCATATTGATACCCAGCAGTTGGCTTATAACTACAATAAGTTCCATGCGGGAGATGAAGTTCAGTTAACTCTTAAGATGCATGGAACCTCTGGTCGTACTGGGTATTTGCCTTTGATCAAGGATATTCCTCAGACCTTCCTGGATAAGATCCTTCGTCGTCATCGTACCAAGATAGAATATGGGTATGTAACTGGTACTCGTCGTGTAGTATTGGATGCAACTCATACCGGAGGATTTTATGAAGATAATTCCTTCCGTTTAGCTATGGCTGCTAAGTTTGAAGGTAAGCTGCATAAGGGTGAAGTGGTTTACTACGAAATCGTAGGATTCCAAGGACCTGGTGGAGCACCTATTATGTCTTCTGTTGTCAACAGCAAGATTCGTGATAAGGAATTTACTAAGCAGTATGGAGCGCAGACCGTATTCTCTTATGGCTGCGACCCCGCTCATGGATACGATGATGAGTCTCCTTGCTGTGATATCTACGTTTATCGTATGACCATGGTCAACGAAGATGGAGATGTCGTAGAATATTCTCCTGATCAAATCAAAATGCGTTGTGAGCAGATGGGCATAAAAGTAGTTCCGGAGTTCGGCCGTTTCTACTTGCCTGACCATGTGCAGGGACTGCATTTCGAAATGAATCCTGTTGATCCTGCGGAGTATCT
>Ga0326513_10001669_pt1 | contig 16932 bp, 17 predicted proteins | sample 2_2465_0518_D_FD_203654 | JGI IMG/M metagenome (GOLD analysis project Ga0326513, IMG submission 203654) | Bovine rumen microbial communities from UC Davis, California, United States - 2_2465_0518 | ecosystem: Host-associated > Mammals > Digestive system > Stomach > Rumen | place: USA... | reverse complement strand
CCCATGTGATCGTCACGGCCTCGATTGTCCCGTCGCCCGCGCGGTTCGGCTGGCTGTAGCCGTGCGCCTCGTGGTCGATGATGTGGTCGGCCACGAGCGCCGCGGCGACGGCTGCGGGGATGCCGCCTACGGTCGCGTCGCCCTCGTAGCGCAGGAGCATGGACCACTCGCTCGCGCGGTAGGCGCTGCGCGCGACCTCGCGCCCGGTCTGGTCGCCCTTGGCGCCGTTCGTGGTGCCGCGCTCGCTGATGCGCGCGCCGCCCTGCTGGCCGTTGCCGAGGTAGATTTCCGTATGGCCCGCCCTGTATAGCACGTCGCCCTGCTGCGGGGACGAGAGCGAGCGGATGGCGAAGCCGTGCGAGGTCAGCAGCTCGACCTCGTTGCCGGTCCACATGTACGAGCCGTAGGGCAGCACGCCCACGGCCCTGTAGCACATGCGGACGAGCTCACTACAATCGTAGTCTGAACCATGGATATAAACAGTTGCCTTAGCCATTCCCGCCGCCCTTCTGGAGGCTGTCCTTGCTGTGGGCGAGCATCTGGTACCACGGCGCCTCGCTTATCTCGGGGTGCATCTCCGCGAATATCTCGAGCAGGCTCCACAGCTCCATGAGCGCGAGGCTGACCGTGATCGTGATGAGCACCGGCTGGACGCCCAGCTCAAGTCCGCCCAAGAGCATGCCGTCCACCACGTCGGCCACCACCACGAGCCCGAGGTTCGACAGCTTGCGGATGAGCCCCGCGCGGAACTCGTGCGAGCTGAAGTCGTGCTGGACGAACATCGCGTTGAGCACGCCGAAGAGCACGTCCATCAGCGCAAGGGCGCAGAGGGCGATGATGGCCACCTGCGCCTTGCCGTCGGTTACAGGCCGCACGAACACATCGAGGGGGCGCATCACTCGGCCTCCGTCGCGGACTCGTCAGGCACGACGGGCGTGAGCACGTAGCCGCCGTCCGCGTCGCGCGTGATGGTGTGCGTGGGGTTCAGCTCGCGGTCGAGCAGGTTCCAGCCCTCGATTTTGCCGATGCTGAGGCCCGTGTAGCTCCTGCCGCCGTTGTACTGGCAGAGGTCCAGCTCGCCGTCCCCGGTCACGTCGTAGCGGACGATTTCGTGCTGCTTGGTGGTCTTGCCAGTAGTCCAAACCTCGTACTGCGACGTAGGATGCTCTAGCTCCCAAACGCGATGCTGCAAGTCTGCGAGCACGGCCAGCACGTCCGTCTGGTCGGCCTCGCGCGCGCTCTCGGCTGCGAGCGTGCGCAGCTCCGTGCGCTGGTCGGTGGTCAGGTGGCCCTCCACCCAGAGGCGGTCAATCTTGCTTTCGAGGTCTGACAGCTTGTAGCCGCCGAAGCCGATGGCGCTCTTGATGATGCCGTAGTAGTCCATGAGTCCTCCTTATGCGAGTGCGGCGATAGCCGCTTCCAGCCGTGCGAGGGTGACGTTCAGGTCGCGCTCCGCGTCGAGCACGAACGGTGCCGTGGGGACCGTCTGCGCCGTGAGGTCCGGCCCCACGAGGGGGACGAGGGGCACGGTGCCGAGGTCGTGGGTGACGGGGGTGGCGAGGGCGTAGTGGATGGTCAGCGGGTTCTCTGCGAGCCACGCCTTGAACTGCGCCTCCGTTGTGAACGGCACGTCCTTCGGGAACCCGAGGATGAACGCGGCGGAGCTGTCAAGCCACCCGCCGATGCTCGGAGTCGTCCACAGATTGTATGCAACGGAACTCGCTTCGAGCATGTCACTCATCGCGTTGCTGTATCTGGAAGCCGCCGCCGCATGGCCCGCGGCTACCCACCCAGCCGCTATAATGTTTACGTTGCGGAGGTACGTGCCGGCGTTGCCGACAGAAAAGCGTTCGTTCCCGCTCCCGTCCAGCGTCACCACGCCCACCCGCTGCACGAGCGTCACGTGGCCCACCGCGTCCACGGTCAGCTCGTCGCGCGTGCCATCGGGCAGGCTCCGCAGCTCGTGGCCGTCGAGGTCGATGGGGGTGACCGTGGTCACGCTCGCGTCGTTCGTGAGCTGCGCCACAAGGCTGATGTTGCCATCGCTGTCGCCCTCCACGCTCACGATGGGCACGGGTGCGCTGGGCGTGGGCGTGCCGTCCTGCGTGGACTGGCCGTACACACTGAGTCCCGCCATGGGCGTCTTGGCCGCGTCGCTGATGGCCGCGAGCGTGCCCTCGTCCGTGCGGTGCGTGAGCAGGTTGGCGAGGCGGTACATCAGCCGCGCGTTGCGCGAGAGGATGCCGCCCGACTGCACGAGCTTCGCGTCGGTGAGGCTGTTGTCCTGTACGGTGGTGGTCCACTCGTGATGTTGTTCGAGGATTTCCTCCACGGTGTCGGGGAGGTCGGCCACAGCCTCGTTGAGGCCGTCGATTGCCTCTTGGATGGCAGTGTCGTAGCTCTCTGGCACGGTGGCGTCCGCCGTCGCGTCGGGGAGCACGAGCACGGGGAAGCTTGCCGTGGACGCGATGACGGTGCTGCCGCTCAGCAGCTGGATGTAGCCATACGAGCGACCGACCACGGACGCGGCCTCCTGCTCGTCGATGGTGACCGTGGCCACGCCCGCCGAGAACGTCCCCGCCTTGCGGTAGTAGTGCTCCCCGTCCGGCAGCGAGAGGCAGATGCGCGACGTGTAGCTGCCGGTGACCAGCGTGCCGTGGTCGTAGATGGTGGCACGGACCTCCGTGCCGTTCTTGTCGCCCTGCCGCAGCCGCAGCGGCTCCATCGCCGTCTGCTTGCTCAGGTCGAGCGCAAACTCGAAGGTGTTCATGCCTTGCTCCTTACTGTGCGATGAAGTCGTCGTCGGCCCACAGCTCCTTGACGGTGAGCCACGTGAAGCGCGGACCAGCGGTGAAGCTTGCGCCGCTGTTGGTGTAGCGCCCGATCGTGAGCGAGTCGCCCCTCGTGAGGTGGAACACGCGCGGCGGGTACACGACCGAGAAGTGCCCGCTGGCGCTCTTCTGCGCGAAGACGGAGTACTCCGTGCCGTTCATGGCCCCCGCGGTGCCGCCCTGGAACACGCCGAAGCCGCGCTGGCCGCTCACGCTGTCGTTCCAGTGCATGACGCCTGAGATTTCGACGTAGCAGTCCTCGTAGTCGGACGTGATGACGGTGGCGCCGTTGACCGTGGCGACCTCCACCTCGTAGAGGAATCCGCCGACCTTCTGGACCTGCGTGCTGAGGTTCGTCGGGCGCCATGCGCTCGCTTTGTCGGTGACGGTGCCGCTGCCGGTGTAGGTCGCGGTGGGGTTGACGGGCGCCGCCCACATCCTCGCCGCGTGGAGGTCGATTTCGTCCGCCCACGCGGCGATGTCGGACTCGGACTTGTCGGTCGCGGTGTTGCGGTCGCTCTGGAGCCGCACGACCGCGTGGTGGCGGTCCGCCTCCTCGGCGGTGCCCCACTGGTCCAGCGCGCGGAAGTAGATCCTGTTGTGGCAGGCATACGTCTCGCGGTCGCCGTAGTTGTACGCGAGGTACTCGGCGTTCGCCTCGACCTGCGTGCTGAGGTCGGCGCCGTAGCCCATCGTCGTGTCGTAGGTGGTCGTCACGTCCGCGTCGCCGGTGACCTGCGTGACGCTGCCAGCGAGCTGCATCACGTGCTCGCCGTTCTTGCCGTCGATGTCGATGGAGTTGCCGCCGAGCGTCATGTGGTCGGAGCCCTCGGCACCTATGCGCACCTGCGCCTCGCCTTCCGTCACCTGCGCGCTGATGGCGCTGTTGCCGTCGCCGTCGAAGACCTCCACGCCGCTGCCGCTGACGCGCGTCTTGGCGCTCGTGCCGCTGTAGCCGACGTCCAGCCCGTCCTGCGGGCTGAAGAAGAGGTAGTTGGTGGCCACCTTCGCCGCGTCGCTGGCGCTCTGGTTGGCGCCGTTGAGGCCCTGTGCCAGCACGGGCGTGGTGGTGGTCACCGTGCCGTCGTCCCACGTGATGCGCGAGCGCGTCCAGTAGTAGCGTCCCTCGACCCACGAGGGCTGCGAGGTGGACCACGAGCCGCCGGAGCGCGTCTGGTCGCTGGTCGAGAGGTAGTACTGCGGCTCGATGAGCGTTGCGCCGGTGCCCTGCTCGCCCTGTGGCCCCCGCGGCCCCGTCTCGCCGGTCTCGCCCTGCGGTCCCTGCGGCCCGGTGGCCCCGGTCGCCCCGGTCTGGCCCTGCGGTCCGGTGGCTCCGGTGGCGCCCTGCGGCCCCTGCGGTCCGGTCGGCCCCTGCGGGCCGGTCTGGCCAGCCGGGCCCTGCGGCCCCTGGATGGTGCCGACGTCCTCCCACTCCGAGCCGTTCCAGACGTAGAGGTCGCCCGCCACGAGGTAGGCGTCGCCGCTGCTGCCGGTGGGATGCGCCGCTTCGAGGTCGGCCAGCGTCTCGTAGCTGCCGAGGATGGTCACGCTCGTGCCGTCCGCTCCGTCGCGGCCCGAGATCATCACGGGCGTGCTGTAGTCGGTGCCCCCGGGCGTCGTGGTGGCCGTGCGCTGCCATATGTACTTTCCCGCCTCCCACGCCGGGGGCAGCTCCGACCACCCGCTCGCGGGTGCCACGGTGGGGCTCGTGCCCTGCGCAAACTGGACGGCGACGCCGCGGATGGTCGCGTTGACGCCGTTGATTATGCCCTGCATGGTCGTGGTGCCCACGACGGTGGACGGAGAGATGCGCACTTCCCCGGTGTCCAGGTCCCAGTAGCTGCTGCCGCTGGGGTTGCCGATGAAGCCCGCGAGGGCCTTCACCGTGCGCACGAGGTCGCCGTTGAGGCTGTCCCCGTCGATGACGGTGGTCCAGTTCCACTCGCCCTGCGTGTTGCGCGAGTTGGCGATGCGGATGTTGCCGCCCTTTATCTCGACCACCTGCGTGGCCTCGGCGCCGACCGATGGGTCGCTGACGGGCCGGTCGTAGGTGCGCGTGCCCTGACCGGGAATCATGTACCAGTAGCCGCCGGTCGCGTTGATCTCGGCGTTGAGCCGGTCGAGCACCTGGTCTATCCAGTCCGTGCTCGACTGAACCGCGCTCATGCCCTCTATCATCTGGTAGACCTCGGCGGTCGAGCGCGCGATGGCCGCGAGCTGGTCGCCGAGCGAGCCGCGCAGGTTGGAGATGGTGAGCATCGTCTGCGTCCGGTCGAGCAGGTCCTCGTCGATACGCAGGGCGCGACCGCCGATGCGCAGGCCGCTCGCACCGAAGGTGAGGTCATTGATGGCAACCTCGTCCCCCTCGGCGACGCCGTGGGCGTCCATGCCCGCGCGCTCCAGCTGCGCGACGCTGGCCTCGTAGCTGACCTTGGGCGTGGTCCATTCGCGCAGGTGCTCGGTGGCCCACGCCTTCAGCGCGGCGGGCGTCTCGGCGTCGGGGTTCTCGACCACCTGCACCGGAACCTCCCAGCCGCCGCTGCCGTCCGGCACGCGGGTGAGGGGCACGGCGTCGGCGTCCTCCAGGTAGTCCACGCCGCCGTTGACGCTCTCGATGGTTATCTTCCGCCCGTATCCTCCGTCATCGCTCTGCTCCGCGGCGCCGAGCGGCATCACGCGGGCCGTCCACGGCTGGTCCTCGACCGTCCGCGTGATTCCCGTGGCGTCGAAGCCGTAGTCGAACCGGCGGTGCGCGGACGAGCTGCCGACGTGCGCCAGCAGGTCCACGTGGCGCTCGGTGACGCCCGTGGTCGGGCTGACCGTGATGGACGCGCGGACCTCGCCGCCCCAGACGTTGACCAGCTCCTGCATGGCCTCCCAGCCGGAGAGCCGCCAGAAGGACGCGCTGCCGGTCGTGGCCACGTTGACGGTGCCGACCTGCCAGCGCGCGGTCCCTGCCAGCGCCGCGGCGAGCGCCTGAGCCGCCGTCGCGGGGACTCCGCCCGTGCCGGGCATGCCGGTGACGAAGGTGCCGGAGAGGTCGTGCTGCACGCTCCATGGGCACCAGTACTCGTGCACGGGGGCGCCGGTGGCGTCGTGCGTGGCCGTGTCGCTCTCGACCACGTACTCGTGCCAGACGCCCATGTGGTCGCGCCACAGCAGCCGGTCGCCCTTGGCCAGCTCCTGCGTCGTGGTGACGGAGAGCGCGTGCTCGCCGTTGACCTCGGACGTGGCCACGAGCCCCACGAGCAGCGTGGGGTCCAGCTCGCCGATGGGCGTGCCGTCGTGGGCCGTCAGGATGACTCTGGGTACGTCTACCACCACAGCTCCTCCCACTCGACCACGGCCTCGCCGGTGCCGAGCGCCATGGTGAGCGTCCGCGCGCCGGGGGTCATGGTGGGCCAGTCGTAGTCGGTGTCGAGCATCGCCGCGCTGCCGCCCACCACGAGCGTGCGGTGGGCCACGTCGGCCACCAGCGTGCGGGTGGCGTCCTGTGCGATGTTCGCGTAGATGCCGCGGCCCTCGTCGGTCACGACCGACCAGCCGCCGCCGCTGGCGCCGTGCGCCGCGGACGCGCTGATGGTCGGCTGGGCCGGTGCGGTGCCGCCCACGTCGATGCGGACGGTGCCGCCGCTGGGGACGGTTGCCCTCATGCGGGTGCCGTGCAGCAGCGGGTCGGGACAGGTGAAGGTGACCTCCACCGCGTCTGCGTCGAGGTAGGGCGTGACCTCCGCCTGCTCGGTGGGGACGGCCATGCGGTACCTGCCGCCCTCGTCGCCGAGGTAGAGCGGGCGGGGCTCGTCCACGGCCAGCCACCCGGCCAGCGTGCGCAGGGCCTCCTGCCGCTCGTCGCGGGTCGGCGCCTGCGTCACGAGGGTCATGCGGATGGTGACGGGCAGGGCGCGCGTCCCGCCGAAGAGCGAGCCGCGGCCCGGCACGTCAACGAGCGTCGGCTCCCACATGGGGAGCTGCCGCTCCATCTGGTAGTCGATGGCGAAGAGCGACGCGAGGTCGTGGCCGTCGAAGGTGCTGGCGTACTCGGTCACAGCTTGGCCCTCCTGCGTCTCTCGGCGTCCTGGTTGATGGCGCGGCCGATGGCCGCGATGTCGGACTCGCGTCGCACGATGAACGTGTTGCCGGTGACGGTGACTCCGCCCTCGGCGCCGCCGTTGACGTAGCTCGCCACGGCGCGGGCGAAGGGAGCCACGTAGCGCTGGTTGGTGAGCGGGATGATGGCCTCCGCCCCCGCCTCGCCCACGATGTGCTGGCTGATGACGGTCGGTCGGTCGGCGATGTAGCCCGCCGCGTGCTTGTGCGTGACGATGCCGCCGTCCTTGGAGTAGCCCTTCGTGACCGTCTTGTTCGTGCGGATGTTCATCGAGCCATGAATCACGAAGTTGTTGTTGCGGTAGATCCAGTCCCGCAGGGTGCTGGATGCGGTGGACGTGCTGAGTGACGCGTGGCCGGACACGCCGAAGCCGCTCCACCGGTTCTTGAAGCTCGACATGGTTGACTCGGCACCCGACGTGTTCGCGGTCGCGGTGAGCTTCGTGTTGTAGCTCTTGTCCCATGCGGACTTGATGCGCCCGCCGTTCTTCTCCGCGTTGGTCGCCGCGGTGCCGGTCTGGCTCGTGACGCTGCTTTGCAGCTTGCTCATGCTCGTGGACGCGTTGGCCGCGGCGAGGGACGACTGCTGGCTCACGTTGGCGTTCATGCGGTCGAACGACTTGCTGACGTTGCGCTGGGCCTTGTCGGACTGCTTCGTCGCGGTGTCCGCGGTGTTCGTGAACGCCTTCCCCGCGTTCTTGGCGAAGTCGGTGATGGAGCCAAGCGGGTCGCTCATGAAGTCGCCCACGGCGCCCGCGGCGTCCTTGATGCCGCCGAACGCCCACTCGGCGAGGTCGGCCAGCTCCTCCAGCCGCTCGCCGATCCAGTCGACGGCGGCGCCGAGCGTGTCGGTGAGGAACGACGCCACGGGTTCGAGGATGGCGAGCGCCGCGTCGAAGGCGTCGGAGACCACGCTCACGGCGCTGCTGAGGATTGGCAGCGCGTGCTCGGCGATGGTGGCGATGATGGGTGCGACCTTCTCGAAGGCGGACGTCGCCGCCGCGATGGCGGTCTTCAGGATGCCGCCCAGCTTGCCGCCGATCTCCTGCACGATGGGCGAGAGCGGCTTCAGGCGGTTCCACAGGTCGCTCGCCGCGGTGCCGATGCGCTCGGCGTAGGGGCGGACGGCGTTCACGGCCTTGGAGAAGGCGCCGTTGGTCACGCCGTCCAGCGCGCTCGTGAGCGCGGCCAGAATCTTCGGCGCATTCGCCGCGATGGCGGGCGGCACCTGGTTGATGATGGCGCCGACGATGGTTGCGACGCGCGGCACGGCGTTCTGGAGCACGAGCAGCGCGGAGTCCACCAGCTCGCCCACGCGGGCGGGGACGTCGCCGTCGTCCTTGCCCATCTCGGTCACGAGGTTGGACCACGCGGCCTGCGTCATGCCGATGGAGCCGCTGATGGTGCTCGCGGCCTCCTTGGCGGTGGTGCCCGCGATGTTCTGCTGCTCCTGCACCTTCTGGATGGCCTCGATCATCTTGCCGAAGCCCACCTCGCCGAGCTGCGAGGTGTCGGTCAACTTCTCGCCGAGCACGCCGGAGTCGTTGATGAGGTCCATCATGCCCTGCTGGGTGCCTGCGTAGCCCAGCTTCAGGTTGTCGAGCATGGAGTAATTTTCTCGGGACAGGCCCATTATGGCGTTCTGAACGTCGCCAGCGTTCGTGCCGAACGTGTTCACGTTGTCGCTCATGGCACGCATGGCCACGTCGGTCAGCCGCGCGGCCTCCTCGGTGTCGCCGCCCACGCTCTTGATGAGGGCCGCGGAGAACGAGGTCGCCGTCTCCATGTAGTCGTTCGCGGACATGCCGCTGGTCTTGTAGGCGTCCTGCGCGTACTTCATCAGCGTGTCGGCGGACTTGCCGTACAGCTTCTCGACGCCGCCCGCCAACTGCTCGTAGTCGGCGTAGGCGTCGAAGGACGACTTTGTGATGGCGCCGATGGCCGCCGCGGCAGCGCCGCCGCCGATGGCCGCGGCCTTCACCACGACGTCGAAGCCCGCGCTGGCGAACTCGCCCACCTTGCCGAACACGGTCTTGGCGACGTCCATCACTGGTTGCAGGCGCTCGCCGATGGTCGATGCCACGGTGCGGAACGCGTCGCCCGCGAACTGCGCGGCGCCGCGCACGACTCCGCTCACCTTGGAGAACGAGGTCTTGGCGAATCCGCTCACCCTGTCGAACACGCCGCGGGCCGTCTCGCCGAACTTTCCGAACACGTTGCCCAGCGTCGTGCCGAGCGCCGTGCCCGCGATGCGGCTGCCCATCGCCTTGAACTTGTCGGTGATGGCGGTCGCGGCGCCGCTCATCTTCGTCTGGGCGGTCTTCGCGGCGTTGCCGAACGCCGTCTCCAGCCCCGTCCTCGTCTTGAACGCGATGCGGTCGCCCGTGCTGCCGAATGACTTCATCAGGTCGTCGCCGGACCTCTTGGCTCCGTCCGAGATGCCCTTGCCGAGCTTCTTGCCCGCGTCGTTGCCGACCTTCTCGGCGCCGAGCTGTTTGGCGATGTCGCCCTGGATGCCCTTCATTGACGGGATGATCGTGATGTACGCCTGAGCGACCTCCACGCCGCTGGGCATGCGATCACCTCCTTACGATGCCGCCCACCACGCCTCGAAGTCCGCGATGGGGATTGCGTCGCGCCCGATGCGGCGCTCGCCCCTCCCCTTCGACCATGGGCGCGGGTACGGCTTGACGTGCGACGCTCTACGATTGGCGCCGCGGGCCACGAGATTTTCGTTGAGCTGGTTGAGCAGGTCGTAGACGTCCGCCAGCAGCGCCGCAGTGGCCTCGCCCGTCGCCCACCGCTCGGCGTCGGTCGTGGGCGTCAGCTCGCGCGAGAGCGCGGACGTCCTAGGCAGGTGGTCTACGAAATGGAGGAGCGCCCCCCACGGGAGCGCCCCTCCTGCGTCAGCTAGCTGGTAGTGTGTCATGGTGAGGAGGTCGTAGTCGAGCGCCGCGCCATGTTCCTCGATGAGCTGGCGCAGCCACGCTATTCCCCCGGGTTCGCCCCCTGCTCGTCCTCGGTGACGTCGCCCCACGCCTCCGCGAGCTGGTTGATCTGCTCGGAGGTCATGGCGTCCACCTGCTCGCCGATGTAGGCGCGGAACAGGTCGTAGAAGAACTCGAAGTACCCGGCTCCGCGCTGCTCCTCCGGCATCTGCGAGACCTTGTTGTAGCGGATGAGCCACGGTGCGGGGAGCGAGCCCGCGAGCGGTACGCGCTTGGGCCGCTTCTGGCCCTCCACGTACACGTCGAGGTACTGGAGCTTTGGCTTGCCGATGGTGTAGGCCATGCGCGGACCTCCTAGGCGCTGATAACGCCGTCGTCGGTGTAGATGTGGATGGACTCGCCAGTGCCGTCGTCGTTGGCGGAGATGGTGATGGGCAGGTTGATGGCGGAGTTGGCGGCGAAGGTGATGTCAACGCCGGAGGTCACCTGCCCGTTGGGCACGAGCACGATGAACTTGGCGTCGCCGTCCTTCATGCGCAGCGCCCACGCCTGCTGCTCGCCCAGGTGGGCGCCCAGCTTGATGTGGAGCTGCTCGCCGTGGGTGGTGTTGGCGGCGACCTTCGTTACGTTGTCCTTGCCGAAGCACTGGATGGCGCTCTCCTCGTCGAGCTGGATGAGGGTGAGCGTGATCGTGCCGTCGAACTCCTCCAGCAGGCGACGGACCGCGGCGCGGTTCCACTCGCGGATGTCGGTGGTGCTGACGGAGGTCGAGAGGCTGGCGCCGTCCTCGGAGATGTAGCCGGACATCGTGAAGGACGCGATGGCGGTCTGTGCCGCGGTGAAGTCGGCGGGGATGGTGGTGAGCACGTCGCCGCGGGCGAGCGCGCCGGTGGTGCTGGACTGGTCGGCCAGCCCGATGAAAACCTTCTTGGCGTCGGTAGCCATGTGGGCTCCTATCTGTCGATTGTCTTGGCGCGCACGTAGAGGTGCGCGGTGAAGCACGCCCGCGCCAGGTCGGGGTGCTGCGGGTCGTGGGCGTCGTAGGGCAGCGCGGACGGCGTGACGCGGTAGCACGGCATGCCGCCGAGCGTCCCGCCCTGGCACGCCACGAGGACGGCCATGGCGTCTGATGACGCGGCGATGGCCTCCTCGGGCGTCTCGGCCCACGTGTAGACGCGGACCGCGAAGCGGTCGAGCACCACGTCGGTGCGACCGCCGCCCGGCAGCGCCTCCACGACGGTGACCGGGAGGTCGTCGCCGAGCGAGCGCGGGACGGGCCGCGCGCTGACGCGCATCCCCGCCTCGTAGAGCGCCTGCTGGATGGCGTCGGCGATGTCGATGGGAACGTTGACCTGCATCAGGCGCCACCTCCCAGCACTGCGGACTCCAGACGCTCGCGCAGCTCAACGGACTCCTCGGGCGTCTCCGGGTGCGTCGATACGAAGGCCACGACGCGGCCCCCGCCATACCGTCCGATGATGGTGCGGACCTTGGCACCGGCGCCAACTGCGCTGTAAATGCGTCCAGCCGCCGAGCTGACCGCGGCACGGGTGCCGGAGCCGGTCAGGATGGCGCGGAAGGCCGCGCTGTTGAACCTGATGGTGTTCTTCGCCATGTCAGCCCCTCCACTCGGCGAGGCGCGCCTGAAGGTGCGTCACGCGTCCGGTCGGGGACGTCCACGGCATCGGCTCGCCGTCCACGAGGAACGTGTGGTCGGTGCCGGTGAGGTCGGTCCATTCGATTCGGTCGCCAGCGCGCAGGTCGGCGTCGGGCGGTGCGTAGAGCGTCCCGCCGAGCGACGTCTGGGTGCGCCCGTCCAGCGTCATGGACGTGGACGGGAGCTGCACCGAGCAGCCGCCTACGGTGTGCTTTTGGGGGTGCCGCCAGTCGGGGACGGTCGCGCCGCGCTGCTCCCTCGTGCCGGGCCGGGCCACCACGACGGATTCCCTGCACCAGCTAGGAAGCATGCGACCTCACCGCCTTGTACGGTGCGAGCGCCGCGCGCTCGGTGTCGGTCAGCGACGCCATGGCGCCGCCGTGGGCCGCGCTCTGCGCGTAGCTCACGCTCACGCTGCCCGCGGTCTCGTTCGTGACGCCGTAGGACACGGCGATGCGGTGGAGCACCACGGACGCGACCGCCTCCGCGAGGTCGGCCAGCAGCGCGGCGTCGTAGCCCGCCGTGTACTCGACCTCCGCGGCCTGAAGCGCGGACGGGATGCGGGCGCCCACGATGAGCTGGCCGAGCCTGCTCCACTGGTAGTCGTCCGTCTCGGCGCCGCCCACGCTCACCGACGTGACGCCGGTGAGGTGGTTGGTCGGCAGCCACACGCAGCGCTGGCCGAAGCCGTCGATGGTCGCGCGGCAGGGCATCGAGGGCGCGACGTGCCACCCGCATGCGTTGCGGATGGCGGCGCTCGCCGCCGCGATGGCGGGGGTCAGGCGCTCGTCGGACGCCCACCTGCTGCCCTTGATGGCGCAGAACTGCTCCGGGGTGATGAGGGGCGGCAGCGTGCCGTCCACGTCGTAGCCCCATGGCGTAGGTGTGTAGGCCATGCCGCCCCTCCTTCTACTTGTTGGCGGGCTTGGCCGCCTTGTTGGTGGTCGCGCGGCGCTTGGGCGCGGACTTGGGCTTCGCAGCCGTCACGAGGACGTAGCCCTCGGGCTGGGTGCCCTCGGGGTACTGGAAGCACGCGCCGCTCGGCGCACGGTAGATACGAAGGGCCATGACTAGGCGCTCTTGATCTTGACGAACGCGCCGGGGTAGCGGACGGCGAGGCCGAGGCGCTCCTCGACCACGACGGTCACGCGGTTGTTGGTTCGGTCATCGTGGTCGCCGGTCACGATCTCGACGCGGGTGCCGTCGCCGGCCTTGGTGAGGACGGACGCGCCCTGACGGAAGGCGCCGACGAGGACGGTGCCGGCGGTCACGACGTTGGAGACCACGGTGTTGAGGCCCCAGAGGCCGGGCTGCTGGGCGTTGGTGCCGTTGCCGTACGGGCCGTAGAAGTAGCCGCCGCCGTAGTACTGGCCGGTGGTGCCGCCGTCCTTGGCGAGGCGAAGGGTCTGGTAGTCGGCGGGGTTGATGACGATGGCGTCGGCATCGAAGCCGGTGGCCGACTTGACCTGCATGATGGCCTGGAAGATGTTGTCGGCGGTGGGAGCCTGGGCGATGGTGCCGAGGCCAGTGGTGCCGAGCAGCGTGGTGGACAGGAAGCCCTCGATGGCCTTGTCGAGCGCGTAGAGGCCGCGGTTGTCGACGGAGGAGCGCAGGAACGCGTTGTCCTCGATCAGCTCGTCGGTCTCGTAGTACCAACCGGCGATCTTGGAGAGGTTCGCGGTCGCGGGGGTGTACGGGATGTGGAACTGAGGCTTCTGTGCGTTCTCGGCCACGACGGTCGGGGCGCCCTCGGTGGCACCCATGACGAAGTACTTCAGGGACGTGCCGCTGATGGTCTCGGAGCCGAACAGGGCGCGGAGGGCGAGGTCGCGCGGAATGTCGATGACGCGCTGGTCGATGACCTCGGTGGCGACGGACACGTGGGCGTCGGTAGCGGCCTTGAAGCCGAAGCCGGTGCCAGCGGACTTGGACGCGCCAAGGCGCATGGCAGTGAAGTCGAGGTTCTTCACGGCGAACTCGCCGAGGGTGCGCGGGGCGGCATCGGGCTTGGCGGGCTCGGTGCCCTCGTTGGCGCCGAGGGACTTGATGAGGGCGGCGCCCTCACGAGCGGCGTCCACGGCTGCCTGTGCGGCCTTGACGGCCTCGGTGGCGTTCTTGATGGCGTCGGCGTCGGTGCCTTCGAGCGCGACGGTGAGGGCGCCCTTGGCGTCTTCGAGCTGCTGGTTGAGCTTGCTCATGGTTACTCCTTACTGAGAGTGTCGATGGCGGCCAAAATGGCCTGCGCGTACTGCTTGGCGCCTTCCAGCTCTTCGGCATCCGTCGCCGTCAGCTCCTCCGCGTTGGCCGTGTCCGGCTCCTCCGCGTTGGCATCGGGCTCAGGCCCGCCGTCCTGCTCGTCGGCGTCCTCCTCGTCGGCCAGAAGGCCGTCGATGGCTTGGGAAATCTGCGACGCCAGCGCGCGGATGTTGCGCAGCTCGTTGGCGTCGGCCTTGGAATTGCGGCGCCCTGCCTTGAGGCCGATTTCCAGCCCGTTGTGGGTGGCCTCGGCAATGGCCTTTGTGAACTCCTTGCGCTGCTCGTCGGTAAGTCCCTCGATGCGCGGGTGCAGCTCGATGGTCTGTGGCTCGCTCTTGACGCCCGTCACGACCGCGTTCTGGTTCGCGGGAATCTGGACGAGCGAGACCTCGTAGAGGTCGAGGTCGCGCAGCTCGTAGGCGCGCGCGCCGTCGTCCAGCTCCACCTCCATCGCGTCGCGGATGCTGTAGGCGAAGGAGAACTGGTAGAGCCTGCCCTCGTTCACCAGCTTGCGGGCGTACTGGGCGTACTCGTTGTCCGCGTCGAACTCGGCATGGACGAACAGGCCCTTGTCGTCCTCGTGCGCCTCGGTCACGCGACCGATGTTGTGCATGGGATCATCGGTGTTGTGGCCGTAGAGCAGGGGGATGGCCAGCCCGCCCTCACCCTTTGCGCGCCACTCGTCCAGCGTGCGGGCGAACGCTCCCTTGGCGATGACGTCGCCGTAGCTGTCCGGCTCGCGGTCGAAGGTGGACGCGTAGCCCTCCACGATGCCGTCAGAGGGCATCTGGACGCCGACCTCGGCGCTCTTGTACTTGGGCATGTCTTGCCCTCCTTACGCATGAAAAAAGGCCCCCGTGGGCCTCTGGTTGCCTTACTCGCTGTAGACCAGTGCGACCTCGCACTGGCAGCCGCACACCTCGTCGGGTCCGCCCGCCCAGTCGCCGGGCCACTCCATGCCGTTGGGGAACTTCTCGTCGAATGGCACGGTCTGGCCGTTCATCGCCTGATGGCTCGGCCGCGGGTTCTGCGACGTGACCACCCACTGCTTGCGGACGCCGCGGTCGGGCGCGCACTGGCGCACGGCCTCCAGCGCCGACCAGCCGTCGATGGCCGTGGCGAGGGCCGTGCCCGCGCTCACGGAGCGGGTCTCGGCGGCGAACTGGAACACGCCCTCGGGCGTGGCCTTCAGGCCCTCGGCCCCTGCCGCCTCCAGCGCCAGCGAGCGCTCCAGCTCCTGCCGCGTGACCTCGTTCACCCACTCTGCGCGGACTTCGCACATGTTGCGCAGGAACGCCAGCGCCTTCGTCGGGTCGTACTCGGAGCGCGGCACGCCGAGGGCGTCGAGGGCGCGCAGGGCGGCGAGGGTGCTGTGCCCCTCCGCGACCTCCATCAGGTCGTCGGCCAGCTCGCGGTTCCAGCGGGTGAAGTCCCACCAGTCGTCGGCGTCCTTCGTCGCGCCCGCGGACTTGGCCGCGCGCAGCTTCGGCAGGACGGACCGGCTCTGGCGCTCGAAGAAGCGGGCGAAGGCATCGACCGCGGCCTCGCTCTCCTCCTCCAGCGGCTCGGCCTTGTAGCGCAGCTCGGTCGCGGCGTCCTTGTGGCCGCCGCAGCACGCGCACTTGTGGTCGGTCTCCGCGGCGCTCAGGCGCTCCTGCGTCGGGTCGGTGTCGCGCGGTGACGCGAGCCCGCCCTCGATGACGTTGAGCGGGACGATCAGCTCGTCAGCCCCGTCGATGTGCGGCAGGTTGAACATGGCGCGGGCCTCGTCGCGGGTCATGAACGGCCCGCCCACGGCGCTCTGGAGCACCGCGGCGCGCTCCTCGAAGGAGCCTTGCAGCTTGACGCTGAGGTCGTACTCGACGTAGTGCCGCGGCGGCTCGCCCACCATGGCGAGCAGGCGACCGTTCACCTTGTCGGTGGCCTCCATCAGCTTCGGGGCGAGCGTGTCGTTGTAGAGCGCGCGTGCGTTCTCCTTGGCGCTGGCGTAGGTCTGGCCGCTGCCGGGCCAGATGAGGGCTGGGTTGACGTGGTAGACGCCCGCGACGTCCTCGCGGCCCAGCTTCTTGGCCTCGGACCACTCGGCCTCGCGCGCGTTGAACTGGAGCTGCCTGATCTCCATGCCGTCTTCCAGGATGGGCATGCCGCCCGCGTCGGTGGCCTCGCGGCCCGCCCAGCTCTCGTTGAACGTGCGCTTGAAGCGCTCGAAGGCGTCCTCGGTCCACTGCTCGACGTCCTTCGGGCGGGTGACGTAGGCGTTGAACCTGCCGCCGCGCTGCCACATCTGGCGTCGGAAGCTGTTGGACTCCACCTGCTCGGCCATGAGGTCGCGCAGCGCCTGCACGGGGCTGGTCTGCCGCAGCGGGTCGGCGGGGTCGTAGCCGTGCAGCCACAGGCAGACGTCCGCGGGCACCTCGCGCCGCACGCCATTGGGCGTTTGCACAATGAACGCATCGGGCGCCCAGAGCGTTCCGCCCACGTAGCCGTCCAGCCACGAGGGCGGGATGCGCCACATCGACCAGCCGCTCGGGGTGTCCGAGTCGGGCGTCACGATGGAGAGGTGCAGGTCGTAGAGGTAGAGGTCCGAGAACAGGGAGCGCCGCCACTCGTAGGCGGTCATGTGCGGGCTCGGCGACGCGAGCAGCAGCGCCGCGGGCGAGTCGGTGACCCTCACGCGGTCGCCGTCCGCCACCCGGTCGTAGACCTTCCACGGCACGCTCGCCGCGTTGTCGGCGAGGTAGCTCACCACGGCGCGCAGGTTCGGCTGCGTGCGGTACAGCTCCGCGGTGTCCATGCCAGCGGCCACGACGGACTGGCCGGCGATGGTTATCTGGTAGCGCGGCGAGAAGGCCGCGCGCAGACGGTCGAGGATGCCCATGCGCCCTCCTTACACGGTGCGCACGCCGCGCTCGGCATACGCTGTCTCGTACTTCCTGTTTGGCTGCTCTGGCGGCACTCGCGTGGCGAGCCCGAACGCGTAGGCGCACGCGACGAGCGGACTCACGTCCACCGGCGAGCGCTTGCGGTCGAAGGCCCACGCCGAGTCGCCCATGAGCCGCGTCTTGGCGACGTTGGCGGCCATGTCGAGCGCCGCCTGCGGGCGGTGGCGGACCGGCACCACGTCGGAGCGCTG
>Ga0326513_10001668_pt1 | contig 16932 bp, 15 predicted proteins | sample 2_2465_0518_D_FD_203654 | JGI IMG/M metagenome (GOLD analysis project Ga0326513, IMG submission 203654) | Bovine rumen microbial communities from UC Davis, California, United States - 2_2465_0518 | ecosystem: Host-associated > Mammals > Digestive system > Stomach > Rumen | place: USA... | reverse complement strand
AAAAGCACCGACAGACCATTTATTATCAGAAAAATAAATGGTTGGCATTAAGTTTTCGGCATACAGTAATACCTGACCATTGGCCACTTTACCTGATTTACTAATTTCAAACTCAAACCATAAATCCTTATACCACTTGTATGGAAGTTTATATTTACTAAGAGATAAATGGAAAGCCTTAGTAGATAAGTCGATATAAGTGACACCTCTGTTATAATTTGAAACTGAGTTTAAAGACATCCATTTATATGGATCATTTGCATTACCTGTTACAGTTTGTTCATAACGAGCCATAGGATGCTGACATAAGTCACAGCCATAATAATTGTTGTCGGTAAGAGTCAGCCCTTTATGTGAAGTTTTTGGATATGTAACACGCCAATTATTAGCAATACAGTCGTAAATAAAATCAGTCTTGATAATGGTTGCGTTGTCCATCTGTTCTAGTTGTTCTAAGTTGTAGTCAAACAGATAGTACACTCTGTTCATTGTACTCATTTTAGAGCCTGTGTACAGATGTTTATTAACCATTAAACGAGCCTGCTGAACCCAGCCACAAGATTGCCCACTGCTATAAATATCTCCAAATTCAACATAGCTAACTCGTATGTTTGTGGCATAAGGATTTATAGCACTTCCTGCAAACAGACTTTCGCCTTTAAACATTAAAGAACTGCCGTTTAAATATCCGTCACAATAAACGTAAGTTACTCCATCGATACGTTGTAATGCTATTTCATGCCAATCGTCTATCGTGCCGTCAAATTTAGTTAGCACAATAACGTTGTTATACACAAAATTAGCTGATTCATTTGTCATATTAAAAATAACGAAAGGATAATACTGATTGTCGTTACCTTGCATTACTCTGATTTCAAAGCAAGGTGATGCACCTGCTGAACGTATCAATGGATAAGCTGATTTTGTTGTATCAAACTTACACTCGATTTGAAAGACAAAATCCTGTTCGCCAGTGATTAACTTTCTCTTACTAGCGGTTTCACCATCATATAGATATTCTCTATCAACAATGCTTATATTATTAAAAGCGAATGTCCCCTCGTATTTACCTGCAATAGTAGGGAAAGAGTCATATCTAAGTAAAGTCGTATATGTATTGTTATTGTCATTGTTCGGAACAGCAGTGCCACTAAAACACTTAACCTCAAACAGAACATCCTTATCAAAAACACGGCCATCTACTGTATCATAATTGATGTTGCCTGAATCATAAAATTCAGTTTCCATAAAAGACAGCTCAATAGAATATACATTTTCAAAATCTTCGCTTACGCCCTCGATGGAAAAAGTCACATTATCGTCATTCAGACGAGCAAAAAACAGCGATTGTATACAGTCGATTTCGCTAGGATATGCGTTGATACTGATTACATTTTCACTTAACTTTACGCTGTAATCAGAGTTTAATATTACATGTGTTATATGAGAGTCAAGTGTTAAAGTTGTTACAGTATCACCTTTATTCGCACTTGTTATCTTTGCATACCACACATTGTTATCTTTGTATACGGCAATAAATTGTCTAGTGCTAAAATCATAATCAGAATTAACAACTATCAAAGTATTACCGATAGGCTGACCATTATCAGATTTTACAAAGTCTGCAACGCCACTAGGAATGAAACATGAGTATATTTTTCCCAAACGTCTTTTTATAAAATTACGCACATAGTCAAGTTCATGTTGCTTTACTAATAACTTGATACCAAAAGTGTTGTACATTCTATTGAAGAAAGTAAATCTGTCTTTTAATCCTATCTCATAATCATTTTCCTGAGTTTGCTGATAGGTAGTAATAACAGGTTCGTTGTCAGTCAATTTGAAGTTGTCGCATAAAACGTCATGTCCTAACAATGTTACATCGTGTGAGCGAATAGGAGAAAAGACAGGAGCTTTAACAACAGCCTGTACAGTGAAAGTGTTGTTTAAAGTGTTGATACGAGACTGCTGGCCATCGTTGTTGACAAAGCACTCAAATATAGGCATAATAAAGGCAGTTTCATAGCTGTTCATAGAGCGAAACTCTATTTCGGCATTGTTGTTATTGATAGTTAGTTCTTGTATCTGTGTTACCTCGTAAGAGGTGTCAGAATTAAACAATAACACAAACTGTTCTTTTGCAACGTTTATATACTTATCAACAGTAACAGTATTGATACCGAAAGTTATGTTTGTCAGTTTGACCCCACTCAGCCAATCAGGAAGCCAAACAGAGCCAACGTTACCATTTTTCTGTAATTCCGTATCTAGGTCAATAGCTTGTTTATAATCATTGATTGCATAATTGTAATCAAAGAAAATTCTAGGCACATTTCTCTGTGCAATTCTATCCTCAAGATTGTTGTACATACTTAATACGTCAGTCTTATATTCATACTGAACCGTCGCATTTGCAAGAGGTTGCAAAAACAGATTAACACTCATGTAAACCTACCTATTACTCATTTCTCAACACGCTAATTATTATAACACACAACGCAAAAGGCTAGGTTTTACTCTAGCCTTTTTACACGTATTATGCAGTTTGAATTATCTGCCTTACGGTTCTAGGATTTTGCTTAATCGTGTTGATTATTGCCTTTTGGCCCTCACTTGTACTTAAAAATGCCTTTACCATTTGTGGGTCAACTATATTAACAATGCTGATATTTCCTCTATCGCCACCATCGTTAGAGTTATACACATTGTTAACGGTGTTATTGATTCCCATTTCGCCGTTGTGCATAGCTTCGAGATTGCTAAGACCTAATCGGCTAACATCTTCCTGACTAAACACGTATTCGCCTCTGTGAACAATACCAGCTGGCTCGTACTTGCCACCATCACCAGTATAACCACCACTAGACAATGACAACATACTGTTTGCACCTGCAATTATTTGTTGAGATATTACAGCGGTGTTTAAAGCTGTTTTACCAGCGGTCACAGCACCACCACCTGTTGCTATTGAGGCGTACAAGGCAGGTACTGCCCATATTGAGGAATAAACACCAGCCAACAATTTATTTTTTGCAAGAGATTCAACTTGCAATGAATCGCCGACTGCCATCATCATCAACTGGGTAGCCACCCATTGAATACCCATTTTAATGATACTGGTTATCAAATCAACAGCGATAGTTTCAGCAACATTGGCCATTGTTTCTCTAAAATCTTCACCCTTAACAATAGCATTGGCCAAACCTGATGCAAGTCCATCCGTAAAAGTAGTAAGTGCATTTCCAAGTGTTTCGCTAAGAGAATAAGCTAGCCCCTTAAAACCATCGGTTAATTTGCCGATAGCATTAAGTCCAGCCAAACTCCACTCGTTCCATTTATCAGGGTCTAAGCCCATAGATTGCATATACAGGTTGGAACGCTCGTTCTGTCCGAATTGAGACATATACCCCATCAGAGTGTTTAGGTTTCCACTCATCTGATTAGCATATCCGGCACTAGACATACCGCCTGTCTTGTAGGCTTTTAAAGTCCCCATGTTTTGTGCAAATTGTTCAAAACCGAGTTGCTTAATACCAAATTCACCTGTTTCAGCTTCTTTACGAGCCTTGGCCATCCCCTCTTTAACGCCATTAGTAATAGCGGTTTCAATTTGTTCTTGAACCATTTTGGCATCAATGATACCGTCTTTACCAATTTCTTTTCTAAGGGCCTTTAATCTATCTCTGATTTCATCAACCAAAGTGGCTTCAAAATCAGTCATGCCAGCCAAAGCGATTCCACGTTCTCTCTCATAGTTCATCTGTTCTAATGCTGAACGATGTTCTTCAAGAAGTTCCTGATAAGCCTGAGCTGATTTACCCTCTTTTAAAGACAACTCGATATTCTTTTCAAGAGCTTCTTTAGTAAGTTCGTAATCCTCTTTTTCCTTATCAATTTCTTCCGTTAAATCACTTTGTTTTGCGATAAGTTTTTCTAAATGCTGACGCTTAAACCACAGCAATTCATATTGTTTCATATCTTCGATAGAAACTTTATGGTTAGCGTCTTTGGCTTTTTCTAAAATCTTAGCTTGTTCTTCATACCAACGAGTTGTTTCAGGTTGAATACCTAATAAATTCTTGTTAGCATTAAGCATGTTTTCAAAAGTATCTAAGACTTTAGTTGGTGCTTTGCTGTCATACAGGTTATCACCAAGCATACGCATATCTAACCAGTCGAGGTTAAACTCTCTACCACGGCCACCGCCACGAGCACCTCTACCAGCACCAGTGGTCTTTTCAGGATTCAGCTTTTCCCAACCCTCAACAGCTGGTTTAAAATTATTTGTAGTAAGCATCTTTTGCATCTCATCAGCTGAGAGTACAAGTGGTGTTCCTTTACCGTTTTTAGAATTTAACAAATACTGAACAAGGCCAGTTTGGTCATCAAATTTATAATAAAATGTTACGCCCTTTTCAGCAAGTTTTTTGGTATATTCAGTAGAATTTTGCAAGCCTTTAGTTGCTTGTTCAGCCATCGCTTTTGCTTGTTCTAATTCTTTTTTACGGCTTTCAAGTACGGCCTCTTGCTGACTCAAAGCTGGAGATATTTCACTTTCGGCCAATCCTAAAATAAACTGTTGGGCACTTGATAAGCCTGTTGATCCACTAGCGATAGAATAAATTATGCTTGACAATCCTGACAAAACATCTTTGTTATAGTTAAGTTCTTTTGTCCATAACTCGGTCGCATAATTAGCTTTTTCATTAAGTTTAATAGCTTCTTCTTCACTCTTAATATTTTCCTGTAACTGTTTTTGTTCAATTCTCATAACATCAACAGCATTTATCAAGAGTTTGTTTGCTTCTATCCTAGCAGTAATATCTTTTTCCGTAGCCTTATAATCTTCATCGGTAATAGCTGGGATTCCGCCAACAGGAGGCTGATTTAATATTTTCAGTTTATCGGCCAGTTCAGCTTCTAAATTAGAGATGTTAGACTCGGCCTGTGCGTACAATGGCTCTAAATATGTTAATGCTTTGTTCAGCTGTTCAATCTTTGTTCCACTTTGGTCAAGCTCACCCTCTAATTTTTGCAAATCTAACTGATATTGATTAGCCAACGGTGCAATCCAACTTAAAAAGTTTTTATCAATATTCTTTTCACTGTCGGGTATATCTCTATTAACACCAGCCAAATAAGCTCTATTTTTAGCCAAATTAGCCGTCTGTTGTAACTGGTCTATAACTGGTTGACGCTTGGCAATAAAATCTTTTTGTACTTTTGCAATTTTAGTCACTTCGTCAGCCATACCTTTTACAAAAGTAAAGATTTTAAGTTGATGGTCAGTGTCGTTAACAAACTCGTTGTTTTTAAGCCGTTGTACATAATTAGTTGTTCTACTTCTTGTTTCTTCTGTAGACTGTCCATCGCCTTGAATGTTTTTAGCAGCAAAAGCGATAGCCCAATTAAGAGGATTTTTAGCGTTTAAAGAATTTGCAAAAGTAAGGCTTTTATTAAATTCAGCATTAAGTTGTTTAATGTCTGTTTTTAACTTTTTTGCCAAATCAGAATTAGTCCTAAACTCATCAGCAAGCATACCAGTTTTGTCAAGACTTTCAATAACTGTAGCAACCTTTAAATAGTCTTTTGCCAAATCGTCAAGACCAATAGAAAACAGACCTTTTGCAGTTTGTTTAAAATCTTCTTTAGCCGAACGTAAATATCCAAGAGAAACCCTTGTCTCATTTGGATCATAATTTCCTTGTAACGCCTCGGCGTATTTCAAAGCGTTTTTACCACCTGTTACAGCAGTTGGAACAACTGACGATTTAAAATATTCAGCCGTTCTTTTTCCACCTGATGATACAAAAATGCTTACAATAGTATCAACAAGTTTTGCCAGCCAGTAAGTAAGGGTATCACCAATGTTTTTCAATTCATTGATGTATTCTTTTATAAAGCTGTTTTCTTCTGTAACGTATGAATTTGTTGAACCACCAGTTAAAGTAGCAATAGAATTATCGACTTCTTTTTTAATCTGATTCAGGTTTCCAAAATCTACACCTGTCATTCTGTATAAGCTATCAGATATTTTAACCCATCGACTAACATCTTCATCTTGCAAACCTTTAAGTGCATCAAGATTGCCATTTAACGCCTCTGCTGTTCTTGCGGATATATCGTATAATTTACTAAACACCCCTGTAACCACTTTGATACCAGCAAACACACCAGCTAAAATGGTAACTCTTTTTATAAAAGTATATACGAAACCTATCAGACGTTTCCAGCGAGCTAAACGAGTATTGTTAACATTTAAATTTAATCCCATCTGTCTAATTTGGTCAAGGTTGTTTGAATCAATAACCGTTCCTTGTGCACCAGCTAAATTGATAGCGTCTTGCAAAGCAATTTGTTCGTTTAGCAATCTATTTTGTTCAACAATAGAATACAAGTGTGAGTTGTCCATCTTACGCTGAATCATAGCTTGACGTTCAAGTAATATATTACGATAGGCATCGGATTGTGCAATTCTTTCTTGTAACACCAAATCTTCACGTTTCATTCTAAGATTAGACGCTTCTAATTCACGTCTATCTAACAACAGATTCAATCCACCTGAAAACGTGCCTACTAATTTAGTATATATTGCCTGAATACCTGTCAAGTTTGCTTTTATCATTTTGTAAGCTAAAAGCATCTGCAGTAAGGTAACACTTGTACGGCCAATTTGGCCAGCAAAATTAGCAACAAATTTTCCCATTGTTGAAAAGAAACTGTTTAAAGAAGAAATCCACTCTCTGATGGTATCTCGCAATCCTGAGTTTCTTGAAACATCGTCAATAAAAATCGCCCATGTATTTGATAATTTTGTGAATGACTGGTCGATGGTTTCATTAGTTCTTTCAAAACGTTCACCGATTTCGCCACTGGCATTTAACAAGGCTTGTAAAAGGATGTCAATAGTCAGCTTGCCCTCTCTTGACCATTTCATCAGTTCCTTTTGACCAGCACCAACAACACCCATGGCATTACCAGCTTCACGGGCCAATGCTCGCATCAATACAGGTGAGTTTTCCATAACGGATCTAAATTCGTCACCGTCAAGTTTACCCTTTGATAACGCTTGTGAGAACTGTAACATTACGGAAGCTGTTTCTGATGCGGTTGCACCACCTACGACCATCGCCTTAGCCAACGTGTTGGTAATTTGGATAGCCTGTTCTGCTGACAAGCCGTATTGTTCCGTGGACAGTTGAACTTTCAAGAAAGTTGTAGCAAAGCTATCCATAGATGTACGTGCATCTTGAGCTGAATGATAAATCATATCAGTAACGTTAGCAACATCTTTTTCATCTTCGTACAGCGAACGAATTTTGTTTTTAACGATAGTCATACGGTCTAACTGTTCGCCAAAATCACGTAATGTTCTATACGCATTGATGATGATAAAGATAGTAGCACCTAAACGTCTAGTATCAGTCATAATATTTTTAATACTTTGCCAATAGGTGTTATTAGCTCTAGTACAATCGTCTACAGAAGCGGATAAATCACGATAGCTACGTCTAACTGTATTATTAAGTGCTGACAGTCTTGGAACAATATTTGCCAAATATCTCAAAGTGTTTTGATAAACAGCTAAATTTCTTAGACTGTTCGCAATCGCATTAAACGCTCTTGCAAGTTGTCTATATGTATTCGCATTAAAGTTAATATTGTTTAATACATCAATTAAACGTTCCAATCTCTTAGCTGTTCTACCAACTCCCTTTAGAGATGTTGCCAGTTGTTCAAACGCTTTTGCAAAACCAATAATAATACCAGCGTTATTAGTGCTTAATGAATGAACTGCAGAAGCCAAAGAATTTATTGAATTTGCTATGTTTTGAATGTCAAAAGATTTTGTTGATTTTAATCCTGCCAGTCCTTTCTTTAAGTCTTGCAAACCAGCGGATAATTGAGACATAGCAACGCCCATTTTAGCCAAATTTGCGATGCCAGCACTCATAACAGACGGATTACCCAAGCCATTTACCACGGCATTATTCAGCATTGAAAAACTAGCCGTAAGTCCAGTAATGGTCGTGCCAATACCTTTTGCATTTAAAGTTTTAAGACCTTTAGACAAAGAAGCAATGCCTGAACCCAAGTCAACTAAACTTTTAGTTTTTTGAGTTAAATCACTCGGTAAATCATTAAGAAAAATCTTTAAACTACCAAGAGGTGATAATAAGGAAGTAATATCAGTAGCACCCTCTTTAGCCTTTTTAAGTCCTGTTCCAAGAGTACCCAATGCTTTCCCGATGCTACCTACCTTTTCCGCATACACGTCCATATCACGGGAAAAAGAAGTCATTGAATTTCTTAGCTTTTTTAAATTCTCAAGTGCTGATGATCTTCCTACAAATTGGGATATATTGGATAATTCAGTTTTTAACTTATCGAGCTTTCCAACATTATAGCTAGCTTCAATTTTTATATCTACTTTTTTATCAAGTTTTTCCAACTTGTCGGAAACCTGATTTATTGCCTTAATAGCACTTTTGTTGTCACCATTAAGTTTGACTGTCTTTTTAATTTCTTCATTCTCGGCCATAATACCACCTACAATAATTTTCTAAGAGCGTATCTTACACGTCTTATAGCTTTTGAAAATTCCTCATTAAAACGTTGTTCTGCATAGCCTTGAGGATCGGTTATACCACTACCCTCAATACCCAATCCACCGCTTATAGCTTCATTGGCATAATATTCATCTGTACCAATAACAAAATTATTAAAAACTGCATAATCAACGTGTGCATGATTTGATATATATATAGTATAATTGGATCTCATGGATGAAGTCAAATCGTCATCATCTATATTACCTAGCGACTCACCTCGTCCCTCCCCAGCAAAAGAAACATTTTTTAGTTTTGCCTCTCGCCAAGTTTCAAGATATTTTCTAGGGTCTGATGATAAATAACCTTTGCTAGAACTTCTATAATTAAAAGATACACTCCAAGCACTAGCCATATTACCTGTTGTACCACCAGTTCCATCTATGAGAGCATACGCTATATCGAGAGCTATTTCAGCTAACTCATGACTCATCATTTTTTTAAATTCAGCGATATATTTTTTGGAAGCCTCTTTTCTTCCTGAAATTTTTGTTTTTCTTGAATCGGACAGTTTTCTAAGACGGTCTAAAGATTTATCGTAACTACCAATTTCTCTAATATATGAGTCTCCATCAAAGTCAACGTGTAAAGTTATATCAATCATATCCACCTCACAAAATAAAAAAGGACTTTTAAACAAAGTCCCTTATCTGTTCACGTTCGAGTTTTTTGCTTGTTCCTGTCGCTTTTTAGCGTCTTTATTCAGTATTTCTAAATAATGGTCATCCAGCCCTTTAACATAATATAACAAGTCCTCCTCCATTTCGTCAGAAAAATTGTAATACCGTGCATACTGAATTATATCCAAAAACGGAATACACGACGGTGCAAAACCAACAGAACGTTGTCTACTCAAATCTTTAAAGGCTTGAAAGAATATTATCAAATGGTCGGGAATAATAGGTTCATCAGCATTAACCTTTTCCTCTATCGTGTCACTGACTTTTCCGCCAAACCTTTTAGCCATGGCCACAGCCCTTTCCAAGTTTTTACGCTTTTGCGAGCTGTGGTAATACCCATAGTCAAAAAACTCGATTAAGATTTTAAATTATTATCTCTATTGGTAATCAAGAACTTGCTAATGTCAGAACTTTGTTGCATCAGCCAATTTAACAGCTCGAATCTGTCAGGATGACATAACAGTTCTTTAGCTTCTGACTTGCTAAACGGAACTTCCTCGCAATATGGCAAGCCATCATCACCTGTAACAAAATTACCGTTTTCGTCCAATTCAGCAGGCTTCTTTACATTACGCCAATCAACAAGGATTTCGTCAACATAAATTTCACCCAAACGTCTTTGAATGTCAACGGTATCTTTAGCCGTGTTCTTGTTATTAGGATTCTTATTTAAAGCATCGAGTCGGCGTAAAGGTTCGTTAATCTTTGCCTGATAAGAAGTGTTGCTGATTGAGATACGCTTAATCTTAAAAGCTGTAACGGTGTCATCATCGTTAACAAGTTCTTCGTTTTCAACCCAAACGCCATCTTCTTCGGCTTTCTTGTCGGTTACATACTTAGCAAAAATACCAGCCATTTTTAGTCTCCATAATTTGTGAATAAAGAATTGTAATAAACGTATTATACCACAATTTGAATTTTGTGTGATGTTCATAAAAAAGGCTAGATATTTCTACCTAGCCTTTATTTTAATTACCGATTAAATTAAAAACCAGTCATATCACTAGCCATAGCAATATCAGGCAGATACTTGAAGTTCTGCATAGCAAAAGTATAGCCATACTTAGACTTAGCACCGTTAGCTGTCATAGACATTTTCAGAGGTTCGCCATCAGATACGCTAGGGATAGATGCACCCATACCCATCATAGGTATGTCGAAGATAATACCCTCGTTGTTACGAGAAAGAATAATCTGCATACCTACGTCAACGTTCTCTTTCAGAGACTTGATTACATCAACGTCAACAAAGTATACTTCGGGAGAACTTTGAACGTCAAACTTACCTACGGAAATATCAAAAGCCCCTAAGCAACCAACGGCCTTGAGTTCAGAGGTGTTGTTGTTCATGGTGATATTACCGCTAGTCATAAACGCAAACAGTTCAGCTGGTGCTGTCTTGGTAGGGTCGTGAGACACTGTTGACAGACAAGCAAGATAAACTTCGTTAGCGTTATTATAGCCCTTTTCATCCCATGGCTCAAGTCTATTGCCAGTGGCAAGAGTACCTTTCTTGGTGTAGAATCTACAACCTGTAAAGGTGTACTGGATGCTAGACAGTGCAGAGTTTTCGATGTTGATGGTCATTTCAGATGGAACGCAACCACTTACATAAGAAGCCTGTGGAATGGTGTTTTCTTGGTCAGCAAACCCAAGACGTTCTTCGATTGTATATGTGGTTCTCTTAATCTTATCAATATCCTTTTCATTATGAATGGTCATTGGAATGAACACATCAATAGTGGTAGAGTCTTCTGCTGACAGTTCGGCAGGGTTGGTGGTGAAGTCGAGAGTTAAACCATCTTCTTCGATAGCACCGATACGGGCATAGAAAGCACCGTTAGTAGCAAACTTGTTATCATCACTACCAATGAAAAGCCATTGTCCAATTTCAAGACCAAGCTCGTCAGCATCGGTGATACCGAGTTTAACCTTACCACTTGTAGTGATGCTTGCTGAAACCTGAATACCAACAGCTTCGAGTACACCGTCGCCAGCAACTTCGGTAGTAACGCCACCTGCACTGGTTACAGTGATTACGTCGTCACTTACACTTTCAACAACCTTTAAACCATTATTAGATGCGATTGTAAAACCACTAGCCTTAATAAGAGTACCAGCCTTGATAGAGGAAGTATCAAAAGTAGTATCGGTCAAGGTATAAGTGTTTTCGCCACATGAAACGGTTGTTGCTGGGTCATCAGCGTTTAACGGCTTAGTTGTAAACTGTTCGTGAGCCTTTGCGAAACAAAAACCCTGAAATAACTCTGATGCGTTATTTTGTGAGAGTTCCTGTGTAAAGTCAGCACTAGCAGACAGGTCAGTAATAGCACCACGGGAGTTCTGTCTATCAGGTCTGATGATAGTACGAGAGGTTTGAGTGGTTTCGCCACCAATATCACCAATTTCACTTGGTTCTAACTGTTGCCAAATAGGATTCTCAGGAAGCACGTTTATAGACGTTTCCTTTGCGATATATAAGCCCACAGATGAGCTATCAATTTTTAATGCTTTAGTCATGTTTAGTAGTCCTTTAGCTAAAAGAAAACAATAAGTATATCTATTATACTACACTTTGCAAAAACTAGATTAAAAGTGGTAGTCGTAATCAAAACCAACGCTAAGTGTGACTTTATAAAAATCTTTGTATCGCAAATCACTTTCTTTCATCCTAAAGTCATTAAAGTTTATTTGACAATCTGATGGTGGCCTACGATAGATGTTTAATATAGCTTGTGCCAATTCATAAGCATTATCCATACCTGTGTTAATAGGGACAAATACTTGTATATAGATAAAACCTTTTTGTCTGTACTTAGTCTTGTTCATTCCATTAAAAGAAGCTCTATCAAGATAAGTGTGCATCAAATCAAATTTAGCAAAAGGCTGATTATCAATAGGCGTTTGGCCCAAAATATTTTGATAGATACAATAATATTTAAGCTCTTTACACCAATATTCTGTAAATAGCTCTTTCATGTAATTAACTGCTTCGCCTGTATTCATCGCTATCTCCCCAAACCGAATGAAAACATAATAACTCGTTGTGCTGGTTTTAACACGTCACAGAAATAAACTTTGTATCGTTCTGTAGACGCATCATCCACTGTATTCAGGGTTATATGTGTAGCTTTTGTTAAATCTACTGGCTTTCCTTTGTCATCATAAACTGGAAGCGTCATACAGGACATTTTATCCTCAACCATTCCATCATACCATTCAGAGTGATAACCGAAACGAGTACCCTGAAAGTACAAACCACGAACAGGAGGCATGATAACGCCAACAGTTGAATATTCAACTATTTTTTGGTCGTTTGGTTTATAAGGACAATCATCATCACCGATGTTAATGGCTATAGATATAGGAACGGAACTGCCAAATTTATTAAGCAATTTTTCAGCCATTTTAACGTATTTAACGTAATCTTCTTTCTTGCTCATGCTCTGTAACATCTCCATACGATATTTTGTTTAAGCAAGCTGGCCATGATACCATCGGCGATAGTATATGTGGCCCAAACAGAGCCTAATTCAGTACCACTGGAAAAATACTCGGTATCGGTCTGTAAAGTACCTACTTGTTCTTTCTTGCGTTTGATGGCCAATCCTGTTTCAGAAGTTTCAAAATTACCAGCAAGAGACATTGTTTCAGCATCAACGGCAATAGAATATTCACAACATGCTTGTAACAAAGGGATTGGCATTATAGGAACAACGGTTGGTGGTTCATCAGGATGTTCAGGGTCTACAACGTTTCTAGTCCAAAAGTCTCTAGGGAATTGTAAAGACTGTGTTTCATAGAACTGATTACCCTTGAACTGGCCGAGCCATCGAGTATCTATATATTGAGTAGCAACAACAATGCGTTGCTGTTTTTGTTCTGTTGTCAGAGATGCCCAGCTTGTAATACCTCTGTCAGCAAAATAAGCATCAGCAAATTCGGTGTCGGTATAAGCATTAGCATTGGCAACATTTGTACCATCTTCAACAATAAAAGCCATAATAACCTCATAAATATCAAACCTATTGATATTATACACTATTATGGCTTTATCAAATTAAAAAGACTTATTGGAATCTATCTTTAGCAATCTGCAGTAATTCTTCGTCAGAATAGATAAGTTTAAAAGATTTAAAAGAATTTTTATTTAATGAAAAGCCGAAAGAAGTTTCTTTAACATCTATATAACACTGAAATTGTAAGCCATATAATTTAGCCGTATTGATTCCACCGTTATTGCTTTCAGCCTCAAATAAGTCTTTACCGATACATGCTCTAAAAATTTGATTACGTATTGAATTGCCGATAGCAACAACTCGTTTATTATCAGAGCTATAACATGTTTGGATTTTACATTCTTTACCTACGGTTTCAGGATGTTCATCGCATTTAACCACTTTGCAAAAAATATCTATAATGGTGTTGTTATTAGAAAAACCGTCTCTAACATATTCTAAAACATACGTGCCAGCTGGCAACGGTTCTTTGAGTTCATCTAAAACGTCTAAATCAGTGCTTAATCTCATAAAAAATCTCCGTTAAAATCATAGACGTTTTAAATTATATCAAAAAATTATTTATTATGCAACACCTTATAAGCAAAAAGAGCTGTGCAAATATCAATAATATTTTGGGTGCTATCATCGCCCATATAGATAGACATACCCTTTTGCTTAATAAAAGAGACAAGCTGGGATTTTGATGGTTTTTGGTTGATAATTTCTTCGGTGTTGCGTTTTAAGCACTCGATTAAATAATCGGTATCTTTCCTTTGTTGATTATTCATACGTTATCCCAACAAATTCATATCAATATCAGGTTCTTGAGTTTGGCTTTGTATAGGTTGAGTATCGAGTTGACCAGCGACCTCAATTCCACATAAAGCTGATAATTTACTAATACGGCTATCGGTGATAGGTGCTGTATATACGTTTGCTCTATGCCACTCGTTAGCACTAATGATTTGTGGTGTGAATTGAGGATTATTCTTTGTTGTAAACCACTGATACAAGACTCTAACGGGCCGTTCTGTATCTATTCTAGGGCGTTTAATCCCCTCGACCACATAAATAAACACTTTACCATTAGAATTAGGAAATTCGTGATTCCAATAGTCAGTTATTTGTACTAAAGATGGGTCGGGTATTTCAACACTAGAGTCGTTAGCTGATTTAACGAGTTTCCAAGTTTTACCATCGCTATCCTGAAAACAAGTAGTGATACTGAAATTAGCCAGCTGTCTCAATCCGAGTGTACCTTGTTGCAAGTTCATTTGAATGTTTGAGGCTTGCTCGGATGCTAAAGCTGATGATATTTGATTAGAGATATTTGTATAATCATTCACCATGTTTTAATATTCTCCACGCATTAAGAGTTGCAACGGAAAGGTGGTAGAGATTTGTTTCCCAATCTTTCAAATTGCCGTCTTTAGCGTCTTTCATAAGTTCATCAAATTCCATCTTAATAATGTCGTTTGCACCTGTAATAGTATGAGGATATTTGGCCCATGTTGATGGTCGATGTTCATCAACCTCGTTACAATGTTTCATATATTCCCAATCTTTATTTTTGGTATAATCGCAATCGTCATCTTCTTTGTGATGGTGTTTAGTAATTATAAGATATTTTGTCATATAATCCCCTTAAAAGGGCGAATCAACATCCATGTAACATCGCCCTTAACATATTAGTTAAAAACTAAGCACCAGCAGTAGTGGTGGCTGGCTTTAACGCAGTGATAATGTTTGCAACGGCGTTGTTAACAACGTTTTGAGTAAACAACTGGTTAGCCAGTGTAGATTCTCTGCTACGGCTCTGAGCAAGTTCATCAACCTTATTCTGATACTGAATCTCACGTTGAAGCTCTCTATTCAGACAACCCTCACGTTCGACAGCCTGTTTTACCTCACAGCAACAAGCCTGCTGTTGAGAAGCGAGCTGTTGAGCCTGTAAACGTGCTTCATAAGATTGTTCGAGAATTGAACTATTGAGAACCCCAACACCCTTATCAATGCTAGAATTAACGCCACCAAAACCCTGACACATAGCAAGGTTGGTAGCACCTTGATTTTGAGTCTGAGTTAAAGTGTTTTGGAAAATACCAGCCTGAATGTCACGAGCATTAGAATTGATTGAACCAACGATAGCGTCACCAGTAGCGTTTACGAGGTTGCCAACGAACTGATTGCTGTTAGCAGTCTGCATCAATAAGTCTCTATCAGCGTTAGCAATCTGACCTGAAATGGTATTAAGCTGATTAGCCATACCGTTGATAGCACCAGTGTCATAGCCGATAGCACCACGATTAGCACCGCCACCGAAACCATATCCACCATTACCGAAAAGCATACCGCCAATGATACCGCCCACGAAACCTGAGCCAAGTCCACCGAAACCACCATTAGGCTGTTCGAGAATAGTACGAGTTACATCTTCCATGATTATATATCCTATATTAAATCCCTTTAAACAAATAATCAGTATAATCTTTATACTGATTATTAATATTATAACACAGAATATAATTAGCATAAATTTTATGCTAGTATCACGAAGATGTTTATAAAGGTATCATCTGACAGTGAGACAAGATAATAAAATTGAGCATCTATAACTGATGCGTTTCGGAGATAAAATTTGAAGTTAGATAGGATTTGAGATATTTGTGATTGAACATCTTGTTCGGAAATTTGAGAAGTGTCAATAGTAAGTTCTATGTCACCGATAGTGGTTATTCTAACAAAACCAAGTTTAGCGAGTTCATATACAACTCGGTGCAAAGCATCTGTCATTGGCAGACCCTTAATCCCCTCGTTGGTGAGGGGAAGATAAAAAGTTTACGAAAAATCAGACATTACAAAATTGACTTCAAAGTTAGAAACTTCTTCAACAGTTTGTAATCCTGACAGCTGTTGTAACATCTCAAACTTTTGGTTATAGAGATTTGTGCCATTAACGTCCATTTCGTGCAAAATAGTTTTAAGCTCGTCAACAGACAGATAATGAAATTCATTATCATAGTCTTTGAACTGAACTGACTTATCCTGACGGATAAGACTTTCTATGTTTTGCATAGAACGTCTATCAGCGTTAACTCTAAAACCTAAGCTAGATGTTACATACATTATATCACACTTCATTTGTTCAAACAAAGTTGCGATACTAGAAATTTCATTAATCTTTTCAGCCTTAACCAAATCCAAGCCCTTAACAGGTGCTTTACCTTTCACATAAGTCCAACCATTGTAGCCTTTCTCTGTATTAACCTGTTCGATGATGTTATCTTGCCAGCCCATCGCATAAGCGAGAGCTGTAGATTCGGTAAACTGACCGAGATGGCCATCTTCGTACAGTTTGTCATAATAATAAAGGCCATCGACCTGTTGAATAGGTTGAGGTTCTTCAAGAGGTTGTTCTTCCTCTACAATAGGTACTTCACCACTTACTTCACCACTTACTTCACCACTTACTTCACCTGTAGTGTTATCAGTAGGGATTGTTTCTACTTCCTGACTATTTTTAATATTTTCTAATTCATCACTCATAATAATTCCTTATACGTTTTCTAAGCATGGGAAGAAAATTCAATATCTGTATTATCTGTCATAATGCTGTCCCTTGCTTTTCTATACTCTAGTAAT
>Ga0326513_10001667_pt1 | contig 16934 bp, 16 predicted proteins | sample 2_2465_0518_D_FD_203654 | JGI IMG/M metagenome (GOLD analysis project Ga0326513, IMG submission 203654) | Bovine rumen microbial communities from UC Davis, California, United States - 2_2465_0518 | ecosystem: Host-associated > Mammals > Digestive system > Stomach > Rumen | place: USA... | reverse complement strand
CACTAATTATCTTTCAGCGACATGTTGTTGCTTCGCGTTCACTGAATCCTATCGGAATTCAGTGAACGCCTTTGTGTGTCGTCAACTGACGATATCATCCTTTTTTTTACTCAAAATCAATAAAAATTGGAAATTCCGACGCAAAGTGACCCCCTGCGTCTCTTCTGAAAGTGACCCCCTCGTCCGATTCAAAATGACCCCCAGGTCTTAAAGACGAAAACCTAAATAGAATGCAGGCTGGTGTGGTTTTTCATCCCTACAGCCTGCATTCTCAATTTCGATGAAAAGAAAAGATATGGGGGGTCAATTAGGTGCGGATTGAGGGGGTCAATTTAAAGCGGATTCTCCACATACATCTCCAATATTGAATTTTGCAGAGGTGTAGCTGTCATCAAAATTTTCTTTCGTGTTTCCAGAGCATCCTTAATGACATTGGCAATCTTGTTTGTCGGGCGATATACGTTTCTTAGTCTATGCGCCTCGTCAATCACCACTAAATCCCAGTCTGTTTGACGGAGATATGGTGCTTTCAGTTTCGCAAACTGAAAAGAACATATCACAATCTGATCCTGCCTAAAAGGATTAAGATTTCCTCGATTTATTTCAGCATTGAACGATTTGGATTCCAATATAATAGAAGGCAGGTAGAATTTTTCTTGTAACTCTGCACTCCACTGCATACGAAGGTTAGCAGGGCATATGACCAGCAAACAGCGATGGTGTTCAGCCCATTGCTGTGACAATATTATACCTGCTTCGATTGTTTTGCCCAGTCCAACTTCATCTGCAAGTATAGCCCCTTTGGAAAGAGGTGACTTAAATGCAAACATTGCAGCCTCTATCTGATGCGGTGTCAAATCAACTTTGGCATCATGCAAAGAGGCTGTTAGTTTTGCATCATCGTTCGCAGGCATTCTTCTGGTAATAGAATGAGCAAAATATTGAGCTTGGTATGCAGATATGTTATTCTGGTTATTCATTGTTTTGGATATTTCTATCGTCTTTGTCTGTAATCAACTCCTTAAAGTCAAGATTTAGAACTTCACCAATTTTTATCAAAGTTTTTATACTCGGCTGAAGTCGTTGAGAACAGTATGCATTTATCGAGCTAAAATCCATGTCAAGTTGTTTTGCCAGCCAGGTCTGTGAAATTCCTCGACTGTCAAGAACATCTTTAATTCTATTTAATTTCAATCTATCTTCCATAAAAACATGTAATTTTCACAAGCAAAATTAGTGAAAAAATTTCTATATTTTTATAGAATAACGTATTTTTTTTGATTTATTGCATTTTGGGAGCTTTTGAAACGAATTATCTGTTAGTTTTAGAACACACACGTTTACTATTTCATATCAAACATGGACATAAACAAACTCGAAACACCAGACAATTCTTTTCTATTATGTCCTTAAAATACACGATTCATTTTGCCACTCCAAATGACAGAAAATGAAAATTTCCGTTCATTTCCGTGTTAACAGATGTTAAGCAGATGTTTTCATTTTTGGGTTTTTGAAATTTTTGTTTCCAGTTTGTTTCTTTTGGCGTTTTTCAGCTTTCGCAAGTATTGATTATCAGCACCTTACAAACTTTCAGCAGATTCTCAAGAAGAAGATTATGATTAAAATAAAAAAGAGCAGCCTTCCATCACTGAAAGGCTGCTTTTTCTTTTATTCTCCCGGTCTCTTCAGAGACCCGCTGGAAATCATTTTATCCACGTATGCTTTGAGTCCGAAAACGGAGCCAGCATAAATCAATGTTTGTGCGAAGTACCATAACACACTGTCGGAAATCTCTCCCACTGGCTCGGTGAAGAATCCTATGAAGGAGAGGATTACTCCGGTGGTCAGGAGCACTAGGGCTGAAATTACTTGTGCGTGTTTCATGGTCTATTCTCCTTTCTGCCCCTTTTTAGAACTGGTTGAGTCCGAAAGTAGTTGCAATGGCTGTCAGGACAGTGATTACAATGTTGATGATTCGGCTCCAGAACATGTTTTTGTTTTCTGCCATAATTGTAAAGATTTTAGGTTTAGGTTTTGTTGGTTGGTTGCAACGTTACGTGGGGACAGGTCCCGTGTAACGTTTGCAGTATTATTCCGTATTTTTCAAACTTTCTTTGGAACGTTACACGGGACCTGTCCCCATGTAACGTTCAGCGGTTAGTCACCCATGCCGTCGTCACCGGAGGTGTTTCCACCGCCTTGCTCAGTGCTTGAACCGCCCTGCTCAGTGTTGTCAGTGTTCGTGTTGGTATTATCTTCCTCCACCTCACCTGGGTCTGCACTGGTCACAGTCTTTACTACCTTACCGTTGCGGTCGTAGCAGGTGATGCTGATGCTGGTGTCCTTCAACTCCTGCTTGATGTCTGCACTAGGGACGAAGATGACCTTGCGGGTAGTGATCAAACCAGAGCTTACTTCCTCCACGCTGCCTACTGACCTAGCGTTCAGACCGAAACGCATGGAACCCAGTCCTGGAACTGCTACAGAGTGACCCTCAGTAGCCCATGCGGAAATCACGTCACCGATAGCTTCCCAAGCTGCGTTCATCACACCCTTAGAAAGACCAGAGCGAAGTGATGCTTCAGAGATAACTTTGTTTGCTGCCAACTGACTGTACAGATCTGCAGACAGTACATAACGATAGGAACCTGCGTACTTACCGATTTTGAGCAAGGTTTCCTTTGCTTTAACTTTAATTGCCATAATGTTTAGAATTTAGGTATTAGATGTTGTATTTGTATGCTCCTTATTATAGAGCTGGAGATTTATTCCCTCAGGGGGTCTCTCTCTGCCGGCTTAATGTTGCCCCTGATTTGAAATCTTACTGCAAAGGTAATACACTTTTCGCCATTTTCCAAATTCTGCAACCCACAAAACGCAAAAAAATGACTGAAAAATGAAAATAATTAATTTTGTAAGGATAATTTACTGAAATTCAGCGTTCTGCAAAACGCAGTTTTTAAGGGTGGTTAGTTAGGGAAAAATTTCTCCCTAACTGGAGAAAAATATTTCTCTAACTGGAGAGGAAAAATTAGGCTTAAGGGGTGTCATGGTGTCAGTGTTGAAAGTGTCAAACATATACATGGGTATATGTAAAAAAAGTGGAACAAAAATTTAATAATATTATATATATATATAATATTATTAATTATATTTTTACTATTTTTCTCTGTTTCTTTTACCCCCTTAAGTGGGTGGGTGTGTGCCTTACTACATTGACACCTTTAACCATAACACCCTGACACCCCTAATAGGGAAAGATATGAATCCATTTATAATAAATAGCTGATATTTAGATGTTTAAGTTATTTGTTTTTTTGAGTAGTATGTTTATAAAAGTGTTTGCTTCTTCATCTAATCCGTAAAATACCCTTAAAAATACGCATTTTTCACGGTGCACCGTGAAACGCTAATTTTTTACTGAAAAAAGCCCCTTTTTGGCCCTACATGAACCCCATTCATACGGAAAAAGTTGACAATTATCCCTGAAAAAGGTTAACTATACAGCCTGACTTGGTTGACTCTTTTACTAGAAAAGTTGACTCCGTACTGAAAAAGTTGACTCTCCGTACTGAAATGGTTGACTCTACCCAAATAAGTTTTATGTTCCATTTGGAATACTTTTCTAACTGCTTTAAAAATAGACGGTTATATTTTGAAACTTTTTTTGAATAAATAGTTGGAATTTGAAAAAACCACCTATCTTTGCAGCATAATTTAATGGGATATTAAATTATGAGCTTCAACAGCTCGACGTAGTGACTAGAAAAGAAATTTGTTTTATAAGACTAACATTATTAACACGAAATAGAAATATATTTAGAATACGATTGGTTAGGTAATACTGACCATTTAAGATATTGATAAAGTTTTTCGGTGCTCCTGAATCGAAGACCAAATTAGATATAGCGGAATAGCATGCGAGATACTTTGTCACACAACTACCTGTAAGGGTTAGGTGTGTGATTAAAAGTATGTTGGTGTTTGGTTCCGCAATTGGTCTTCGGGGCAAACATCATTTAGAAATTAGTTGCACCCTTTCCCTCTACAGGCTTTCATTGAGATCTCCATCATTGTTATCAATTTTTTATATTAAATAAATTGTTAAATTTTAATTTAACTGCATCCGAAAAATCCGGAATGCAGAAGGGGTTTCTAACCTCTTATCAAATGAGTGTTAACTCATTTATGACCAAAATGGTAGGCGTTGGTCGCGATGCAAATTCATCTTATTTTGCATCAGTTGTACAGGAGCTCAAAGAGGATACTGTCATAGCATTCTATAGTCTAATTAGTTTCAAAAAAGAAATTATAAGTACTAACTTGCTTGAACTGCACCCAGAGAAGTTGCAGGAGTGGGATGGCAAGTTGCACCAGCTGGTCCGCATGCAGGTTCAGCCTACTCTGGATTCTAATATTAAGTCACTGTCAAAAAGTCATCCTGAATTATTTAATTTCACCAAGAGGGATGTGTGCAGGGAAACGTCTAAATATATAGAGAACCCCAGACAGATGAGTAACGCAAGCTGGATTTTGAGTGTTTGTGTACTCCATGCATTGAGCAGTAGATTTTACCACTATTTCTGTGGCTGTATCCTAGAGTTGGCAAAACGTACTGATGAAGCCTCGCTCCAGATCTATAAACAGCGTTTTGAAGCATACAAGAAGCAAAAGGGTGCACTTCAAATCAATCATTTGAGAATGAGTTGTGAGCGATTGGTTGGAAACGGTAAAATGACAATGGTACAGTACTACCAGCTTTATGATTCCATTTTTGAAGAAATTAAGGATGAAAATCTGAGGTATTTAGTAAAAGGTAATATTGATAACAAGCTAGAACTAGTTAAAGAACTTCGGTTAAATCATTACAATGAAAACACATTGGATCAGGTTTTTTGTGCTTCTATCAAGCGGGACGAACTGAAAAGAATATATGAGAAGAAAGAGGAACCAGAGGAACTGAACTATAACCAGAAACTCACTGCTTTCACCACAGCTTGCGTGCAGGATGTGCAGGCTGCTTGTTATTCTAAAGATGGGGAAAGTCTTATACGCAGTAGTAACGAGTGGTTTTATGTGTATCGTATATTTGTGGAAAAGAATATCGTAGGGCTATTGAAATGCAAGGAATTTGTGGAAAAACTAAAGGAACTGAAAATAAAGGTATATAAACTACCTACCAGCCCACAAAGTTTATATAAGACAGGGCAAGAATTTAAGGATAGGCTTTTTCCTAACTGGGCAAGGCCCAAAGGGAATAAGGCAATCAAGTTTGAACGATTTTTAGAAATAGGTAGTGCAACACTAAAAAGTTGCGACAAACATAAACATTTACTGGCATGAGTAAAGGGAGGCTGAAAACCTCCCTTTTTTATTTTTTACTCAAAAAAACGCCTTTTTTGCCCACAAAAATTCCACTAACCGTTCCACTTTTCCACTAACTGTTCCACTGACCGTAAATTTTTAGGTCACCCCCCAAACCTGCCATACCTTTGCATCAACAACAAACGAAAAAGGTTGGCGCCGACCACTTTCCGCTGTTGTATGTTTAAAAATTTAATAATTAAAAACGTACAAAAGTATGGCATTAACATTCAGTGGTATTTTGAATACCGTAAAACCAGTGGAGACCTATCTTACAAAGAATGGTGACTCCATCAAAAGCCGGGAAGTGGTAATCACTACCGTGGAGCAATATCCACAAGTAGCATCGTTTACACTCAGGAATGACCTGGCAGAGAATTTTAACTTGACAGAGGGAACAATCGTAACTGTTCACTTTGAGCTGAAAGGCCGTTACAACCAGAACGCAGACCGAGTTTTCAATGAGCTCCGCGCGTGGAAAATAGAGAAAGGAGGCCGAGGATGAGTAAGATTAATCAGCAAGTTCTTCCATTGAAGAAGCCGAAATCCACACCTCTACAGAAATTGCAGCCCTATTTCAAACCGGGTGCTTATGCAGTGGCTCTGGAAAGCCTGACCTGCCTGGGAGTGACGTATGCAGAGAACCTTTGTACAGCCTGGCTGGAATATGTAGAAAAAAACTGGAATGCCCGGTTCCGTGAAGGCTTAATGCAAAGCCTCTATGAACTTGGAGTAGAGGAATGGCTGGAAACAAAGGAAGAGCAAGAAAAAAAGCCTAAAACAAACTGGGATCTTTAAAAATCTACTGTCATGGAAAATCAAGAAAATAATACAGAGAGAGTGTTGCTGTTCAAGGCTAGAGGACGTGCTTGCGTCTACTCAGACCACAGCATAGATTTTCGCCCAGAAAGTGGGGAAAAGGATGTGCTCTATGAACCCGTGGGAAAACCGCTGAAGAACGGTAAACTGCAGAAGAGCGAAAAGAGTTACAAAGTGCAAGCGAGTGTAAGCAATAAAAGCACCGACCCTGCCGCTGAACTGCGGAAAACGGTGAACCAGCTGCTGGCTCCACTAGACCTAGCTGTAGAAACTGAACGACTGGAAAGAGCTACCCTGATAGGAAGCACCCCTCACGCCAAAGTCTACGCCACCAAGGATAAGATCCAAGTGATTTTCACAGTTTCCCGGAATGAACCGAATCCGGAACTGGCCTTCATCAACCCGAAAACGGCACGGGCAAAGGGAATCAAGACCACTCTTGACCCTCAAGAACTGATAGTAAAAGACGTAATGGAAGTATGTTCGATTATCAACTCGATTTCACAGAACCCACGCACCAAATCAACTCCGAAGAAGACTTCCGCAAAATAACACGGACGGAAGATCTGGAAACTTGGTGCCGTGAAACACAACGGTGCAAGGAGCTAGACCATGCTTCCCAGGAACTTAACGAAGAGCCAGGCCAGGACTACCATAAACTGGCCGCTCTTTCAAAAAGCCATCTTCCTAAAATAATGTGGCAAGCCACTTTTCCTTACCGAAGAAGGAAAAAGGAAGAGGCCCTGGCAAATGGTCTATTCATATTGGATTGGGATGGAATTTTTGATAAGTCGGTAGAGGAAGCCCTAGAAGGGGTAAAAGAAAAGTACCGTCAGCAAGGAAAAGATTTCATCCGGGACGAAAAAGTGATGGTGATTCACTGGACACCCTCAAGGCACGGCATACGGCTGGTATGCCAAGCGAATATAAACCTGGACATAGGTGGAAACCAAAAAGCTTTAGCAGAACGCATGGGGATACCTGAAAACCAGTTCGACAGCAGCGTAAAGGATTTGAGTAGAGTGAGTTACGCAGTGCCTTACGATGACAACTGGACAGTTTACTTAGACAAAGCGGTCTTTACTTTCTTTAATGAGGAATACTCCAAACGGTGGAGTACACTGGGAAGGAACGAGGCAGAACCTACAGTTGTGGAAACACAACCAGAACCTTTGCCTCAGCCAACGGAAGGAACTGAACTGGACTACATTGGTATTCCATATTCAGTGATCATCAAACGCTGGTGGAAGCTTTACAACGGTGGGGTTGAACCCATGAAGAGCAACCGAAACACGTTGATCTTTGAACTGGCTTGTAACCTCAGGCACATCTGCGGTTTCAGTCGTGACCTGCTAAACCGAGTAATTCCGAATTACGATGGTTTTCCACAAGAAGAAAAGATGCAGTGCATAGACAATGCGCTAAAAGAACGCAGAAGCCGAATGCCTGCACGACTTACGAATGTGCTGAACTCCATTAAAGCAGAGAACATTGATAATCCGGAAATCATTCAAGCGATGGATGATATGGAAGAACAGGATGAAATGTTCTATCTGGAAAAGATGCAAGCTTTGCCGTTGGGAGTTAGGGACTCTCTAGAAGGAGTAAAACCCAGTCTGGGAATGCCCATTATCATTGCCATTGGCCCTGCCATTGGAGGACTGGCTACTGGTGTAAGACTGAACGTGCATGGAAAGTTTAAACACTTGAATTTGCAAGCCTATGTGGTGGGTGAAGCTGGATCTGATAAGAGTGAGATAGGCCCGATCTTTGACCTTTGGACTTGGAAAGTGCGGGAAGAAGATAAGGTAGCTCACAAAATAGAAGAGGACTACGAGGAACAAGCTAGGATGGCTAAGAACTCCAAGCAACAACCTAAAAACCCTCACCCAGCAGTTCGTTACCAGAGTATGAGAACCAGTAATGCGATGCTACTCTACAGGCTCAAATATAGTGGTGGAAAGCATCTGATAAGCTTTACCAGTGAAAGTGACCTCTTCAGCCAAAATGCCAGACAAAGTTGGGCAGACACCTCCGTACTGGTGCGTCTGGCCTACGATGGGGATAAGTACTCCAGCGACTACAAGAGCGACTCTGCCGTGAATGGTGTGATAGACGAAGTACTTTGGAATATGGCACTTTGCTGCACTCCAGATGCGCTGTACCGTTCTGTTCGAAATTACACAAATGGTGAGGTAACACGTTTGGCTATTGCACGGACTCCAGACAACACATTTTCACCTCTAGTGAATTATGGTCAAAGGTCAGAAAAAGCCGAGCAAAACATCAAAACTGTGGGTGAACTGCTCATGTTCATGCAAGGCGATGTAGAGCTGCCAGAATTGGAGAACCGTTGTCAGGAATGGTTGGAAAAAATCCGCTTAAGCAAGCTGAAAAACTTTGACCGAATAGGTGCACAGCTTCGAATGCGTGCTGCGGTAACCGCCATGCGCTACACCTGTTGCCTGATGCTCTGCAGCTATGTGGAATGGTTGCTGGATAACATGGACCGGAAGAATGGTTTTAAATGCAAGTGGACGCATGGTTGTAAGACTGCAATAGAGTTCCTGAAAGCTCATCCCAATGCTGTGGAACAGCAACTGCCTCAGTTCCAAACTGAAGAAATGCTGAGCAACTTTGAAGTGATAGCTGACTACATTATGGATAACCTGGAATTCTATTTCAAGGACAAGATCCAGAATGCCAAAGAGTCAAGTAATTACGTGATTGGAGAAAGAGTTCTACAGGGTAAAAACGATGATTTTTACAGTCAGTTATCTGAGGAATTTACAGCAGAAGACGCAAGGAAGATCAGAGGTTCTGAGGCAACTCCAAATGCTGTAAAACAAATGCTGAAGAACTGGAGAAAACAAGGTTTAATTAAAACCATTTTACCTGGACGCTATAGAAAACTTGTTTAAGGGGTGTCAAGTGTCAAGGTTATAAGTGTCAAACTAAAGTATAAGTATAAACACTATGAAAATAACTAGAGGAATGCGGAACAACAATCCGCTAAACATAAGAAGAATGAGTAACAAGCGCCTCTGGCAAGGCCAGAAGGAAGATACGAAAGAGAAAGAGTTCTGCGTATTCAACGCGCTTGAAATGGGCTACCGTGCAGCATGGATCCTGCTGGATAATTACCTGCTGTGGTTTGCCCAGCATGGAGAACCCTACTGCATCAATTCCATCATCAACCGGTGGGCTCCAGAGAGTGAAAACAACACACGGGCTTACATCAACCGAGTTTGCAAACTCACGAACATCAAGGGAGATGAACAGCTCAAAGCTCCTTTCCTGGATACCGAAAAGTTTGTGAAGATCATAGCTGCCATGACCTGCGTGGAGAATGGAATCAGCATGGATGAAGTACCCATAGACAGCATTAAGGAAGGCTTCAGACTGGCCTTCGGAAATGTGGCCGAAATCTAACTAACCTAATCCCGGCACCCTGCAAAGGGCCCATGTGGGGTGCCGGACATCAACAAAACAATTAAAAAATAAACAATTATGAATTTCAATATAAACACTGAATTGCCACCTAGTTTGGCAGAGGGATATTTTTACAGAGCCTTATTTCTCCTGGAGGAAGATAGGGATGAAGAAGCGCTTCAAGATTTGAACCGGACCATTGAATTGAATCCTCTCAATGAGCACGCATATCTGGAAAGAGGTAAATTGCTAGTATCTATGGATAAAGAGGAAGATGCCCTGCTGGATTTCAACACATGCATAAAACTGAATCCAAGCAATGCTGAAGCCTATGCTGCACGTGGTTTTTATTTTGAATTAAAATGTAAAGAAGAGGAAGCTTTGAAAGAGTATAGCAAGGCATTGGAACTAAAACCTGACGATGTGGGAACCCTTACCGACAGAGCAGATTTGCTCAACAATATGGGAAAGAAGCACGAAGCTTATCTGGATTACCTTAAAATTCTGGAGCTGCAACCTAGAAATGTATATATGTATCATACCACAGCTCTAATATTGTATTCTATGGGATATTATGAGGCGAGCAAAAAAATCTTAGCCACTGCTGCTGAACGGTTTCCTTTTTTCAAAAATCCTTACCAGGAAGAATGTGAAACAAAAAACTAAAAAGTGATGAGAACAATTTGTAATCAATTTAAATATCAAGGGAAGGGTACGACTGATTATTTTTACCCTCTTTACGGAACAAAGGGCCCAGCCTCCCTATGTGCTCCAGACTACCCCAAACTGGATTTCAAACTCCCTAAGAGCCTAATGTACAGAGATATAAAACCAGTACTGATGGGTGTAGAATCCTTTATGAGTTTCTATCCTGAGAAATGCTACTACCTAGGTCTGATGGAGTTTGCCCGGTACATCCAGAGCCTCAGCGATGAATTTCCCAAGTGGATCTACGTCAAAATAGACGATGACTGCTACATGAAATTCTCCTTCGACCACTTCCAGCGAGGAAGGAAACAGCACTCCGGCTATGCCTACTATCAGTGGGAAAGCATCGTAAGAGAGGACGAAGCCAGCCAAGGAGTCATTGCGTGTTAATAATTAAAAGAAAAGCGGAAAACAAACCTCAAATGGGGTGAATCCCATTTGAGGTACAACGAAAACAATTACAAAATATAAGTATTATGATTTGTACTAAATATGAAAAATTTAAAAGAGGAAAAGAGTGTTGCTACACGCCTTCTTGGGAATACTATATTTTTGATGATGATTATGGAAAAGAAGAAACACCATTAGATCTAGTAGCCCCAGAAGAAATTAAGGACAAAAAATTAATCCCCTTACTTATTCCTTCAGGCGTAAGTTATGATTTGCTTTCTAATGAACAAAAATCTAAAGTAACATGCTTCTTCTACAGCTTCATGAATCGAATTAAAGGTTCCTATCCTGAAGTGATAAGTTTAGAAATAGAAAGAGGTAAATGTGTGAAATTCTTGTTTCAATCATTTACAACTGTAGGATTTTTAGATTCACCTTTAGTCTGTTACTATGCTATTAATGTGCTAGGGAGAAGGAATCGTTTAAACATAAAATTCTAAAAGCATTTTTTGTTAGACTTTTCTAAACTTTTCATTTTTTATCTATTCATAAGTTGAATTTTTGCGAGAGAGGAACCCATCCTATGTGATGAACTGCACCAACGAAGGCTCCGGCATGGGAAGCTCCGTACGCTTCATCCGGAAACTATGCCCTGGAGCCACGGTCACTGACGGAATCTCCATCCACGGTGCCGAGGCTGCCTATGCCGACAGTGAGGCGCAGGAGATAGCGGATTTAGCCAGATAAATCAAAAAAAGAACCGAAAATTTTCGGTTCTTTTTTGTTTTAACGGCATATTTCCTTATCTTTGACAAAAAGATTAACCTAACCTCGCTATGACTAAAAAAAGCATTGTTACCCTTATATCCCTCATGCTCTTCACTCCGCTATGCGCACAGCTGAGAGATTCCATCGTTTCCGTGGGGTATGCCACCGGCGATGCCGGAACCTTCGCCGGGTCGGTGAAGAAGATTGATGAGCGACAGATGAACAACAAAGACCAGGCTACCAATGCCCTGGATGCCATCCGTGGACGTGTAGCCGGTATGCAGGTGGAACGAAACGGCACCAATGCCCTGAGCGCCGTCCGTCTGCGCGGAACGACCTCTCTCACCGGCAGCAACGACCCGCTAATCATCGTGGACGGTGTGATGGGCGACCTCTCCCTCCTGTCCAGCGTCTATCCTTCAGACATCGAGAGCTTCACCATCCTGAAAGATGCCTCAGAGACCTCACAGTACGGCTCACGAGGCGCAGCGGGTGTCATCGAGGTAAAGACCCTCAGCGGAAAAGCCGGAAAGATGCACGTGAACTACAACAGCTCCTTCGGTCTGTCCAGGGTGTACAAGACACTCAGCATGATGAACGCAGAGCAATACCGGAACTACGGTCGGCAGCGGCAGATCAGCATCATGGATCTGAACTGCAATACCGACTTCCAGAAGCTCATCCAGCGCACCGGCTTTACCCAGCAGCACCACCTGGCGTTTACCGGAGGTACGGAGCAGTCGAACTACCGTGTAGCAGTGGGTTACATCAATAACGAGACCGTCATCAAAGGGAGGGGCGACCGCACCTTCATGTCGAACATGAACATGACCCAGATGATGTTCGACGGCCTGCTGCGGGTGGACCTGGGCATGTTCAGCTCTACCAGCAAGCAGCGTAAGATCTTCGACGAGCAGAAACTGTTCTACTCCGCTGCGGCATGGAACCCCACCTTCCCTAACCATAAGAACGCTGACGGGGAGTGGGACGGCTATGCTTCTGCCAGTCAGATCAACAACCCACAGGCGCTGCTCGAAGAGAAAGACCATGCAGAGAACTCACACATAAGCACCCATGCCAAGCTCACCTTCAACCTGCTGCCCACCCTGAAACTGGCCCTCTTCGGAGCCTATTCCTACGACGTGGATCAGCAGATGCAGTACCTGCCCACCTCCGTGTGGAACAAAGGACAGGCCTTCAGAAGCACCGCCAAGCATGAGAACATCCTGGCCAACGCCATCCTCTCGTACAACCAGAAGACAGATGTCCATACCATCGGAGTGACGGCACTGGCCGAGATACAGAAAGATACGTACCAGGGGTACCATACCACCGTGACGAATTTCACCACCAACCTGCTGGGCTACGACAACCTGGCAGCCGGTGCCTTGCGCCCTTGGAACGGCACCGGTTCCCTGTATGAGCAGCCGAAGATGGCCTCGTTCATGGGCAGCTTCAACTACACCCTGGCCGACAAGTACATCTTCTCCGTCACCGCACGTGCCGACGGTTCCAGCAAGTTTGGCGACAACCATAAGTGGGGCTTCTTCCCTGCCGTCTCCGGGGCGTGGGTCATCAGCAAGGAGAAGTTCATGCAAGCCCAGCACCTCATCAACGACCTGAAGCTGAACGTGGGCTACGGACTCTCCGGAAACCAGGCCGGCATAGACAGCTACACCACCCTTGCGCTGGTGGGGCCCAACGGGTTCGTACCTGCCAACAACGGCAACGTAGTGTCGTTCACCACCCTGAAGAACATCAATCCCGACCTGAAGTGGGAGGTCAGCAAGACCTACAATATCGGTATCGATGCCCAGCTCCTGCAGCAACGGCTGCTCTTCTCCGTGAACTATTATAACACCAAGGTGACCGACATGCTCTACCCTTACGCCGTGAGCACCCCACCGTTCACCTATACCACCCTGGTGGCCAATATGGGTTCCATGCGGAACAGCGGACTGGAGTTCTCCCTCGGCGGAACACCACTGATAACGAAGGATATGGAACTCACCATCAACGGAAACATCTCCTTCCACAAGAACCGGCTGCTCTCCCTCAGCGGAGAATATAACGGCACCTACCTGGAGATAGCCAAATACTCCGCCATTGCCAAACTGAACGGCGCCGGCTTCCACGGAGGAAACAACGACGTGACCTACCAGATAGTGGGAGAACCCCTGGGAATGTTCTTCCTGCCGAAGTGCGACGGACTCCTGGGCGATGCCACAAACGGCTACTACTACGATGTGGCAGACCTTAACGACGACTATTTCGTGGACACCACCACCGACCGGTACATCTGCGGACAGGCCATCCCGAAGGTGCTGGTGGGCTCCAACATCTCCTTCCGCTACCACGACTTCGACATCTCCATGCAGGTGAACGGAGCCTTCGGGCACAAGATCTTCAACGGCACCTCCCTGGCGTATATGAACGTGACATCGTTCCCGCTGTACAACCTGCTGGAAGAAGCGCCCACGGCGAATATCAAAGACCAGACCGTCACCGACTACTGGCTGGAGAGCGGCGATTACGTGAACATAGACTACATCACCCTGGGGTGGCGCGTTCCCCTGCATAAGAACAGGTTCGTGGAAAGCATGCGCCTCTCACTCACCATGAACAATGTGGCTACCTTCACCGGATACAGCGGACTCACACCGATGGTCAACAGCTCCAACGTGAACGGCACACTGGGTCTGGACGACAAATACTCCTACCCCTTGTACCATACCTATACCTTAGGTCTCAGTCTAACATTCTAACCCCAGAAGCCATGAACATGAGAAAGAAGATTTCCATCACACACTATATACTCCTGACAGTCCTCCTGGGCTTCACCACCATCCTCACCGGCTGCGACAAGTTCCTGGAAGAAAACCCCAAGGGGGCGCTGCCCGAAGAAGAGGCATACAACACCCTTGACGGGCTCATCAACAATACCGTCATGTCTATCTATAATTATATAGGTGGAAACACCGACTCACAAGGGCTGCAAGGCACCGGAAGAGGGGTGTACGACTTCAACACACTGACCACCGACGAGGCCATCATGCCCACCCGGGGAGGCGACTGGTACGACGGCGGTTTCTGGCAGACCCTGTTCTGCCACACCTGGGTGGCAAGTACCGCCTCCCTGAAAGACACCTGGGATTACCTCTTCCGGGTGGTGATGCTCTGCAACGAGTACCTGGAAAGGATGGAGACCTACCAGAAAGCCCATCCCGATACCTACCTTGACAACTACACTGCCGAACTGCGGGCAGTACGCGCCATGTACTATTTCTACCTCATGGATCTGTTCGGCAGGGTGCCCGTCATAGAGCATACCGGGCTGGCCACCAACGAGGTGCCCCTTTCATCCCGCAGCCAGGTGTATCTGTACATCGTCAAGGAGCTGCAGGAGGCATGGCCCCAGCTGGCTGCTGAACGCAGCAACTACCAGGGAACCTACTATGGACGAATGACACAGCCCGTGGTGCTGTTCCTCCTGGCCAAGCTGGCCCTGAACGCAGAGGTTTATATGGACGACGACTGGACCGATGGCAAGACTCCTAGCGGCAAAAACATCTATTTCAACGTAGATGGCAAGCAGGTCAACGCCTGGAAGGCTGTGGTGGCCTTCTGCGACAAGATTGAGTCGTATGGCTACATCCTCTCCCCTTCCATCAAGGATAATTTCAGTCCTACCAATGAAATCTCCCAGGAGAACATCTTTACCATCCCTATGGACCCCACCAAGTACAACAACTGGTACTGCTACTTCTTCCGCAGCCGGCATTACTGCCACGGCGCCGTTCTGGGCGGCGCTTCCGAAAACGGCACCAGTGCCACGATAGAGGTCTTGAAAGCCTTCGGATACGACACCGAAGGACAAGACCCCCGTTTTGAGGACACGTTCTATGCCGGAATGGTCTATGAGGATGGCGTTCAAGTCTTTGAAGACGACGGGAAGACACCGCTGCAGTACCACCCTTGGGAAGTGACGCTAGACCTCACAGGCAGCCCATACGAGAAGACCGCAGGTGCCCGCCTACACAAGTATGCCAACGACCCCAATGCCAATGCCGATGGCCGAAACTGCAACAATGACATTGTGCTCTTCCGCTTTGCCGACGTGCTGCTCATGCGTTCCGAGGCCCTGGTGCGCGACGGGCAGAACGGCGACCTAGACCTGAACCGCGTGCGCAAGAGAGCCGAGGTGCCTATGCGCACCGCCACCCTGGAGACCATTCAGAATGAACGCATGCTGGAGCTCTCCCAGGAAGGATGGCGCCGGAACGACATGATCCGCTTCGGACGCTTCACCCAGTCGTACACCGACCATGAGCCGTCGGCCACCGACCGGAACGGTTGCAGCATTGTCTTCCCCATCCCCAGTGACCTGCTGACGATGAACCCCTCCTGGGAACAGAATCCCGGGTATTAGTGTCAGATGTCAGACAAAATAATGTTTAACTCGTCCAACTTTTTGGGGTCACTTCAAAAAGAGGGATATCAAAAATGAAAATGACACAAAATGACCATGACCCAAAATGACCATTTTTTAATAAGCTAGCTTCTAGTATATGTGTTATATGTTGATTATCTTTCAGTTAGGCTAAATTGCATATTTATGCATTTGTTCCTGATGTGTCAAAAGACCTCTATTTCATCGCAAAAAACACCAAAAATTGAATTATTTCACGATCTAATTCATTTTAACTAAAAAACGGCTTTTTTAGGGGGTAATTAAATCCATCTATGCTGAAAATGAATCCTGGCTGCAAACCGGCCTTGATGGCCAAGCCTTTCCATACGTAGAAGTTAGCTAGGATAGGGATGTTCAGGAAAACTCCTACGCGTGCCTTGGTATCAGCGATAGTAATCCTCACGGGGTATCTTCTCCAATCCATCTGTTAAGAACCTCCTGAGATGAAGATGGATTATGCCATTGTCATCAGACTTGGTAACCAATGGTGTCATAGAGATGACATATTTGGGATAGTTGTCCTTGATGGCACGGAGATTACCAAACTCACGCTCATACGTGTTATCATTGGCTATAATGTAGGATGCCTGCACATAGATCCTTTCGCCTTCTGGCTTTGTACAGACAAAATCAATTTCGCCTGCCTGCAGCTGTCCCACCATCACTGTATAGCCTAGACGGACAAGGTGATTGTAGATTATATTCTCTATCGCTTTCTCTATATCTCTCTCACGCGAACCGCCTACAAGAGCATTGCGAATGCCGTTATCTTCAAAATAGAACTTATCGTTGCTCTCAAATATCTTCCGCCCATGAATGTCAAACCTGTTCACTTTGTGGATCATGTATGAGACGCACAGATACTTGGTATAATTGATAATAGCTGTGGTGGTGATATTTCCCCCCTGCGACCGCATATACTTTGCTATGCTGTTGGCAGAAATCATTTTCCCTGCATTGTCGGCAAGGAAATGCACAA
>Ga0326513_10001665_pt1 | contig 16959 bp, 7 predicted proteins | sample 2_2465_0518_D_FD_203654 | JGI IMG/M metagenome (GOLD analysis project Ga0326513, IMG submission 203654) | Bovine rumen microbial communities from UC Davis, California, United States - 2_2465_0518 | ecosystem: Host-associated > Mammals > Digestive system > Stomach > Rumen | place: USA: California... | reverse complement strand
GAGTTCGCAGGAAGATACGCAGAAAGTCTAAACTTAGATGAAATGGTATCTCTCTATAAAGGAATGAACGGAACAGTACAAACACAAACTACTGCACCATCAATCCAGGAACAAGATACTCAACTCTGACCTAAAAGTGTCATCTGAACAAATCCTATTGGAGGAGATCAGAACAAAGACTTCAACAGTCTATCACTAGAAGAGATGAAAGCTTACTGAAGAGCAAACTTCCACTCATTCGACGAATAGCATTCTCCACAATAGGTAAACATAACTTTTATTATATTTACCAAACGAGAAAATGGCTATGATTTGAGTAACCGCTAATGCTTCAACAGCAAAGCCTTACTTACCAACTGCTTCAATCAACGCACCTGGTAACGTAAGAAGTTTCTTTGAAACACTTTTAAGAAAATCCTTCCTAGAGAACGGAGAACCATCAACTGTATTCATGAAATTAGGAGAGGCTCCTATCTCTCAAAGAGGATATGATTCAGTAACTTGGGCTAGACTTAACCCAATGAAATTAACTATCGCACAAGCTACTCTTACTGAAGGAGTAACTCCAGATAGTTCAGACAACGTTGTAGGAACCATCACTGTAGAACCGGTTCTACTTGGTGCTTACACTAGATTCACAGACAAGCTTACAATGGAAACATTGTTTGATGTAATCCCTGCACAAGGACGTGAATTATACAACAACGCAAAGAGGATCATCGACGAACAAATCCAATCAGTTCTAGAAAACGATGATTCAGTACCAGTTATCTACGCAGGAACTGCAGAATCAAGAGATCAATTAAAATCAACTGATACTATTGACCTTGACTTATTATTACAAGGAACAACATTCCTAGCATCTCAAGGACAAACATCAGAACACTACAAAGCAGTATTCCATCCAAATACATTCCTTAACTTCGCACAAAGCTCAAGTACTAACACTTGGCTTAACAAGACTATCTACGAAAACTTCAAAGGAATCGAAGATGGATACGTAACTACAATCCTCAACGTAGATATCTACCAATCTGCTAATGTAAAACCTTTCGTAGTAGATCCAGCTGAAGGAGACGACTTCAACGTATATCCAACATACGTATTCAGAAAAGGAGCTTACGGAACAACTACATTAAAAGACCTTCAAACTTACTTCAAACCATACGGTTCAGGAGGAACTGAAGATCCATTGGATCAAAGAGCTACCATCGGATGGAAAGCTTACTTCGGATGTGCTGTATTGAATCCATTCTTCTTAGTAAGAATCGAATCAAGAGCTACAACTGATTACCAATGGCAGGTAGCAATAAGCTAGTAAAGTGCTTATATGATGCAGGTGGCTACGGTCACCTGTATAAATAAACATTTTACATTGCAGGGAATACATGGCAACAGTACAAAACAGAATCGATTCCTGGAAAACAGGAGAACTCAGAGGTGCGTCTCAAGTAAACAACGCAGTAGCATTAAACTGGTACAATAGATGACTTAAAATATTCCAGAAGAACCTGCTCGAATACGTAGCAAATCAACTACAAATAAGCAGTGTAGTACAGAACACATCAGCAGGAACAGATACATATTCACTACCAATCAACACTACCATCAATGGACTTAGTGCTGATTTTTATAGTATCGCACAATTAAGAGTAGCATACAAGCTAGATAAAGACGGATATCCACTCTACAGAGTATGCCAACCAATAAACATTGCAGATTATAACATAACACCAAAAGGACACTCTGCAGGAGAACCATACATCTGGTGAAGAATAAGCAAGCTAAGACCAAGATACATGTTCACATCAAAGAGCCAAATAAGAATATTCCCTACACCAGATAAAAGCATCACAGGAGGAATAAGTCTAACGTTCAACTACATAACAAAGGACGTTAGTGCTAGCACAAATGAAGAAAGCTTAGGACTTCCAAACTACTTCCTAGATGCAGTAGAAGACTATCTAAGCTACAGACTAATCCAAGCGGAGAATCCAGAACTAGCAATGTCATACTACCAAAGATTCATTGATACGATCCATGATAACATCTACGGACTAAACAGAGACCAAAGACCAGTGGAGGAGGAATTCGCTAATTTAAGATGATTATACATTAACTAATGGCAGGAGGAGAGAAATACACTAAATGAACTATATCGCAAGTAAGTCGAGCAGATGGAGTTTCTCTCGACCAATATTACTGACTACCAAACAGCTTCCAATACGCTGAAAATGTAAACACAGACGATGAAATGCACGGAGTAAAGCTAGCACAAAAGATGAGCTATAGCTCAGGAACACTAGCAAATAACCAACTAATCAGTGCATGAAACTACGTAATAGCACTAGACAAAAGCTCATGAGCTGTAAAGAAATTCGATGAAAACAACTGGAGCTCATGAGGTTCAAGTACAGGTTCACCAAACGTAACATCTGCATCAGCAAAAGGACTAAGCTTCTGTGAATGAGTAATCTTCCAAGACCACTTCTGGTACGGAACAGGATCCTGAACTACAGGAGGACTTGTAAAGCTAAGTGTTGCAGGTTCAACATACACAGTAATAGTTCCAAGAGACCACGCATCATCAAACGATGAAGACATAATGGATCCAGAACACCTAACAGGACAAATGGGTGCAGGAATAACAGCTATCCTAAATTACAACAACTCAAGACTAGTAGTAGCAGTAGGACAAGACCTATGGGTTTACTATCCAGAACTAGAGGCTGAATATAACTGACAACAATGAGTAACACCAGAGACAACATGAAAGGTGTGATGGAAGAAAGTAATGTCATTTGAAAATGGTTCAACAATCATCGCACTAACCTGCACGTTTGAATACCTCAAAGTGTGGGTACAAGACGAATGATGGAACACAAAAGTGTACTACTACCAAGGTAACAACAACCTAAAATCAACATTCGTTTATAACGTAATTGACTTAACAGGGACTAAGGTTCTAAGAGTTTATAGCATCAACAGTATAGACTACTACGTAGCATCACTAGACGGTACAGATGGATACGTAACCTTCAATAAAATGATAGGGAACACTCCAGTAATGCTTCTAAAACAAAGAGCAGGTCTTTCATCATACGACGTGAACTACAAGGATCCATACTTCGTTTGACCTTGTGGAATGGATGCACCATACAACGGAGGAAATTTCTACGTAGCAGATACATTTGGAATATGGAAATTCCAATACGACGCTACAAGCTACGACAAAGGATACATGAAGTGGAACAAAGGAAGAAAGTCAGCTCCATCAGGAGTAACAGTATGTAAGAACTTCCTATACTTCACAGACCAGAACGGAATATACAAAGTAAGACTCTACGATACATGAGTAGACTGATACCAAGACAAATGAATCCTAATCTCAAGGGAACTAGAAGGAGACTTCGGATGATGCGTAACAAAGATGCTAGATGAAGTAAGAATGCACTACGAACTCCTACCAGAATACCAATCAAGTACAGGTTCAGGAAACGGTAGCATTGATATCTACGTCTCACCAAACAACTCCTGGAGGAATCATGATCCAGAAAGCGATAGCACATGACGGCGACACGTAATGCATATAGACGGAACAAACTTCAGAACAAGGACAGAACAAATCAATGCATTAAACAGCGTAAACGCATGAGCTCCTGCATTCGAATTTGACTGGCAGACAATAACATATTGCATCATAATAAAGAACGGAAGTATCTCTCAAGCAACACCAATTGTAAGAGAGCTAAGACTACAATATCAACTTAAAGGTAAGACAAATAACATTTATGAAATACAGAACAGCTAATGAAACGAACTCAAGATAATAGCCAGTTCAAGTATAGAGTGGATCCTAATCAATATCCAATAGAAGATAACACGATACACTCAACCTACGACCAATTCATACAGCTAAGAGACACACTGGTATACAGTTCCAAACAATACTCAAACCATCCAGGGAAGAAGTTAATCGTAGGATACAAGGCTGACTGAAGTACAACGCAAACAGTAGAAGTACAGGAAAGGGAATACTTCAGGCAATCATTCGAACCTGGATACGAAAACGATAACGAAAAGATAACAACTCAAATCCTATGAGATTACATCACACTAGGAACAGAGGAAATCCAAGAAGGACTGCTATGTACCATAAACAGAGACGGTCACTACAGGATAGAACGGAAAATCCAGATGTACCAACTAGACGACCAGATAAGCAAGATATACGGTTCAGTAAGACATCATACAAAGGACTGAGACAACTGGCAAGAGATACCAAGAGCAGTATGGGACTATGAGATGGACTTCACGAAAACATATCCAGGAACATTCAGCTGAACTACAAGCGGAACAGATCCAAATGGTAGCTGTAGTGGTTCAACAAGTACAGTAGTAAGCTTCAAACTCTGAGAAATATTCAAGAAAATAACACCAGAAGGATACATAGAGGCTGACCTAAAGGAATGAGACTGGCTAGAGTTCAAACTAGTAAAAGACGAACAGGACACACCAATAGATTCAACAACATACATGCAACCATATTCGAACCGATGGAGCATACAATACATAGATTTACCTTATAATACACTAAAGTAATGGCTAAAAGTACACAACCAGATCCAATAGCATACAGACAGGAGCAACAGCCACAAACACAATGACAGTATGCATACGATCCTGCAAAGTTAAAGAACGCAGATGTAAACATCAGCAAATACTGAGACGACTCATCAGAGCAAAACTACAACAATCCAGAGCTACGGTGATGACAAAACACGAAATACACGTGAGAAAACACTAAAAACACCGAAATAGCATATAATAAGGATGCAACAGTAGCTTGACTTGATCCAAACTACCTATACGGACAGGAGGCTCAAATGAAGAACTCTGAAGAAGAGGGATACATCATGAGGAGAAACGATGAAATTGCGTCTGCACTATACAACGAGGGTAAGACATCAATGCAAGATGTCTCAGATTTTTTATACGGACAAAAGTGATTCACAAACTCTAACGCAAACGAAAGAAATAATACCATCAATAGTGTATACAAAAGGCTAGGTCTCATGTGAGACAAAAATACAACAGAAGAGACAAAGAATGAAGAGTGAAATAAACAACCACAGGATAACTGAAAGATTCCAGAAATGGATTTAAGCAAAGAGACTAACCAGACTTGAAAAATATACTGAAAAACAACTGCAGACACAGGAACACCATCAAATTGAATAACAACACTAGCAGATGTAAACAGCATAGATGCACAAATAGTAAAAGCTAGACAAGCTAACTATACAGCACTAAGCTGAATGAATAGTTACGACATAGCACTAAGCATCTCAGCAGGAACAGATCCATATGGTTCACAAGCTATGAGAGACTTAATGCAATATAATCCTGCTAAATACCAGGAAGTACAAGCTGAACTAAAGAAAATCCAAGGAATGGAAGATGTAAATAACATCGCACAATGAGATGGACTAAAAAAAGTAGCACAAACAGATGAATCAGTAAATACAATAAACAACTCCATCGAAGACCGAGCAAAATCAAACTCAGACGAAAGATCATACCAAGATACAGTAGATATCTTAACAGACAAACTAAGTACAAGTCAAACAGCAACATCAGCAACACAGGAGATGTTAAATCTAAACAAACAGATAGCTGAGGTAGAAGAAAAAATGAATAACCTTCCAAAGGAGGCTAGCAAATACTTCAAATGAGACGTTCCACAATACATTGTAGATGCATTTGTAGCAAATAGGAACGCACAATACCAAAGCGAATTAAACAAACTCCAAAGCAGATATAACTCAGCAGTAGACCTCTATAAAACAGAGCTAAGTCAAAAGCAATGGGAAACTGAAATGCAATTAAAACAACTACAATTCCAGGCTGACGCTAACCAACAAGCTTGGACTAGAAGTTACCAATCACAGCAACTAGCACTCCAAAAGCAACAGCAAGCTTGGAATCAAAAGTTCAACATGCAAAAGCTAAGCTTTGATAACATAAGGAACATAAACGGAACAGACTACTACCAAGATGCAAATGGTAAATGGACTCCAATAGATCAAGACATAGCAAAGCAAGCTTACCAATCAGACGTACAAGAAAAATTAGCTTCCTATCTTAACTACTATCCAGATGGAACAGCATGAGGACAATGCGAGCAATTCACAGATAACTTCACAGAGTCAGTTACAGGATTAAGAATGGAATGAGCTAACTGATGAGCAACAACAGCAAAAGAAAAAGAAAGCTATGTTAACAGTTGGATACCAACAGTAGGTTCAGTAGCAGTATTTGACTACGGAATAAAAGACTCAAACGGAGTAGATTGGTGACACACAATGCTAGTAACATGATACGATCCAACTACAGGAATAGTATCACTCAAATGAAGTAACAAGAGTAAAAAACAATGAGAATATAAAATAGTTTATTCTCAAGAAGTTAAGCTTTCAGACTTACAAGCTTCAGCATCATGGAAAGGATTCTGGGATCCATACCAAGACCTACAATATCAATCATTAAGTCAACCACAATCATCATTCCTCAAATGAGTAACTCCAATGACTAACACAATAGATAAACTACTAAGCAATGCAACAACAGCAGGAGAAAGGACAACAGTAGCAAATGCTGAATTCATGTACGACAAACTCTACGCATTAAAGAATGAATGATACATAGATAAGCTAATAGAGGCAGGAGCAATGGAGGACTTCATAAACGGAATAGATAGAAGAAAGTTCGGTAAACAATGAGACGAAAATGGTTCAGAATTCCTCAACCAATTAGGTAAATACATGAGAAATAAGGTAAAGGATGAAGAAGTATATCACGCATTTAATGAACTCTACCAAATGGTAGAAAAGAAATTGAGATCAGAATCAGGTGCCGCAATTTCATCATCAGAGCGAGCAATGGACTTCCAACTCTTCTTACCAGAACCAGGACAATCAGCTAAAGCAAGAGAAGATAAGCTAAAGGCTTGGGATGAGATAGTATATAAAGACTTAAGAAGTGCATGAATGAAAAGCACAGATTATATCCCAATATTCTGATACTCAACAAACAATAGAGAAACATGGTAATTTTATAAAATAACACATAACACATGGCAGTAGATATTCGTAAAATAAACCAGAGGAATGCATTAAAATCAACCGTAAATATCCTAAATCCTTCAAGCTATACAGAGAATCCAGAGACATGAGCATACAACAGCAACCCACAAAGTATGACAAGTCCTGTAGCTCAGCAAAGAAATAACCTAGACAGACAAGTAGAAGTCGGTCTAGGTATTTGATTAAAAGAAAAACTCACACCAGAGCAAAAACAAGATTATGCAAATAAGCTAACAGATAAGCAATGGAACCAGATGCAACAATATAAAAACGAAGGATATAGCTTCGAGGCAAGTAAAGCAATGCTAGAAAACCAGAGTAAAATGTTGGATCCTACTGCAAAGTGAATAAATAAATTCAAAGACTATAACCTAAAAGAACAATACTACAACAACGGATACGATATTGATCCTGATTCAGCATTATGAAAAACAGCACAATTCCTAGAAAAGATAGGATTCAAAGACTGAGGTAATCCAATAACAGCACTATCAAATAACTACAACGAATGGTACTCAAACTACCTAAACAGCTATACTGAAGAAGGAGACAAAGCACCATGGCTAGCAAGAGTACCTTTATCTGCAGTAAGCTCAATACTATGAAGTGCAGGTAAAGTGAGTGATATGGTATGAGGATTAACAGAAAAAGCAGATGCAGGAACAAAAGCATTACTAGATAGAGCTATCCTATGACTAGATACACAAGCTAGCATGTATGATGAAACAAATAGATCCGTAGCAGATTATGTTTGGGAATGAGTAGCAGGAGGTGCAACTGGAGCATTCTGGGTAATGGCACCAGGAGTAATGGCAACATTCACAGCAATATGAGAAACAGCACCTGGAGGAGCAGTACTAGACGCAGGAGATAAACTCCTAAGAAAAGCAGTAACAGGAATAGTAGAAAACACACCAGGAATAAAAAGCCACTATGCATGACTAGACGAACAATGAAAGGAGGACATGATTGACTCATTAGTAACAGGAGCAACATTAGGAATCCTCAAATGAATGTGAAAAACAGGTAAACGAGCCAAGAATAACACATCAGCAGGTAAATGGCTAACACAGCAACAAACATACCTAAACAATCTAAGATGACTCTTCAAATCAAGCTTAGAGGAAGGAATAAAGGAATCAAAATTCCAATCAAAGGTGGAAGGAGTAAACAAAGCAACAGCTGAACCAGTATTCGAAAATGGTAAACAAGTATGAAAACGTGGAGTATTCTGAGACACTAAATACGCAACAAATAGAGTAGTACAAGCTTGAATAGATGCCTTCAAAAAGAACATGCAAGAAGGATTAGAAAAAGGTAAAAGAGCAAAGACTCAACTATCAGAAGTAACAGGAGAGGCACCTGCAGGATCCAACGTAAAACCAGAATCAGCAGGATGAGCTCCAACAGTTACAACTTCAAAATGAGTAGTAGGAAAAGCAAAAGATATCATAGAGACTAGAGTAACAGGAATAACACCAGAAGAGAAAATAAGAATCCAGAATGATCCATACGTGCAAGAAAAGTTCGATAAGGCAATGCAAATGAGGGAACAGGAAGGAATGCCAATGGAAGATTCTCTCATAACTGAAAACCTATACAACGAAATCTGAGACAAAATCCTAAAGACTTTCGATGAAATAGAATCACAGCTAGATGAAACATCACCAGTATATAAAGACATAAGGAACTTGAATACAACATACAGCATGATGGAATCATTGCCAGAAGTAAATAAGCTCCTAGATAAGAATGACATCATATCAACACCAAACTGACTAGACTTCAGCAACAGTAAATTCATATCAGACGCTGACATGAGGTCAGTTCAAAGAGCATTAGATATGATAACACAAACAATATCAAAGCCACTAACTCCTAGAGAATACCTAAACCTTAGAGCAAAGCTAAGTGAACTAGCAAAATACTCTGTAGTAGACGCATCCAGATGACAATCACTCATCAGACAAATGCGTCACGCAGTAGATCAAGTAGCAAAAAAAGAAATACCAGGACTAAAAGACTTGGATAAGATAACAAGTACAAAGTTAAAAGAAATCAAAGACCTTAAAGAAGGATGGGTATATAAAGGAGGAGATAGAAAAGGAGAGATAAGAAATAACTTCTACTCAATCATCAAAAACCTAACAGGAGAAAACAGAAAGGTAATGATGAATAAGCTAAAGGAATACTATCCTGGAATCGATGAAGAAATAGAGGCAGTACACCTAACACAAAAACTATTAAAAGCGTACAACAAATCACCAGACATAATAAAATGACTAGGACTAGGATGAGCCATCATATGATGAATACCTGGAGGAATAGTACCTGCAGTACTATGAGCATTGGTATGAGAGATGATCCAGGAAGGAATAATTAGACCTTGGACTAAAGCAAGAAGAAAAGATGCTATAAAAAAACTCGTAAGCGAAATGTCTCCAGAGGCTAAGAAAAAGCTAGAAGAGATAGCAAGAAAACAAACATACGCAAAAGAACTATCTAAAGAAGACCAAGCTGTACTTGAAAGAGTAACAGAGTTAATCCAGAAGGAAAGAGAAAAAAGTCTAAGCGAAGAGGCATTAAAAAAGCGAAAGGCAGATCAAGAAAAGCTAAACAAACCTGCATTACCAAAAGTAGAACCAGATGTAGTAGATGAAAAATGAAATATAAAGCTAGCAAGAGGAACATGAATAGCACCAGTAAAGAGCAACGTTCCAAGAAGGATAACAGAGATAAATCTCTCTCGACCAGAAGTAAAATGAGCTTCTGAAGAAGTACAAGTAATCCAAGACAACCTAAACATTAAACCATCAGTAGCTGAAGACATTCAGGAATCAATAAAAGACTTCCTAGAAGAGATATGAGCTAACGAAAGCTGAACTATAAATCCAAAAGAAGTAGACTACTCTAAATTCAGTACAGAATCACTAAACGAACTCTATGAATCAGACCTACCAAAAATAGAAAAGGATAAGATAGAGGAAGAACTAAATACAAGAATCTGAGAACCTGAAGATAAGACAGCACAGGAATATGCATACAGAATCAGACAAATAGAAGAGCAGGAACAAAGGATCGGTAAAGTTGGTAAGAACAAAGTAAACAATGCATACAAAGATAAACAAATGCGTGAATGGGAATCTAAGAAAGAAAGACTCATTGAAGAGCTATGAGAAAAATTCTGACTAGATGCAAATGGAGCTTCAGACAAATACATAGAACTAAGAGACAAACCATATTCATTCATAGAGGAATACAAAGAATCTCCAAAGTTCATAGACGAACAAGCTGAAAGAATCGTACTAGATAGGCTAAAAGCTGAATGGGATAAAATGCCAAAGTTCATCAAAGAGATGACTGAAGAACAACAAAAACAAAGACAGGACTTCATAGATAAAATAAAGCTAAGCGACGGATACTCAATAGAGACAACACCATACAACGACAGATACGTAAAAATGAATAACGGACAAATCGTTGATCGCTGAGCAATAAGATACGTAGACTGAAACATTGAAATAATAGCACAAGATATCAACGGATTCCTAGACTCTGGAATAATCAACTATCTTCCAGACGATGCAACACTCAAAATCTCAGGAGACGATACTCCAATAAAGATAGAAGAAATAAGATACAGCGATGTATCTCCTGAAAACCAAAGATCCGTCTTTCACTGAACAGATGCACCAAATATAGAAAAATTTGATACTAACTTTATTGGAGCATGAGAATGAACAAACGTACATGGAGCAGGAATCTACCTAGCAGTAAATCCATGAATAGCAAGAAATTATGCTAAGAACGTAGCTTCTATGAAAGTATGAGCAAATGAAAGAAAGCCAGTAACATACAAATGACAAAAAGTATCAGTTCATAGATGAAGAGATCATACCCAGTATTCAAATTACGTTTGAGATAATTCCAACATAGATGAATGAAATAGCCAAGTAAATGAATTCATAGAATATGTAGTATCAAAAAGATGATGGAAAGATCGTTACGAGAATATTAATGCAACAGACTTTGAAATTAGAAAAGATGAATTCATATGAATGATTCGTGAAAAAATAGAAAGATCAAAAGACTGGTTAGAAAATAGCTCACGAAGAGTCTCAGAACAATTTAGAGAATCACAAATAGAAAGAGAAAAACGCTTAATAAAATGATACGAAAAAGCAATTGATAGGATCACAAACGATATCAAATTTGAAGACTTCGAATTTCCATCAAAAGAAGAAGTAACAAGGAACTTCTATACAGTAGAAATACCAGAAAGGATGAAGGCTGATACTCCATCAGGATGGAACTATATAGAAGAAGATGATATAGTGCCTGTTAAAGTTTGGGATGATATAATCAAAAAACTATTAGACTCATGAATAACAAACTATGCAAAGGATTACATAACAGCAAGATGGAGTGAATGATATTACCAATGAAATAAGACATACGAAAAACTATACAAATTTATAAGTGGAATCCTCTGACCAAAAAGAACTTCTGAATTCTTAAATTCTCTATGATACGAAGGAATCCATTATTATTGAGCTAGAGACGGAGAGTGCTATGTAATATTCGATGGAGATTCAATTGAAATATTAAGCAAAGAACAATTCAGTAAATGAAACGCAACAGCATGAGATACATCAGAACCATTTGACTACATCACAGACAAACAATACAAGAAAGTAGATGAAATGTGAATAAACGATGTAAGAGAATGACTTGAATTGTATAAGAACGCAAAATACGACATGGAGGCAAGAAGAGAATTCTTGATCCTTAAACAACAACCAGGATACCTAGAAAAAATCTGACTAAACAGAGCAGATGTGAATAAACAGATTAAAGAACGAACAACATACAGCGAAGGAGTAAAAGAACTATCAGATGAACTAAACAAAGGAGTAAAACTAGAAAACCAATACCTAGGACTCCAGAATATATCAGCACAACCAAGATTAGCAAGTAATCTAAGTGCATTAAAAACACTAGTAAAAACAGTTCATGGATCCGAAGATGGAGCATATATCCCATACATGGTAAACACAATATTGGCGTTAAACTCAACAATAGCATACGACCTACTCAACATAGATGCAAGAGAGGCAACAAAGCTAAAGCTAACAGAGGAAGATACAAACGGATTATATAAACCATTAACAGATCAACTATTCATAGGAAAAGAATACCAACACACAGCATCACACGAAACAGTACACTACCTTGACTTCCTACGATGAAGAGAACTATTCGGTGGTAGCTCACAGGCTCCAAGATACATATCAAATAAGATGCATGATAAGACAAAGCTAACACCAGAACAACTTCACTTCTACGAAAGATTTACAAAGTTCGTAGACTCACTAGAAAATGTGTCAAAGAACAACTGAAAAATAATAGTAAACGACATATTCTCATCAGAACCTTACTGGTTAAAGAGAGAGGAAATCTTTGCTAGGTTCTGAGAGGCTTTCATAGACTGGGTTAAAAAGACAGCAAAAGACTGAGTAAAGCAAAAAGATTTCAAAGTACAGGAGACCGAAGAAACAGAATGATTCACATTGGATCAATTCAAAGAGTTTGTAAATATAATCCAGGAGAAAGCATGACTCAAATGACTAAAGAAAGCAAGAACTCCAATAGAGGAATTCGGTTCAAAAGAACTACTAGGTAAGTGGTATAGAGAAATAAATGCAAAAGTAGAACAACAAAGTCTATTCGATAAGGATATGGACAAAAAACAATTACGGCGTAAATGAGTTGAAGTTATAGAAAAATATCCACAGCAAGTTGTTTCAAGTGTTATAGAAAAATACGATCCAGATATCGTAGAATGGAAAAATAATGTAAATAAGCAAGCAACACTAACACAACTATACGAACTAAAGAATACGGCAGAAGATTTAATAAAGAATGATACAAACAGGACTATATTAGAAGATGTAGAGGAAAGGATGAGTACACCAAGTCTAATCCTACAAGACTTGGTAGATAGAATAAATGCGTGAAAAAAGCAGAAGATATCAACATATGATAAAAAACAAATACAAAAAGTAGGATATGAGCTGAATAGTGCTTTATCACCTAGAATTACAGATGTATCAAAATACATAAAATCAATAGATTCAGACGTGTACGAATCTGAATTTGTACCACAGGTACTCTACACAATAGGTAAGACATATAATCCAGACATAGAAGTATGGCAACAGAATTTAAAAGAGCCAATAAGAGAATTAATTGATCAATATCCTAAAAGAAAAATACCAAATGCAGATACTAAAATCATAAGCGATGATGCATTGAATTGACTAAAGGCTAAAATAAACGAATTAGAAAAATATTCAATCAAAGACATCCAGAATGCATTTGAAGGACAAGAGGCAGAAGTATTCATGCGTGCAGTAAAACAACAAATAGATAAACTCAATGCAGAAGGAATGAATAGTGCAGTAAGGGACTTAGTGGCTTTACACAATATGGAATTAGAGAACTTTAAAAAGCAAATAAAGAAATTCGATGGTAAATCCCCAATGCCATCAATAGCAGTAATGGATCCAAACGTACCACATGAAGTCTTCGGAGACTTAACGCTTGTATTCTGAAAAGGAACAGTAGATCCAAAGAATAATCCAGACAACAAACTCTACGGATCAGATGCATGGACTCCTATGTTCCCAGAAATAGAAAGAACTAAAGGTATGTCATATAAAGATATTGTCGATAAGACAAGAGAAATAATAAAACCATTAAAAGAAGAATACGAAACGTATGGAAAAGACCGACCAGAAAATTTTCGGTTTGATGTTGCTGATTCGTTAGAGGATTTATTGGAAGAATATACTGAAAGATCAGATTTAAATGAAAATGCAGACAGGCTAGCAGAACAGCTAGTAGAAGACTTGATAGAATGACTTCCATTATCTAAAAAATATTATATGGAAGCACATATGGAGATCGCAGATTGAATAAAAGATGAAGTCTGGGATTTGTTTGAAAAAATAGAATGAGCAAAAGACGTCATCCCTGCAAGATATTTCAATCCAAAACTACCAAACTACTATGATATAGAAAATGTAAGCAATGTATCTAAAAAAATAGTAGAAATACTCCCAAAGAAGTGAATCGAAAAACTACATGATGAATGATACATAGAATGAGGTAAAATGAATGACTTTTATGACTGAATATTTAGAGAGTTATCTGATGCAATAGAATGAATCGAAGACTTCCCAAACGACACACCACAAGAAGCTTGAGAGAAGATACTAGACCTATTCGTAGATGGATATTGATTCGATAAAGAAACAATACTACCATACGTAGAAGATGTCTTTGGTAGCTTGGATGAAACATCACAAGACCGTCCTCTCACACCAGAAAACGTCCTAGAGGCAATGAAGAATCAGGGAGTAAGAAGAGAAGTAGAACCAGGATCCTTCCGTGACATGATAGAGATAGAATGACACGAACTAAATGACATAGAAGATGTAAGAAAGCAGAACTTCGCAAAAGTATTCCACGGAGACCGAACAGGAGACTTGTGAGACTTAGAAAAAAGGTACGATAACTTAATAAGACTACTAGCAGAAGATAATAATCGATTAGATTGAAATTCAGCAGATGATTACAATGTAGTAGAAGATATGAAATATGAAATAAAGAATGCATACGATCCAGATGTAACAAAATTTAGAGAAAAATTAAATAAGGCTTATCCAGATACTCCACTAGAAGACTGAACTGTATGAAAACCTATCTTCAGAGAAGAGATACTTCAAAGAATAATAGACGTAGTAGAACAAGGTAAAAAGATTCCAATCAGATTCTCAGAATCTAAACCTGAAAGAATAGTAGACCTATATAATGAAGTAAGATATATACTAGTACCAGAATGAGATGTAAGTAAAGCAAAAGAAATAGTAAAAGGAACTCCATTGGAAAATAAACTAGTAGAATATACTCCAAACGATAAAACAGCACCTAGATCAAGAAAACTAAAAGAACTACAGAAGTTATACTGAGATGTCTTCTTCTCAATGTGATGAGTAATAATGCCAATAGTCATGTTACAACTAATGGAAGAACAAATCTGATGAGATAGCACAGCTACAGCCTAGCTGTGTTTTCTCTTGCTTAAAAACACAAAAAAGATATACAGGAATTGACTTATATATTATAAGAACTAATGATAATATTAATCCTTCTATCGATACTAGCTTTGTATATAAACTATAAAGTCATACCATGAAAAAAGACAACAAAGCAAAAGATTAAACAGACTTGGAATACAACATCACCATACCTGCTATTGCTATGGGTACTTGTAGCGATTCGATATATATTTATTTAGTAAGCCTTCCTAAGATGACAGAAAAAAGACCTTCACGAAAAGCTGAATTTGTGTTCTACGCACCAATAATCTTTATACTATTGATGCTAATAGTATTGGTAATGCAGATCGTAATAAACAGCAAACTAGAATCAGTAAAAACAATGCAACGGAACATGCAAAATCAAATAAACCACATATAACAAACAACATATGATTGATATGTAAAATAACTACTTAAATATCCAAAATCACACTATAAAAGAAGTAACAAAAGTTTACTTCTTTTTTTCTATCAATGAAGATAACTAAAGTCTACCTGGACTTAAAAGAGGCAAAACCAGAGCAAAGGCTTTGAAAAGATGTGTGGGTGCTGGAATCAGAGGCATTCAAGGATCCACTAACCTTCCAGATGGAGTATGATCCAAAAGACCTTGAACGAATAAAAGAAGTACAACAAGAAGTAAACGAAAGACTTGAAAAAGCACAACAACTACTAGACCAAGAAAAAGAGTACTCAAATAACCTAATAGAATTAAACAACAAACTCAAAGAAGAGCTACTACTAAAAGAACAACAGCTCCAGGAACAAAGAGAAGAGATAAGCAAAAAAGAAAGAATAGAAAACAGGCTAAAGAAAGAGATAGAAAATCACGAAATGCAGTTAGAAAAACAAAGTGAAGGAATAATCAACAACACGGATAAAATATCAAGAATCGAACAAAAGCTAACGAAACAACCTACAGTCTTGAGCGATACAACATTCCTTTCCTGAATCGGAGAATCATTCCTAACAATAATCAACCTTCCAGATGGAGAATATCTCTACATCCAGAAGACAAAGATAACTGAAAAAAACGAATACGTGGCTAATGAGGATGATGTGATAATAAACAAAATCCACGTAAATGATGGAATGTTCCCTGCAACATATACGCTGAAAGGAATAGATGCATTGAGTACACCGACAGCAACAATAGATCGGACTTTAGTCTTTATACCAATCTAATGTACGTGTACGTAAAAGAAAACAGGATAATCCTGAAATCAGAAAACAGGATCCTGAATCTGAAAGGAACGCAGGAATACATAATAGAGTGTGAAAAGACTGACAGGTTAATATTCGAAGATAACAAGATTAAGAAGTATGAGAACAGCAAACAATACGCTGAGGATATAAACAGATACCATCTCCAGAAGGAGATAAGGAACCTCAAAAAGGAAAACAACGACCTGGTAAGAATAGCAAATACTAAAGTAACAAAAGAACTCGAATTAGAGAAAAAAGGACAAGAGGCAAACGCATATCAAAGAAAGATTTATTTATTAAGAAATATGAGATGATTGCAACTTTCGTCATGACAGGAGAACGGCAAGAACTCCCAATAGACATAGGAATAGAGAAAGAAAAACTAGCAGATAGAATCACAGAGAAAACTTGTGTAACTGATGGTTTCGGTGCACTTTATGATT
>Ga0326513_10001664_pt1 | contig 16960 bp, 9 predicted proteins | sample 2_2465_0518_D_FD_203654 | JGI IMG/M metagenome (GOLD analysis project Ga0326513, IMG submission 203654) | Bovine rumen microbial communities from UC Davis, California, United States - 2_2465_0518 | ecosystem: Host-associated > Mammals > Digestive system > Stomach > Rumen | place: USA: California... | reverse complement strand
CAAGCTTCGGGAAGAACTTGAAGTAAAGCTTCATGGCACGCTTGAGGCTGCCCGTTGAAGCCATTACCTGTGACATGGAGGCAGCACCTCTGCGTCTTCCGCCGGGAGCGGGAGCTGCTTCGGGAGCCTGGCCGGCTTTGGACTTATTCTCAGTCATTTTCTCCGTCCCCCCTTGTCTGTTCTTCGTATATCTCACGATAGATCTCACTCCTTGCCATGAGCTCGGTGTGAGTACCCTTATCAGCGATCTTACCGCCGTCCATGATGACGATCATGTCGCAATCCATGACAGAGGCGATCCTCTGGGCGATGATGATCTTTGTAGTCTCCGGTATGAACTCGCGGAAGCCCTTGCGGATAAGAGCATCGGTCCTTGTGTCCACTGCGGAAGTCGAATCATCCAGGATAAGGATCTTCGGCTTCTTAAGGAGCGCACGTGCAATGCAGAGCCTCTGCTTCTGTCCGCCGGATACATTCGTTCCGCCCTGTTCAATATATGTATCGTAACCGTCAGGCATCTGGGATATGAATTCATCAGCCTGGGCGATCTTGCAGGCAGCGACGATCTCTTCGTCGGTAGCACTCTCGTTGCCCCATCTGAGATTCTCCTTAATGGAGCCCGAGAACAGTTCGTTCTTCTGGAGGACTACCGATACCGCATCTCTCAATGTTTGGACATCGTATTCCTTTACGGGGATGCCTCCTACTTTGAGCTCACCGCCGGTAACATCGTAGAGCCTCGGAATGAGCTGGATGAGAGTGGTCTTGGAAGAACCCGTGCCTCCGAGTATTCCCACGGTCATTCCACTGTTGATGTGAAGATCTATGTCGAAGAGCGCATCACGCGGAGCATTCTCCGAATACTTGAATGCGACATCCGTAAAATCGATGGTTCCGTCCGGAACTTCCATGACAGGATTAACGGAAGGATTATGGATCGAAGGTTCTTCGTCGAGCACTTCGACGATACGCTTTACGGACTCCAGTGACATCGTCAGCATGACGTAGATCATGGAGATCATCATCAGGGACATCAGTATCATCGCGCCGTATGTGAGCATCGCCGATATCTGTCCTACGTCCACATCCATTCCCTTGCTGCCGATGACGAGCTTGGAACCAATATAGAGGATGAAGACCGTGTCGAAGAACATACACAGTTCGATCAGGGGTCCGTTAAGGCTTACGATCTTCTCGGCCTTGGTAAAATCTATCCTGATATCTTCAGAAGCCTTGTTGAACTTCTTTGTCTCATACTCTTCCCTGGCAAAACCCTTAACCACGCGCATGCCGCGGACGTCTTCCTCGATGGACTCGTTCATGCGGTCATACTTCTTGAATACCGCACGGAAGGCAGGCATCGCGAACTTACCGATCATGATAAGGCCGAAAGCCATGACGGGCACGACGATAACGAAGGTAACGGCAAGGGTGGCGTTCATCCTGAATGCCATGAATATCGCGAAAGCCAGCATCAGGGGAGCTCTTACGGCAGTCCTGATGACCATCATGTATGCGTTCTGAACATTGGTGATGTCCGTTGTCATCCTGGTTACCAGAGATGATGTGGAGAACTTATCGATGTTGCCGAACGAGAAGCTCTGCACCTTCCTGAACATGTCATGCCTCAGATTGCCTGCAAGACCTGCAGAGGCCTTAGCCGAGAAATTACCTGCGAAAGCTCCGCACAGAAGCGATATGATGGCGGCAAGCGCCATTATCCCGCCTGTCCTCATCGTCTCTTCCAAAGGAACGGAATTCTTGATCCCGTTGACCATGTCCGACGTGATGTAAGGGATGAGGACCTCAAGTATGACCTCACCTATGATGAATATAAGAGTCAGTAACGTCTGAAGTTTATACTGACGAAGTGATCTTAAGATCTTGCCTATCATCTCTATCCTCCAATTACCCTAACAATTTTAGGGAGAACAAATTTAATAGTCAATCTCGAGTTTTAGAATAATAAAAAAATATATATTATTTCTTAGATGATTTTCGGGATATCCTGCCGTATGCGGCATATGCCGCGCAGAGCAGCAATCCGGCGGCCGTCATCAATGCTCCGGCACCTGCTCCCGGGGTAACATATCTGAGTTCGAATATATGTGTGCCGGCCGGAACTTCTAATCCCATATACATGGTGTTCGCACGGTAGAGAGATACCTTCTCGCCGTCCAGATAAGCGCTCCAGCCTTCGGAATAAGGGATCTGGAGAACAAGTATCTTATTTTCCGATACGGTAATGCTGCCGGTTATAAGGCAGGTCGCATTGCCGGAAGTGTGAAGGTCAAGACCTTCTGCCGTCTCTTCCTTAAGCGCCGTTACCTCCGCAGCATATCCGTCCATCGGCTGGAGCACGGCACATATCTCTTCGAATGAATAGATGCCGACTTCGGGGAATGTCATCGTCATCATGCTCCTGGCCGCATCAGAATAACCCATGTTGATGAAGAATCTGTCTCTTCCGGAGTATCTGCTGTAGCTCTTGGACTCAAGGTAGAGTTCATGCGTATAAGGGCTTAAGGCATTGAGTGTCACCATGACGAACTCGGGCTCGGTATAGTATCTGTCCTCTTCTGCCATGGCCTTCTGTTCATCTGCCGTAAGCGCATTCCAGTCGAACATGTCCGGATTGTTCTTATATATCCTGTACATCGTCGTTCCCGTGAAGGCGAAGCCCTTGATATCCAGATAAGTCTCACATGAAGGCTTGCCCGCGAACGTGATCGTTGCCGTCGCATAGGGCTTGGTAACAAAGAAAGAATTCCCGGACAGATATACTCCGCTTCCGGGTGTGATCTCACAGGGTACTTCAGAGGATGTCAGCGTGACCTGTCCTTCTGATAACAGGCTGCCTTCGTATCCTTCAAGGCATGCTCCCTGAAGCATCGCCTCCTGGCGCTGGGCAGGTGTCATGGACAGATATTTATCTTCGGGTATCACCGCAGAATATGTTATTCCGAGAGGCAGAGCATAGTTATTGACACAGATATTGTCCGAGACCTGTTCATAGCCGTACGGCGCGCCTTCCGCGGGGTTGGCGAGAACAGCGTACTTGACGCCGGCCAGAGCCAGCAGGAATGTCCTTCTGTCGGGATCGGAGAACCTGAAGTCAGACTTGCGGTCGACTTCGTTAAGCTTCATGTAATCCGTCACGGAATCAGGAACAAAACTGAGATATGTCCCCGTACTTCCCAAGCCCGACAGCATCGCATCATTGCAGGCATTGGCATCGTGATGCGAGAAGTATGAGAATCTCCAGAAGCCGTCACCTGCGGCGACTGCCTTAAGTTCTTCTGTCTCCGGCGGGTATATGAGCTCATCAATGTTTGCACTTTCTGCCAGTTCCTTCATGAAGGTGCTGTCAGACGGAATGAACATAAATGCGCTGTTGATCACCACCGACAGCGATACCGTAAGAAGTACTGCCTTCTCCCTGATGCCGGACATTTTCGTGCCGGAAGAGGTGAGATTGAGTCCCATTGCAAGCGCGAGAGCAAGCACGAGCGACACGATAACGCTCATGTTCCTGCCGTGCGGCAATACCATGCACAGCACTGCGTATATTCCGAGGAACGTTGCCAGGTATATGAGTTTTCGCTTCTCTGCCCTGATGAGCTCCGGCCACATGCACACAAGGATGTATGCCACAAGGAAGCCGTACGCGAAATGCCATCTCGCAGAAGGATACGTAAACCCGTTGAACACCAGCTGCACCGCGGGGATGAGTAGGAATACCGTCAGGACCGCGAATGCCACGCGGAGCCTGAGCTTAACTTTGTCAGCACGCCTTCCGAAGTACAGCAGTGCCACCGCCACGAGAGCAGGCGCGCTGTATCCGAGAGTAGTCCACTCTCCTCCCTCTGCCTCATAGAAAGTAAGGAACGAGGACAGGAACGATTCGTAATACTTGAGCGGATACAGAAGGCTCAGCGCATGGTCCGCACCGGTCCTGGAATTACCCAATATGAGAAGGAATGCCGGATAGAGCAGGAATCCGCTGAGCAGGACTCCCGTAGCCGCAAAGAGCGCCACTCTTCCTATGGCTGCCAGACTGTCCTTGAACTTATCTTTTGCAAACGGTACAAAGAGCATGAGTCCCACATACAGCACCGTCACCAGAGCTATCATGTAGAAGAAATAGAAGTTCGACACGGCCGCGAGGAATACCGATACTATGAGAAGCCAGGGCTTTCTCCTGTCAATGACATACTGCGCTCCGAGAAGGACCAGAGGCAGGAATACCATGGGCGTCAGGAAGAACGGATGCCTTATGGTGTTGTGCATCGCAAAGCCGCAGAACGAATATACGAATGAAGAAGCAAGCACCGCATAAGGCGCAGCGTTCCTGTTCCTGCCGAAGCAGAATGTCGCGAAAGTAAGTCCCATGCACCATACGCGGAGATATATGAGCGCTTCATACAGGAAGTAAGTGTACTTCACCGGTACAAAGACTGACAGAATAGCGAACGGATCTCCCGTGACATAGTAGCTGAGCGTAACGGGAACATCAGCACCGTACCCTATCGAGAATGACCAGGAAGGGATCGACAGTTCATGGTCTGCGAATATGTGCCTCAGGACGCCCCTGAGCCACTCACCGTAGAAAGCAAGAGCTTTTATGTGCTGGCCTGATCCGTCGAGGTTCCACACGAGTGTCCTGCCGCTGATGTAGATGTAAATATGTGTCAGAACCGACAGCAAAGCGAATATCAGGGTATACAGGATAAGGAAGTCCCTTCTCCTGTGTGTCTTGAATAACCCTGTTCTCTGCCTTGCGATGTCCGTCATATATCTGCCCCGGATTATTGTAGCATTACGGCTCCGTGCCGTAGATGACACTTCCTCCGGATACGATAACGATGTTGCCGACATCCGCCATCGAATAGTCGTTCGATGTGGTCATGTTCGACCAGTCGGAATAATGGATCGAGAAGTTCACCGTAACCGTGGCGCCACTGTCTATGGTTCCCGACGAAGGGAAGGACATGACAAGGCAGGTATCGGCATCAGTTCCGGAAGCATCTTCGAATGTACCGCTGATGCCCTTCACCTCGGAATACGCGCCGTCAGCTCCGTTCATTCCTGCATAGTAGCAGTCGAATGTCATGGCTGAACCCGAATCGTTGGTCAGATAGTACTTGAGTTCAAGTCCTGAGAAGCTTATGGCCGAATCGCTGAGATTCTTGATCTCCATGGATCCCGATATGCTGTTGCCGCCGCTGCTGTCGTATTTGACGGACAGTGACAGATCTCCGGACTCACCGCTTCCGCCCGCCGAAGCTGAGGACGAGCCGGCGCTGCCGGAAGAAGAACCTGAAGATGCCGAAGCTCCGCTTATTACCACGCTCTGGCCTGCATCATCGCCTGCCGGAGGCTCCGTGCCAAACACAAGATTTCCGCCCTCATACAGAGCAATGTTCGTATCAAGAGAAGCCGTTCCGGTGGCCAGGCCTTCGTACGAAGGGTCGTTGGAAGGATCCCAGGGACCGCCTGAATAAGTAAGCCTTACCTGAACCTCCGACTTGTACTGCGACTGGCCGCCCGGATAGAGCTGACCGTCATTGAACAGCACGGACAGATAGTAGATGTTATTCTCCTCATCCCATACCTTGAGCCCGTCCACCGTACCTGACTGCATGTAGTTTGCCGTGATCTCTATCGAAGACGGATCTCCGCCTGCCTCAACGATCTCCGAGAGGTCTAAGAAATATCTCATCTCCACATCAGTCGCGGTCCTTGCCGGCCATGCGGTCATGTTATAGACGATCGCCTTGATCTCCGTGAAGTCATCACCGGAAGCATTGACCGCTGCCTCGACCGAGTACTCATATTCATCTATCGCCTCGACCGCACCGAAATCCTTCAGCGTCTGGCCGTGGTATTGCGAGTACATATATGCGAGAAGTCCGGTAAATCCGGCATTGTAATCGCATGCGACCTCGTTGTTCGTATAGTTGGAAACATCATCCGAATAACCGTCGCTGCTGTCAGGTCCTCCGACGAGCGCGCCGTACAGCGTGTGCCTGTGAGCGGAAGGTTCGTTCATGTTGTCGCAGTAAGAACCCTGCGCCGTCCTGTGGTGCGGATGTTCGGGAGGATTCTCACCGAAGCCGACCATATAGGATCTTCCGGACGAACCGAGAGCATAGTTGCACTGCGCTTCCGCGAAAGAGATATAATCATCAACCCTGGACGGATCGCAGCAGTCGGATCCGCTGTATACCGTTGCTATATAAGCCGTCGTCGTTGCATACCTGAGAGAACCCCACGAATCGAGCCATGCAAGACCCGCGGGTGTGTACGTTATCTTATCTCCGTCAGATGTCCCCGTGGTCCACCAGTCAAGGTGCTTCTCGACGGCATTGGTATATGTATCCTTGCCCGTTATCTGCGCGAGGAGGACTGCTGCACCTATATGAACATCGTCCCAGCACATAGACCAGTTGTAATCCTGTGATGCCTGAGGATAGCACTCCTCCGCGATGTCCAGGTATTCCTGCTCGCCCGTAGCGAGATACAGCCACGCGCCCGCCCAGGCAAGCTCATCGTAGAATCCGCTCCACGAATCGTAGAAACCGTTCGCAGCGGTATATCCCGAATCACTCCTGTACTTGTTCGCAAACTCGAACAGGCTCTTCGCATGTTCGAGGCACTCGCTGCTGTACGCCGGATCAGACTCTTCGAAAACGATCGCCGCTGCCGCCAGTGCTGCCGCAGCCTCGCCGGTAACACAGGAACCCGGATTATCGGATGTGACCTTGTAGCTGGGTCTGCTCATTGCCATGACTTCCGCAGGACCCCACCAGGAGTGATCCGCGTTGGGATCTCCTACCTGATAGTAATAGACCTCGTCTTCCGGATGACATTTGATAAGGTAATCGCACACCCACTTGATATCACCCAGGATGTACTCGGTCTGGCCTGCTTCTTCGTACGCATCACCGTACTCATATACGGACCAGGCGAGCATTGCAGCCGAATAAGCCATGGGAAGATTGAACTTTACGTTGTCTCCCGCATCGTACCATCCGCCGGTAAGATCCAGTCCGTTATCTGCGCCGTCATCAAGCCCCGAGTCTCCGCGCCAGTTGCATCTGACCTTTGTCGGCAGATCTCCGGACCTCTGTAGTTCATAGAACAGTATTGACTTCTGAAGTGCTTCGCCGTAGTTGAAGTCTCCGGTCCCTTCTATTCCCTCATAACCTGTTCCGAACTCGGTGAGATTGCCCGTATCGAGATACGATGACGGATACAGTCCCTCAGCAGCTTCTGATGTTGAAGGCTCTGTTGCGGCAGAAGATGAAGCCGGAGATCCGGCTGCGCTCTCTGCGGAAGGAGCGGAAGCCATCGGTTCTTCCGGCTGAGTGTTAGCGGCACAGCCTGCCTGGAGCAATAAAGCGCAAACGAGCGCCGTTACTGTAAGTCTTTTTCCCATATATACCTCGTGTATGTCAGTTTGACTGAAACATTATACAACTCAGGCAAATAAAAAGGGGACTGCAGTTTCCTGCGATCCCCATTCACCGTTTTACGGTGCCGGTTTACTCTTCGGTGTCGGTATTGCCTGTTACGGCATCAGTTACGGCTGCTGCAGTTACAGCATTTGCTGCCGTGCCGTCGCTGCCTTCAAGACCCGAGACATTGATGTTCCTTGTTACCTTGGCATCGTAGCCCGAAGCCTTAACGATGTCCACAAGATCAACACCCGTTGCAGCCTTTACCGTCTCAAATGTCTGTGCCATGACCGTCGGAACGTTTGCGGATATTCCCGACACACCGTTTCCGCCGTCTGTGCCGCCTGCGAAGACCGTTACCTTGTCTATGGAAGACAGAGGCTCTGCGACTGCCTTTGCGACATCGGGAAGCACGGATACGATCATCTCGAGGATCGCTGCCTGGCCGTACTTCTTCATTGCCTCGGCCTTCTTCTCCATTGCTTCAGCCTCTGCGAGACCTCTCGCCTGGATACCTGCAGCTTCAGCATCGTACTTTGCCTTGATGCCGGCTGCTTCCTGCTCTGCGGCATAACGCTGAGCTTCAGCGAGTGCCTTCTTTGCTTCCGCATCCTGGATAGCCTTGTACTTCTCAGTCTCGGCGATCACGCGCTCAGCTTCGCTCTGTTTCTGCTGATTGTACAGTGCAGCTTCTGCGGCCTTCTGCTTCTCGATGAGAGCAGCCTCTGCAGCCTTCTGCTTCTGGTACTTGTCAGCGTCAGCCTTACGGTTGATCTCAGCCTCGAGTTCCTGCTGTCTGACCTCGACCTGCTTCTGTCTCAGGATAGCTTCCTGCTCGGTCTTAGCGATGTTTGCATCTGTTGCCTTTACGCCGATGACTTTCTGCTGTTCCTGCTTCTGGATCTCATATGCAGCATCAGCTTCAGCCTTCTTTGTATCAGCTTCTACCTGCAGATTAGCCTGCTTGATGGCAAGTGCATTCTGACGCTCTGCGATTATGATCTGAGAAGCAACTGATGCCTCATTTGCTTTCTGCTTAGCATCTGCCTCGGCAATTGCCACATCTCTTTCAGCCTGTGCCTTAGCGATGGAAGCATCCTTCTGGATCTGTGACATGTTGTCCTGGCCCAGAGCGATGATGAGACCTTTCTCGTCTTCGATCCTCTGGATATTGCAGGAGATGATCTCGATACCGAGTGCATTCATGTCTGTCTGCGCCTTGGTCTGCATCTCATCACCGAACTTCTTGCGGTCTGTGTTGAGTTCACGGAGACCTACGGTACCGATGATCTCACGCATGTTACCCTGAAGGGAATCGGTGAGTGCCTGGATTATCCTGTCCTCGTCCATGTTGAGGAAGTTCTTCATGGCAAGTTCGATGCCTTCCGGATCTGTCTTTACCCTTACCTTTGCGACTGCGTCGATGTCAACGCCGATGAAGTCGTTTGTGGGTACATATCCGCTCGTCTTGATGTCGATGCTGATCTGCTTAAGGAGCAGCGTGTCCTTTCTCTCGATGAACGGGATCTTTACGCCTGCCTGTCCGATAAGTATCTTCTTCTTTCTCCTCGGACCTGAGATGATGTAAGCTACATCCGGCGGTGCCTTTACATAACCTGAAAGTATAATTGCTATCACGAGGACAGCACCCAAACCTATAGCTACCGGAATAATGAATTCTGTCGGCATTTCTTTGCCCTCCTTTATCTTTTGGCAAATATATTACCGAAGGTGCGGATACAAATACATAACGGCAGAATTAACAGCGGGCGTGCTATTTTGCACCGCCCGCTTATTTGGATATTCCTATTTTGTATCGGTATTATTTGGTCTGTTCCTCGAGGAGTTTGATCTCTTCTTCGGACTTATCCTTTGCCTCTTCAGCAGAAGCTTCTGCAGGCTTCGGCTTACGGAATCTGAGGAAGACCATGATGCCGCCGATGATGAGAAGGATGAAGCCGGCAAAGATCATCACCATGTCATAGAACACTCTCGTGACCGTGATCTGGGCAGCTCTCTCCCAATAGGGAAGCTCATAACCGGTGAGCTGGCTCTGTGTCTCGCCGAGAGGGAATACCCAGTCCCAAACACTCAATAAAGTATATCTGTCGGTATTGCTGAGTACGAAGATCTTAGGATCAGTGAGGGCATAGGTCGGGAGCGCGCTCTTGATGTCTGTTATGGCCACTCCGCTGACGAGTTCCGGCATCATCGCCTCATAGCACTGGATGGCCAGTACATCGGATGTTGATGCGGGAGCTGCAGAAGCAGCGGGATCCATCGCATCATAAGTGGCAGCATCACCTGCACCTGCCGCAGAAGCCGCATCAGCGGGAACGAGCAGCATGAGTCTGTCAAAGTAGATATATGCCCTCGGCTTGTCTGCACCTGCAAGGTCGTCGATGGAAGTGTTCAGTTCCTCGACTACACCGATGATGGTGAAAGTCTCGTTACCAAGTGTGAGCTTACGTCCGGAGACATCATATGACTTGAAGAAATACCATGCCATGATGTCATTTATGACTATCTGATTCCTGTCGATCTGTTCTTCCGGAAGGAAGCCGCCGCAGAGAAACCTGAAAGGATGAAAAGCTTTGTAATTGCCGCCGACGCCGACGATCTCTGCATCGGTGTTGGGGATTATCTTGTCTGTGTTGCCCGGTTCCTCATATACCAGAGTGACATTCGCCATAACTGTTGAAGAGAATGCATCTTCCCATCCCTTAGGCGAACCGTCGGTATCGAGGCCCTTGGCTTTATCCGGCAGGTTCTGATTGGAAGCATCCACCGTACCCTGGATAGCCGCTCTGATGACCGGAATATCCGCCTTGCGCAGGGAGATGTCCGAGCTTACGTACATCAGAGGCGTCGTGTCATCGACCGGTCTCGCGCCCCTCGCGAAAACGCTCATCTGCCTGTAATCGACATCAGCACCCTGACCCCAGTATGTTGCCATATACTGTTCCTGTCTTGCCCTGGTCAGGACTGATATCCTTATGAATCCTGCAGCGATCAGGATGACCGCAGCGAGTATTACCCAGAACGGAACGGCAAGGACTATCTTCTTGATCCTCTTCTTGTTCAGGGTTCCCGTCTCGAGGAAGTATTCTTTGATGGTGTCTTTAAAAGCCATTTTGTCCCCCGTCAGGTTTTCTTCTTGTCAGAATCAAAGTCTTCAAGTCTGACTCGCTCGCCGTCTTCGAGAGGCTTCTCGCTCCTGACAACGATCATTGCATCCTTGTCGAGCTTCTCGCCGGAGATAGCTGCATATGTACCGTCATCGTCCTCAACAGTTACATCTACACGCTTAACGGTGTACTTATCACCGAGCGGAGATGAAGATCCGATGATCTGATATACAAAGTAACCTGAATTATCCTTATTGACCGCACTGGACGGGATAACGCATTCGTAATCCTTGTTTGACTTATCGGCACGTACCGTGATCGATTCGCCCGGGAAAGCATATGCATCGTTGATCGCACACTTAACCTGCTTGTATTCTCTCGGATTATCCGGATCAGGCTTGATGTTGATGATAGTGCAGGAATCAACATAACCCATCGTTACGTCCATATCGTCGCCAATGGAAAGCCTTGATGCCACTTCCGAAGGGAAAGTGAATGTAGCCGTACACTGTCTGTCATCAACAGGAATCACATATGCGATCGTCTGGTTCTTCTCCATTACGGAACCTTCTTCGATGGAGATGTTATAGACATAACCGGAAGCAGGTGCCTTGATCTCAGTCTGCTCGATCTTGGCCTCAAGCTCTGCGATCTTGGTCTCGAGCTCTTCGATCGACTTGTCTCTGTCGTCTGCGGCATCCTGAGCCTTATCTGCTTCGATACCTGCATTGACCTGTGCGTCAGACAGTGACTGCTGCGCCGTTGACAGACCTGTCTGGGCCGTATCGACCAACTTCTGTGCATCTGATACGGAAGGAAGAGCCTCGGCTGCTTCCTTTGCAGTCTCTGCATTGGTGATGGCGAGCTCGCAGGCTGCGATCGAAGCACTGTTGGAATCGATCACTGCCTGTGCCGCATCGAGGTCGGACTGGATGGGTGCCTTTGCATCGATATACTGATTGATCTGATAACAAAGTTCTCTGATCTTCTCTCCGTCCGTAACGGGAGTTGTGCCGACGGGATCGGACTCTGTCAGTCCCGTATCGGGATCCGTAAATCTGTAGTAACCGGTATCTTCCTCAATGGTGATCTGATATCCGTATGACTGGTATATCGTTATCTGGTCAGCCAGAGGCTTGATGCTGTCATCGATGGCTTTGATCTGGTCTTCGTAACCTGCCTTCTCTGCTGTCGCATAATCAAGTGCTGACTGATATTCTGCGAGCTGAGAGGACTGATCAAGGATCGTAGCATCTGCAGAATCTATGGTTGCCTGCTTGTTCTGCGCGGCAGTAAGCGCTTCCTGAGCTTCAGAGAGCGTATCCTGTGCTGTATCCACGGCCTGCTCATATGTTGTAAGAGTGTTCGAACTCGGTGCTCTCTCTGCATATTCCTTCTCACGCTGGAGAGTAAGCAGCTGTGCCTGGAGCTCCTTGAGATCATCGGAATTCTCTACAGGCTTGAGGGTAGCAATAACGTCGCCTTCATTAACAGTATCGTAGCTGGACACCAGTATCTTATCGATCGTCCTTCCCTCGACGCCCGTAATCTTGGTCTCGTTCTCGACCTTGATGGTACCTGTCGCGGTATTCGTATACGCCAGATTGCCTCTTGTCGCATACTCACCCATAACCTTAGGGATGGTAAGATTCATGATCGTGTTCGAGAAAAACGTCAGAAGTGCGAGACCGGCGACGAATGCCACCATGATCCTGATAATAGTCTTACGTCTGTTCTTCATACTTAATCCTCCGTTACTTGATTCCCGATCTCGAGATACCTTCTACCAGGTACTCCTCACCCCAGAGGAATATCAGCAGAGGCGGGATCATATATACTGCCGACGCCGCGAAGGCAATGCCTATCTCCGGCTCATTGATCTGCGCAAGGAACACCGAAAGAGGCTGAAGCTCCGTATCGGTGAGCAGGACGAGCGGCTGCTCGACCATGTTCCAGTAGTCTATAAACAAAAGTATCGTCAACGCGAATATGGCGTTCTTACAAAGCGGTATGGCTATCTTGGTGAATATCTGCCATTCGGTCGCACCGTCTATCGTTGCGGCCTCGATATAACCCGAAGGTATCTGCCTCATGTATTTGGTAAGAAGGAAGATGGCAAATGTCGAGAACACGCCCGGGAGTATGATTGCCCAATATGTGTTCAGGATCCCCAATGTGTCCGCGATCATGTAGTTCGGGACGAGCGTTACCTGGAAAGGCATGAGCATGAGGATGATATATGAGAAGAATAATACCTCTCTCCTCTTCTTCCTGTATCTGGCAAAACTATAAGATGCAAGGCACGCAACCGCCATCTGTCCTCCGACGATGGGCAGAGTAAGGATGATCGAATTCCAGAACTTGAACAGATATGCCGGGTTCATGAACAGCAGCGTTGTGTACTGCTTGATGGTTACTTCTTCAGGGATGAGTTTGAGCACCGGTGTGCGTGACAGGTATGTCGCGCCCGATGAGTTGTGTCCTGACATACTCTGGAAGATAACGGAGTAGTTGGATATGATCTCATCCGATGACATGAACGAGTTAAGGAAAGTAAAGAATATCGGCACTAAGGCAAGGAGCGATATCGAACATGCAATGACAAGTCCGATCGCAGTCAGGATGGTCTTCCTGATCTTCCTCTGCTTCAGGGCAGTAGTGCTTCTCTTCCTCTCTCTTGCGAAGAACGCCTCGCGCTCTTCATCCGTCATCAGCTCGAAATACGACTTCGGATGTACCGTCTCGGTAAATACGTTACGTCTCGCTTTGGTAGCGGCCAGTCTGCGTTGTTTCCTCAGTTCAGCGTCCATAGTTTATTCCTCCACATCCGAATCGAATCTGGATTCGGCATAGAACAGTACACCGACGATGATGATCATCACGATGCACATTACGATGGCGCCAGAAGAGAGCAGGCTGTAGTCGAGCTGCGTGAACTTGTTATTCATGAAGTGCTGCAGCATGTACAGGTTATCGAACGGATAATCACCCGTGAGAAGATATACCTCTCTGAATATCTTAAATGAATTAATAAGCGACATGATGCCGACGAAGAAGATCGTCGGGCTGAGGTAGTGGAGCTTGATCGCAAAGAAACGCTTGACCGGGCCTGCGCCGTCCAGCGAAGCGGATTCGAGTATCTCGCCCGGGATCGCATTCAATGCCGCCAGGAAGAGCACCATGTTATAGCCCAGGTTCTTCCACAGGAACAAGAGCATTATTACGACCTGAGCATACTGGGATTTGAGCCAGTCTATCTTATCGAGCTGGAAGAACTGTGCAGTCCATCCGTTGATGACGCCGTTGTATGAGAAGAATACCTGCCAGATGAGAACGACGGATGCGACCGGAACCATCATGGGGTTGAGCAGGATGCTCCTGAATACTGACTTACCCGGCAGACCCGAGTTAAGGAGCATGGCGAGGAACAGCGCGAGCACTACGGCAAGCGGAACCGATATGAGCGCGAATGTAAGTGTATTCTTCGAAGCCGCTATGAAAGCATCATTCGTCAGGACTCTCTCATAGTTACGGAAACCGACAAAATCAGTATTCGTAGGAGACTTCTGGAATGAAGTAAAGAGCAGCATGATAAGAGGCAGGAAGAAGAACACCAGAACTCCGAGGAAGCTCGGCGTCAGATATCCCGTAAAGATACCCCAGTCCCTTAACCTTCTCATGAAGCGGCCCTTCTTGCGCTTCTCTACAAGAGCGCGTCTCTCCGGAGTGTCTTCGAACTCGGGGATATCGCCGGGCACCAATGTCTCATATGCCTTGGGGGTTATCCTGGCAGCATAATTGCCGGTATGATCGTCGGCTGCTTTGTCTGCTCTCTTTTTGGATCTTGTCTTTTTGGGTGTGGTCTTAACTGCCGCGTGCCCGGAAGCCGCAGACTCAGTCGTTTTGTTTTCCGGAGCAAGCTGAGAACCGGGGCGCACCCTCGTCTCAGTCTCCTTTGGAAAAGAACTGTTCTCTTTTTCAGAAAGACCCATATTTATTTCACCCTATTTATCCTCATGTGCCATAAAGCACAAAGGGATTATACTATGATAACCCCTTTAATTTAACACTATTGATGTGGCAATCGTGTGTCAATTTTGAATTAGAATACTAGTAATCAGAAAACAAAAAGATTACTGAACCGTTTCAACCTTGATGGTGTTCGTGTTGCCGTTTGTTCCGTTGATAAGACCTCCGGTGATGACTACATTGTCACCTTCCTGAAGGTTCATCATATCCTTGGCGACCTGGAAGCCGTGATAGAACATTACGTCTGTCGAATTGAACTCTTCGTTGAGGATCGGGATGACGCCCCAGCTCAGGCTTAACCTTCTCCAGATGTGCTCTGATGTTGTCATGCCGATGATGTCGATCGGGCATCTGAATCTTGATACCATCCTCGCGGTAATGCCGGACTTGGAATGTACGACGATACATTTCGCGTTGACGTCGACTGCCATCGCACATGTAGCGTGAGAGATCGCGTCGAGGTTGCTCCTGATCTTGAACTCCTGCTTCCTGAATCTCTCCTTGTAGTTGATGTTTGCCTCGGTGTATTCCGCAACGTTTGCCATTGCCTTTACTGCCTCTACGGGGTACTTGCCCGCAGCGGATTCTCCTGAGAGCATGATGGCTGAAGAACCGTCATAGACCGCATTCGCAACGTCGGATATCTCGGCTCTTGTCGGCCTGGGATTCGTGATCATGGATTCGAGCATCTCGGTAGCGGTGATGACACGGCGGCCTAGAAGTCTGCAGCGCTTGATGAGCCTCTTCTGAATGCTCGGTACTTCCACGAAGGGGATCTCAACGCCAAGATCGCCTCTCGCGATCATGATGCCGGAAGCGATCTCGCAGATCTCATCGATGTTGTCGACGCCTGCACGGTTCTCGATCTTCGCGATGACCTCGATGCCTGCACCGCCGTTATTGTCGAGGAAGGTCCTTATCTCTTCCATATCCTTCTTGGTGGATACGAACGAAGCCGCAACGAAGTCCACATCATTCTTGATGCCGAAAAGAAGATCCGCCTTGTCCTGCTCGCTCAGGTAATCGCCTGTCATGACCTTGTTCGGGAAGTTCATGCTCTTCCTGTCAGACAGGACGCCGCCGGTAATGACGTTGCATTCAACATTACTGCCGGATGTCTTCTCGACTTCGAGGATAACGAGACCGTTGTTGATGAGGACTCTGTCGCCCTTCTTAAGCTGCTTGGGCAGATCCTTGTAAGTGACTGCAACCTTTGTCTCATCACCTTCGATATCGTCTGTTGTAAGAGTGAACTTGTCGCCGTCGTTAAGTGTTATCTTATGATCCTTGAATGTCTTGATCCTGTATTCGGGACCCTTCGTATCGAGCATGATCGCGATGGGAAGGTGCATGTCCTCCCTGACCTTCTTGATGAGGTCGATCTTCTTCTGATGCTCTTCGTGAGTGCCGTGAGAGAAGTTAAGTCTTGCCACGTTCATTCCGGCTTCGAACATCTGAGACAGTGTCTCGTAGTTGTCTGATGAAGGACCGATGGTGCAGATTATCTTCGTTTTACGCATATATATAATTACTCCCCGTTGTATATAAAACTTTTGTCTGATTGTATCATTTGTAACCCCAAACTTCTGCACAATATTGTAAGATAAATAGGTCAATATTTTTAACAACCGGAGGATATAACATGGCAGATGTAAGACCGGAATCCCTCAAAAGGATCACAACCAAAGCTCAGGCAGATGAGTTCATCGCAGACCAGATCAAACAGATCAAGGAGCAGGTCGGAGATAAGAAGGTTCTCCTTGCCCTCTCAGGCGGAGTTGACTCTTCTGTAGTCGCAGCACTCCTTATCAAGGCTATCGGCGACAACCTCGTATGCGTACATGTTAATCACGGACTTCTCCGTAAGGGCGAGCCCGAGATGGTATGCAAGGTCTTCAGAGACGAGCTTAAGGCTAACCTCATTTATATCGATGCTACAGACAGATTCCTGGATCTTCTTGCAGGCGTTACGGATCCTGAGCAGAAGCGTCATATCATCGGCGAAGAGTTCATCAAAGTCTTCGCGGAAGAAGCAGCAAAGCTCGACGGGATCTCTTTCCTCGCTCAGGGTACGATCTATCCCGACATCCTCGAGAGCGAGCAGGGCATCAAGGCTCACCACAATGTAGGCGGTCTTCCCCCGGAACTCGATTTCGAGCTGGTAGAACCCGTTAAGTACCTCTATAAGGATGAGGTCCGCGTAGTAGGTTCCGCTCTCGGTCTGCCCGACAACATGGTATACCGTCAGCCGTTCCCTGGTCCCGGTCTCGGCGTAAGATGCCCCGGTGCGATCACGAGAGACAGGCTCGAAGCTGTAAGAGAGTCTGATGCGATCCTTAGAGA
>Ga0326513_10001663_pt1 | contig 16960 bp, 11 predicted proteins | sample 2_2465_0518_D_FD_203654 | JGI IMG/M metagenome (GOLD analysis project Ga0326513, IMG submission 203654) | Bovine rumen microbial communities from UC Davis, California, United States - 2_2465_0518 | ecosystem: Host-associated > Mammals > Digestive system > Stomach > Rumen | place: USA... | reverse complement strand
TCGGTGCCTTCTTCAAGCTGTTCCTGATACCAGATCTTAAACTCGTCCATATCATTACGTGCGAAAAAACGTTTCTCTCTCGTCTTGTTATTGCATACTTGAAACCCACCAATTTCAAGTCTATAGCAAGATGCCACAATACTTTCTCTTACTTCGTAATACTTTTTTGATTTCATATCTTTAAGTTTTTATAGTTTTTAGAAGAGATACTCATCATATCTCCTTTTTCATCATTTAATAAGGCATCAGGGCGAAGTGGTCTGATTTTTTATCGTTTTGAGGTATTTGTCCTCAAAACACATGGCATAACCAAATATAATCATTAACTTTGTGGTCAGAAGAAACAATCAAGAGAAGCAACAGAAACTATGATAAATATCAGGAAACTTGAAGCGGAATTGTGGGAATCGGCCGACCTGCTGCGTCAGGGCAGCAAGTTGACCAGCAGCCAGTATTGCATGCCGGTGTTGGCACTGCTGTTCCTGCGCTATGCCTATAGCCGCTATAAGATGGTCGAAGCCGAGATACTGCAGGGCCGCCCCATGCGCGGCGGGCGCGTGATGCCTGTCGAGCCGAGTGACTTTGCCGCCAAGAGCGCGCTCTACCTGCCCCGCGAGGCCCAGTTCGACTACCTGGTCAACCTGCCCGATAACATCCTGGATGCCCACCTCAAGGGCAAGGACGGTCACGACATCAACTCGCTGGGCGAGGCGGTCAACAACGCCATGCAGCTTGTTGAGGACCAGAGCGAGCAGCTGACGGGCGTGCTGCCCAAGACCTACACCATGTTTGCCGACGACCTGTTGCGGGAGTTGCTACGCATCTTCAACAACAAGACCATCGACGAGGTGGGCGGCGACATCATCGGGCGCATCTACGAGTACTTCCTCTCCAAGTTTGCCAAGGCGGTCGCCAGCGACGACGGCGTCTTCTTCACGCCCAAGTCACTGGTCAAGATGCTTGTCAACGTGCTGGAGCCTAAGCAGGGTGTCATGCTCGACCCCGCTTGCGGTAGCGGCGGTATGTTTGTCCAGACGGGCGACTTCGTCAACGCCGCGGGCATGAACGCCAACAGTCAGATGACCTTCTACGGCCAGGAGAAAGTGGAGTACAATGCCCAGCTGTGTCTCATGAACATGGCGGTGCATGGCTTGAACGGCCGCATCATCTCGGGCGACGAGGCAAACACCTTCTACCACGATGCCCACAACCTGGCGGGCAAGTGCGACTATGTGATGGCCAATCCTCCCTTCAATGTCGATAAGGTGAAGGCCGAATCCACTTTCGCTGCCGGGCGTCTGCCCTTCGGCCTGCCCGGCGTCAATGCCAAGAAGAAAGAGGTGAGCAATGCCAATTACCTGTGGATAAGCTATTTCTATGCCTACCTCAATGACCACGGCCGTGCAGGTTTTGTGATGGCCAGTTCGGCGACCGACAGCGCCAACAAGGACCGCGATATCCGCGAGCAGCTCGTGCGCACGGGCGATGTGGACGTGATGATGAGTGTGGGCAACAACTTCTTCTATACGCTCTCGCTGCCGTGCTCGCTGTGGTTCTTTGACCGCGCCAAGCGTTCCGAGAACCGTGACAGGGTGCTCTTTATCGATGCCCGCAACTACTACACCGTCGTGGACCGCACCCTCAACGAGTGGAGCGAGTGGCAATTGCACAACCTCCAGGCCATCGTCCACCTCTACCGTGGCGAGACCGAAAAATACCGCCAGTTGCTGCAGGACTACAAGGCAACGCTGGGCGACACGACCGTCGCCACCGCCCAAGAGGCCATCGACCGCCATAAGGCCGAGGCCAAGCAACTTATCGCCGATGCGCCCCGCAAGGACAAAAAGCGCATCGAGGCCGAAATGAATGCCCAGTTGGCTGCTCTTGAGGACACCCTCGAGACCGCCCGCCAGCATGAGTGGCTCGTCGAGAAATTTGGCGAGGGCGAGTACCAGGACGTGCTGGGCCTGTGCAAGGTCGCCACCATCCAGGAAATCGAGGAGAAGAACTACTCGCTCACTCCTGGCGCCTACGTCGGCGTCGCCGAGCAGGAAGACGACGGCGTGGACTTCCACGAGCGCATGACCGAGATCCATGACGAACTCGCCCGCCTCAACACCGAGGCCAACGCCCTGATGACAGACATCCTTAAAGCATGGGAGGGCTTGAAATGAGAAAGGTGTCTATTCAAATGGTTAGTATCACTAACCAGTTAACATTGCCTGCCCCAGAGCCCAACAGAAAGGAGGACAACGCATGACCGAGTGGCGAAAAGTGAAATTGGGAGATGTTTCCTGTTATGTTAATGACAAGATTGATATTGCGTCATTTGACAACTCACTTTATATAAGTACCGACTCCATGCTGAGTGACAAAGGAGGTATCACAGCGCCTGAGTCCATTCCAACCACGGGGAAGGTAACTAAATACCAGTTTGAAGATATCCTTGTGTCGAACATTCGACCTTATTTTAAGAAAATTTGGAAATCTAATCGTGATGGAGGCTGCTCTAATGACGTGTTAGTATTTAGAGGAAATCCAACAATGATTCTTCCAACATTTCTCTACTATGTTCTATCATGTGATTCGTTCTTTGAACACATGATGGCTGGAGCCAATGGGACAAAAATGCCAAGAGGTAATAAAAAATTGATTTTAAATTATACTTTTGGCTTACCTGATCTTGCAGTTCAACGCCGCATCGCGGAGGTGCTCTCCCGCTACGACGCACTGATAGAAAACTACCAGCGCCAAATCAAGTTGCTCGAAGAAGCCGCACAACGACTCTACAAAGAATGGTTCGTCGACCTACGCTTCCCCGGCCACCAATCCACCCCCATCATCAACAACCTCCCCCAATCCTGGCAAAAGAAAAAACTCGGTGAAATAGTAAAAACCACGTCAGGTGGCACTCCATCAAGAGGAAAGCCCGAATACTATACAGGTGATATTCTTTGGGTGAAGACGAAAGAGCTAAATGATTCTTTTATTCTGGACACAGAGGAAAAGATATCAATCGAAGCTATCAACAAATCGTCTGCTAAAATCTTGCCATCTGGTAGTGTTTTATTGGCAATGTATGGCGCAACAATCGGTAAATTAGGAATTGCATCTAAGAAAATGGCTTGCAATCAAGCCTGTTGTGTCTTCTTGTTTGATGATAATGATGTATTTAGGTGGTTTCTTTACAATTGGCTTATAATTAACCGATCTTTTCTCATAAGTCAAGGCAAAGGAGCTGCTCAACCAAACTTGAGCCAGGATATGATTAAAAATTTTGAAACAATCATTCCTGACACTCCTCTTTTAGAGAAATATCATCGTATGGTGGCCCCACTATACGATAGAATTATGAATAATCAGGCCCAAATCCGCAACCTCAGCGAGGCCCGAGACCGTCTCCTGCCCAAACTGATGAGCGCCAAAATAGTATTTTGACATTTAAATTGTAGGAATTATGTTTAGGGAATCAACGTCATTAGAATTCAAGACTCACTTTACTGACAATGTATCAATTCCAGTTGCAGCCTATCTCAACACAAAGGGTGGTACGCTTATCATGAGCGCATATGGTCCAAAATTCCAAAACGAAGATGATGTGACAAAAGGCATCAAACAAATTATAAATCGGCTCTATAATGACATCTCTGGTTTCTCAACTACTTTAGTTTCGTTTACTAGTTTTCCTATAGGAAATAATGTTTTCCTTATTGTCATTGATGTGGACTACAGTGGCCAACTACATTCAATTAAAAGAAATGGAATTGACATATACTACTTTCGACAGTCATATAAAAATGTGGGCTATAAAAAGGATGATGCTGAACGAAGGCGACTTAATGCAGAATACGGTATTAAATTAGTTGAACCAACTTCAATTGTAAGCGGGTCGTCAGACTATCATAAGATAGGCAATTACCCAACCGGTTCAAGTTATTTTAAGTATATGAGTCTCGAGACTGCATTATTATGTTTGGATAAGCAGACAATAAGATTTGCTGAGCCGACCTCCTGGCCAGATGAATATGAAGGTCGATTCTATAAAGCAAAGATCCATGGCGCCATTAGTTCAATAAACAATCCACCCTTACTAGGATGTTGCTTCACTTATAAGCAGGATAATGAGGCCGCATGGAAACTCTACTCTTATGAGAAAAAAGGTCTTAATTCTAGATGCGTGGAGTTCAGATTGAATAGAACTAAATTGAGAGAACAGTTGGTTAATTCATTGCCAACATTATCTACTAAATTCAACCTATATGAAGGGTGCGTTGAGTATTGGCCACAGCAAAAGATAGATAATCTTTCTAAGCCGACCATAAAAGTGAACGGTAAAAAGGTTCATAACCCAAGATTTGACGCATATTTTAATGTTTTCACATTAGAAAAGTATTTAAACCTCATGTTATTAAAAAGGAATGCTTTTCTACATGAGCAAGAAGCCCGTTTTTTCCTTGTCCCTTTGGATCATTCATATTCAACAAAATCTAATTGTGTCCCTGAAGACGTTCTCATCGATTGGTCAGATATAATTTTGGATGTTCGAATTGATGCACAATGCACTGATTTTGAGAAAGGGCTTCTTGAAGAAAAACTAAGAGCCATCGGATGTGCAGTGCCTGTTGAACCATTTGATGTATATAAAGAAAAAAACAAAAAACGGCTTAAGATTTGAGACGGATATGTAATAAAGCAGTTGTATTCATTTTGTTATGATAATAAGTAGATCTCATAAAATATGGAAAGAAACGATATAATAAAAACTCGAGACGACGTGATAGCCAATGTGCGAACGCTGTATTCCTACCTAAGTGGCGAGGAAGGAAGTGAAAGCAAAGCATGGGCTATTGACAAGATGAAACGAGGTAAGAATTTTGTTGTTGAAATCATCGATGACAGAATTTGTTTTGCACCAAGTAGGTTTGTAGGCTACGTTAACAACACTATAGACAAGCATGAGGAGAATCATGGCGATGGAACCCAAACGGATGATCTCATGCCACAGTTCTACACTAAAGTGTCAGATGAAAGACTTGATCGAGTTTTTCAAAAGGCTATTGAACCTTTTGGTATAAGCACGGGGTCAAAAAAGTATTGGATTCCTTTGGGAATGACAGTTGAAGACGTTCTCTCAAAAAAAGCAAATAGAAAGCCTAAGAACTACTGGATTGCTCGACTGACGGTTGATGATCTTGAGATTTGGGACAAAGCTATAAGTGAGCATATGTGGATGGCGCAAAAGCGATATGAGCGACAGACTGATGCTCGGGCCGCAGTTTCAATGTTATGGAATGTAGCGCAGCAAGTACAGTCTGGCGACATCTTATTTTTGACATCAGGCAATAGAATCTATTCGTTTGGAGAAGTTATCCCATGCCCCTATGATGCCGACCACCAATCTAGTATTCAAAAGACAGTTAACGACAATGAACATGAATTCTATTCTGGCATTGTTCGCTTTAGTGACAGCGAAGTTTTTTATGAGGACCTTGAGGGTGACTGTGACAATTGGGGACAGCGCATTAAGGTTGCAAAATGGCAGTATTATATGGATCCGTCAGCTGTCAGCACTTCTGGGCTGACAGAAATCGTGAGTAACCATCGGAACCTATTATACGCAATTCCAGAAGAGCAAGCCAAACTGAAAATCAACGAGCTAAAAAAACAATTCGAAAACAAGCATATGTTCATCTCTAACACTACAAAACTGCTTAAAACAAAGCGGAACATTATTCTCCAGGGAGCCCCTGGTACGGGTAAGACATACAATACTGCGGCCATTGCGTTGTCAGTGCTGGGCCAAACCGATGTGGACTTAAGTGATCACAAGGCAGTGATGGAAAGGTGTCGAGAATTGTATGATAAACAAATCTTTTTCACCACATTCCACCAATCACTCGATTATGAAGACTTTGTTGAAGGGCTGAAACCTCGTGTTCAAACCGATGCAAATGGAAATAGCATAGGGGTGACCTATGAACCAGTGGATGGCATCTTCAAGCGAGCTTGTAATGCAGTCCACACAAAAGAAGATATTGACATCGTCGAATGCATCGACAACTATCTGGAGTTAATAAAGAGCAAGAAGAATGAAAACAGAAGGCTCATTCCCACAAAGTCCGGAAAGGCATCCTTCTGGGCTTGGTGGAAAGAAGGGAATGCGACCGTTAGTGTCCGTAGCATAAACTCTAAATGTGAAAAAGGTGAAGACTATAGTCCATCACCCCTGAATATCGAAAAAATCAAACTTCAGGCCCAAGGCTTGGGCATTGAGAATAATTGGAAACAATATGCTGAAGCGTTTATTGATGCCGTAAAATCAGAATACAACGTTAATGAAGACAAGCCGGTAGTGCTCATTATCGATGAAATCAACCGCGGTAATGTTTCAAAGATATTTGGAGAACTCATCACTTTGCTCGAGGCTGATAAGCGAGGCGACCATGCAATCCCTGTTACGTTACCATATACTCAAATACCTTTTACCGTTCCATCAAATCTGTACATCATCGGCACGATGAACACCACCGACCGCAGTACTGGTAGCATCGACTATGCTCTGCGGCGCAGGTTCGCATTTGTAACGCTTGAGTCTGATGTGAGGGTTGTTGGAGATCATTATGACGCTATAGATAATGCTGAGCTTAAGGAAACAGCGACAGGACTTTTCGAGAACATCAAGTCTTTCATCGGGAGTCCCCAGCACTTGTGTAGCGACCTAGGTATTGATGATCTGATGGTCGGCCATAGTTACTTTATGGCTAATGATGAAGATGAACTGAGGAATAAGGTGGAATATGAAATTATTCCTCTCATCAACGAATATATTAACGATGGCATCCTGAACGTATCGGCCGATGAAAAGAAGAATGCATTTAAAGTTTGGAAGGAGCTGCAGTTGTATAAAGGCGTTGGTGAATCGCAGCCAAAAGGTGAATCACTGTTAGAAGAGGAAGAATGATCCAGATTCAAGAGCATGACAAAGTACAAGAGGTAGATGTTCAAAATGAAATGTTTGAGCATTTATCTTTAGTGTCATGGACAAAACCGAATGAAAAAGATTCATGGGGTTACTATGCATCATTCAAAATCGGTGCCGAATGGATTGATGACCACCGTGCTCTTGTTGTCACGACCAAGAGCAGGATGGAAAACATAGATTTCCTGGGAATGTTCATGACCTGCTTTACCTCGGATCTGGCATTAGAATCGTTTTCAAAGATCTATACCATTGACCTTGATAGTCCGGCTATTGAGGCGCCATCGTTGAGAAATGTGATGAGCCTGTTGATGATTGTCCATTTCATCGGTGTTGTAGGGAGAATCAAATCACTCAAGAGAGGATACGTCAACTATAGCGAAAATCTGAAAAAGGTGAAAGGACGAATCAACGTCTTGAAAAACGAGAGACTGAATATCGCAGCAAAACGATATGACCACATCTACTGCGACTATGACGAGTACACTGCAGATATTCCTGAAAACCGATTAATCAAGAAGGCGCTGTTGTTCTCGCGGCAGTTTGTCAATCTGTCCTCGCAGTCTTACTCGAGCCAAACGCGGCTCAAGCAGATGATTAACAGGGCTGTTGCCATGTTTGAGCAGGTAAGCGATGATGTTGAGATTAGGGACGTGCGCCAAATCCGTGCCAACAAATTGTTCAAAGAATACCGTGAGGCCATTCGTTTAGCGAAGCTCATTTTGAGGCACTTTGATTACAGCATCAGTAAGATGAGCGGCAAGGAAGCCACAGTTACTCCATTCACCATCGATATGTCGTTGCTCTATGAGCATTATGTGTACGGTTTGCTTCATGCTGCTTATGGTAATGAAATCAAGTACCAGGCTTCAAGTTTGACAGGTAAACCTGATTTCCTTTATTTGCACGAAGGTGGACAAGCTATTCTTGACACAAAATATATTCCCAAATTTGAGAAATCTACTTTGGATACATATATCGTAAGACAATTGAGTGGCTATAGCAGGGATTTGGGCATATTACATCAACTAGGATATACAAATCTTGATGAGGGTTCACCAATTCCACCTGTACCATGTGTAATCATTTATCCGAAAGAAGGAAGTGGTGCAAGCAACCCATTTATTGGCGCTGAACCATGTGAACTATATGACAAGGTTGCAGGTTTATTGCACTTCTACAAAATTTGTGTACCTTTGCCCTCAATAGGCAAGAATTGATGAACAATCATTATGTCGAAGGAATTTAGCGAGGACATATTGATACAGAAAAATGCCGCCGCGATGTGACGATAAGAAAAAGAGTTGACGATAATGGATAACGAGAACAAATATAACATTCAGGACCTGGATGAATACATCCGTCAAGGGGAGCCTGAGCGTCGCGAGAAGGCTATCGCCTGGCAGACCGCCATCGGCCTGCAAGCTGTTGACGGCCTGACGCCATCGCAGTACCTGCTGGAGACCGCCCGCAAGAACATTGAGGGGGAGATAACCACCGACATGGTGCGCCAACTAGTGGATTCTTACTATCAGAACAAGACGACAAGGACGGCTGCAGACCAGAATACCGAGGAGGCTGATAAGGTGTCGGCAAACATCAACAAGGTCCTGTCAACCGATACGTTTGCCTTTACCTTCAACGGGTTTGTTTCGATTCATCGTCGCATTTTTGACGGTGTCCTCATTCATGCCGGGAAGCTGCGAAAATATGACATCAGCAAGAAGGAATGGGTGCTGCGAGGTGACTCGGTGCATTATCTGAATTGGGAAGACCTTGAGCGGGCTGTCGATTATGACTTGCAACAGGAGAAAGCGTTCAGTTATCGCGGCCTAAGTGATGCCGAAAAGGTGAGTCACATTTGCCGCTTTGTCGCCGGACTATGGCAGATCCACCCCTTTGGGGAGGGCAATACCCGCACGACAGCTGTGTTCACGATCCAGTATTTGAGGTCGATTGGATATCAAGTGACTAACAATATGTTTGCTGACCACTCATGGTACTTCCGCAATGCCCTGGTGCGCGCCAACTACAAGAATGTGAAATTGGACATTGACTATGATTACAGCTTTCTGGAGAAATTCTTTGGCAATCTTCTGCTGGGCGAGAAACATGAACTCAAAAACCGGTATATGTTGATTCAGGCACCGTCTGAATTCCAACAGGCCGACGATAACAGAAAAGCCACCGACGATAAACCGACGATAACCGACGATAAAATGGCGAGTATTTTGGCTTTTCTCAAGAAGAATGGCCCAAGTCGCCGCAAGGATATCTCTGCCATGCTGGGGCTGAAGCCCACACAGACCAAATACTATCTCTACAAACTGCTTGAGCAAGGAAAGATAGTGGCTCATGGCGCTAACAGAAACAGAACTTATTCATTAGCATAGTTAGAACGATCATGTCGAAGGAATTCAGTGAAGATAAGTTGATACAGGCCAGTGCCGCCGAACTGCTGGAGAAGGAGTTGGGGTGGACGGCGGTGTATGCCATGGATGAGGTGCTGGGGCTGGACGGCACCTTGGGGCGCACGAGTTACAAGCAGGTGCTGTTGCAGGGGCGCTTTGCCCAAGCCCTGAAGTCGCTGAATCCCTGGATGACCGGCCAGCAGGTCACCGAGGCCATCGAGCGGATGACGGAGTACATGAGCAGCCAGACGCTGATGCAGATCAACGAGCAGAAGTACCATTACATCCGTGACGGCGTACCCGTGACGCGCGTAAAGCCCGGCGGCGAGACCGAGGAAGTCCGTGCCAAGGTCATCGACTTTGCCTCGCCAGGGAAGAACGACTTCCTGTGCGTGCGGGAACTGTGGGTACAGGGCGCGCTGTATAAGCGCCGTGCCGACATCGTAGGCTTTGTCAACGGTCTGCCGCTGCTGTTCGTGGAGCTGAAGAACCACGATGTGGCGGTTGAGGACGCCTTCAATAAGAACTACCGAGACTACCTCGACACCGTCCCGCAACTGTTCTACCACAACGCCATGGTGATGTTCAGCAACGGGTTGGAGGCCCGCGTGGGCACCATCGACTCCAAGTGGGAATTCTTCCACGAGTGGAAACGCCTCACCGAGGAGGATGCGGGCAACATCGAGCTGCCCACCATGCTGCGCGGCATCTGCAAGAAAGAGAATTTCCTCGACTTGTTCGAGAATTTCATCCTCTATGACCACAGTGGCGGCTCGACCGTCAAAATCCTCGCCCGCAACCACCAGTACCTGGGCGTGAACCAGGCCGTGGAGAAGTACCGTAACCGCGAAATCACCCAGGGCAAGCTGGGCGTGTTCTGGCACACGCAGGGCAGCGGCAAGAGCTACTCGATGCTGTTCCTGGCGCAGAAGATCAGGCGCAAGTTTGAAGGCTCGCCCACCATCGTCGTGCTCACCGACCGTGACGAGTTGAACAAGCAGATCAGCGAAACCTTTGAGAACTGCGGCTTGCTAGGCAAGTCCAAATCTAAGGAATTCATGGCACAGAGTGCCGAGGACCTCATCAATAAGCTGAAGGGCAACCCCTCGTTCGTCTTCTCGCTCATCCAGAAGTTCAACGACACCGCCGCCAAGGCCGAGCCTATCTACCCCGACCACGACATCATCGTGATGAGCGACGAGGCCCACAGGACCCAGAACGGCATCTTTGCCGAGAACCTGATGCACCTGCTGCCCACGGCGAGCCGCATCGGCTTCACGGGCACCCCGCTGCTGAAGAACGACAACATCACGGCAAGGACATTCGGCGGCTATGTGAGCATCTATGACTTCAAGCGAGCCGTCGAGGACAAAGCCACCGTGCCCCTGTACTACGAGAACCGCGGCGAACGCCTGCAGGAACTCAAGAACCCCGAAATCAACGAGGAAATCGCCGCCGCGCTCGAGGAGGCGGGCGATATGGACTCATCGCAACTGGCCAAGCTGGAGCAAGAGTTTGCCAAGGAAGTGCACCTGCTTACCGCCAAGAAGCGCCTGCGTGTCGTCGCCCAGGACTTCGTGAAGCACTACAGCGACCTTTGGACATCAGGTAAGGCGATGATGGTGTGCTACAACAAGGTGACCTGCGTGCGCATGTACGACTATGTGCAGGAGTACTGGCAGCAGGAAATCAAGGCGGTAGAGAAACAGTTAGGCAAATGCACCTCGCAGCAGGAGTACCAGGAGCTGAAGCGCAAACTGGAGTGGATGCAGGAGACCGAGATGGCAGTGGTCGTCTCGCAAGAGCAGAACGAGATACAGACTTTCCACAAGTGGGGTCTCGATATCGTGCCGCACCGCGAGAAGATGATAAAACGCGAGCTGGACAAGGAATTCAAGGATTCCGACTCGCGGCTGAGGATTGTGTTCGTATGCGCCATGTGGCTCACGGGCTTTGACGTGAAGACACTGTCGTGCCTGTATATCGACAAGCCCATGAAAGCTCACACCCTGATGCAGACCATCGCCCGCGCCAACCGTGTTGCCGAGGGCAAGACCAACGGCCTAGTGGTAGATTATATCGGCATCGTGAAAGCCTTGAAACAGGCGCTGGCCGACTACACCGCCAATGCCAAGGGGCTGGAGGGCAACGACCCGACCATCGACAAGGAGAAACTCATCAAGAACGTGGACGAGACCATCGCTGCCACCCGTGAGTTCCTGAAAGAGCACGGCATCGACCTGCAAGAGCTGATTGAGGCTGAGAGCTTCATGAAACTGTCCATACTCAAGACGGCTGCCGATGCCATGTGCGCCACGGTGGAAATCAGGAAATCCTACTGCACGCTGGCCACCACGCTGCTCAACCGCTGGAAATACCTCGACCGCGACGACATCACGTCCGAGCGCAAGCAGGCCAAGGACGCCATCGAGGCTATCTACAAGGAATTGCAGAAGAAGCGCAAACATGCAGACATCACCGACCTGAGTGTCGCCATCAATAACATTATCGACGAGCACATGGAAATTGACTCCTCGGTTGTAGCCGAGAGCGGACGTCGCTTTGACATCAGCCGCATCGACTTCGACCTGCTCCAGCGGGAGTTCGCCAAGGCCAAGCAGAAGAATCTGCTGCTTAAGGATATTCAGGAACTGTTGCAGGAGCGATTGGCCGAGATGCTGGCACAAAACCCGTCACGCATCAACTTCTACGAGCGCTACCAGGAAATCATCGAGTCCTACAACCAGGAGCAGGACCGCGCCTCTATCGAGAAAATCTTTGAGGAACTGATGGACCTGTCCAAGAAGTTGAGTGAAGAGGAGCGGCGCTACGTGCGTGAGGGCTTCGAGAACGACGAGCAGCTGTCGATGTATGACCTGCTGATGAAGGACGACCTCACCAAGGCCGAAATCAAGAAAATCAAGGAAGTCGCCGTCGAACTGCTCGAGAAAATCAAGAACCAACTGGCCACGATGGACCACCCGTTCGAGAAACGCGAGACCAGGGCCGCCATCATCATCACCATCCGCGACACCCTGTGGGAGATGCTGCCCGAGAGCTACAGCGACGAGAGCATCGACACCTACAAGGACGCCGTGTTCGAGTATGTCCAGCAACGCTACGGCGGCGTGGCTTAACCCGATCAATCCTCTAGCCGTATGGGCACAACAAAGGCGCACCCTCATGTGGTACGCCTTCATTTGCATTGGTAGGGAAATGTTAGGCTCTGGCTTCTTTTGCAATTCTCTGAACAGTCCTCAAGCTAATCTTAAACTGTTTTGCAATTACAGGCGATTTTACCTTTTGCTCCAGCAGCATGACAACCTCAGCTTTTTCCTCAGCAGTGAGTGTCCGCTTGGTCTTCTTAGGTCCATCAGTGGTCTTGTTTGACACTCCATTGCTTGCCTCCGTCTTGTCGTCCTCCTTGATGGTCTTGGGCTTTTTGGGCAAAGCCTTCTTTTCTGGCTTAATTTCGACATGCTCAAAGTGCAGATACCAGTTGTCATTATCAAGCTGTGTCTTAACGTACTTGCATACGAGCACACCCTCAGGGAAGGGAGCCGGATGTCCTTTCGGCGCCTTCAGGCACTGGATGAATCTGTGGTTGTCACCAGGTGTGCCTTCCTTGCGAAGAGCGATTACAGCGCCTGCCTGCTGAACGCCTTTATCACCACCCTTGATGTTCTCAGTTGTGAGGTGCTTCCAGTCCTTGATCTCGTCGACGTGAGCGGCAACGATAAATGATAGTGTTACGCTGTTTGCCTTGGCAATCTTCTGTGCATCTTCAAGCCCCTTGATGCATGCCTCATGACTGTGGCCATCAAGCTTTGTCGCTGGATCAACGCAGACAAGCGTGTCGCGCTCTAGTTTGTGGGCTAAACGCTTCACGTGGTCAAGGAAAGCGCTCAAGCTGTTAACGCCCAGATCTTCGGGAAGTACCCACTGGATGTTAAGGCCATCGAACACTTTGCCTTTGCCGTACTTACCCTCAAGTTCGTCAGGGAAGTCTTCGATACGGTAGTACACGACATCCTGCTTGAGCGAAGCACAGCAGCTGTCGGGGAGGAACTCGGCGCGCTCACCATTGGCAACCGCCTTGGCGATCTGTAGCAAAAGGGTGCTCTTACCCACACCACCACCAGCAACCACCAGCGTGATCTGTCCGGGCTTTGCATAGCCGTCAACGAGCCAGACTTTCGGTCCAAAGCCACTGGGGCGAGTGAACACGCTAGCGCTCGAGCGAAGGTTGGGAGCCGTGTCGAGTGAGGAGTCACCATTGACTTGCTCCTGAGCAGCCTGCTGCGACTCTCTGTGCTTGCGACGCTGTTCCTCGGCAATCTCGTTCATCTTGCGACGATGCTCCTCTTCATCCTCAAGACGCTTTTTGCGCTCTTCAGTCTTTTTCTCCTCAAGCTCCTTGGCGTTCTCGAGTTTGTGATCCTCAAGAACCATAGCAGCCTCAGTCTGAACATTACTGTTAGACTTGTTTGAGAAGTGATTCACAACAGCCTTAATGCTATAGGTAATAGCGGCTGTAATAGCGGCAGATAATGCTGCCCATCCTACTTTACTCCAATTTTTACTCATTTTTTTTAAAAACTATTTTTATGAATATTATAAAACTATTCTTTTTTAATAGTGCCCCCCTTTCAGGCCTGGCGGGCGGCACTTGTCCGGACGTAGACGGCGCTAGACCGTGAGACCAGTGTGACGACTTACCTTCAAGGAATTCTTACCGTTCTGTTTGCTCTGCCAGCGAAGACCCTCGCTTGCCTGGATTTGTTCCAGAACAAGATCATAATCGAACAGCAGGACACGGTCGGCACGGATGACAGCCGGGGCATGAATGGTACCGTTCTCAAGCCAGCGGCTGATTGTCGAGGTCGACACGGTGAGCGCCGAAGCAATCTCTTTCTTACCGTGCAGGATCCTCTTCTCCTTATGTTCGGGCACGTCACGCAACGTGGCCTGTTGAACCGCGCTGCCTATGAGGTCGAACAACTCCTGGCCCGTCATGTCGATAACGCGCTTGGTGAGGAGCTGCTCGATATCTATTTCTCTGATTTTCAGTTTCATGGGGGCAAAGGTACGAATACCCTGAAACTGACCTATTTTTACCGTACAAGTAGAGGATAAGTTGTACGGTATTTTGGAATTTTTGTTGAGATATGAGTTTTCATGGTGCTTTCTGGGGCACTGTTTTAACACCGATTACCGTACACTAGAATGTTTTCCAGGAGCAAAGATAAGTCGTTAGTATGAAACCACAAACTCCTTGTTATTATTATTTGCAATTATCGTACTGTTGGAAGTGGTTTGTACGGACATCATAAGATAACGGCTCGGCCCGCGCGCTCTGATAGCGTAGTTTGCACATGTGCGCGCGCATACTCATACTCGCGAATCAATAATCATTTGTAGCGAGGAGCTAAATAAACAGTAGGGGATTTGTGGTGCCTACGCGGCCTTGATAATATGCGTAGGAGATGCGCTCGTTAATCATGGGTATGGGCATAAAAAAAGCCGGAACAAGGCCGGCTCATAAAATCTTCATAATTAAATAATAATCGTATCTATTAACTCGTCGTAGATAGGTTTTAATTTGTTAATACTATCCTTTAAATCTTCACTATCATCTTTATTCCCATCTGCTGTGCAATCATAATCATCGAGCTTTATGCATCTGTAAGAAGTGTCGTGAGTAGCGTACTTCTTTTTCTGCACATCGGCGCCACGCTTTGCTCTGCATCTATAGATGGGGTTGAGCTCTTGTTGAAGCGTGGCCCTTCTCTGATTGAAGACTTTGCTAAAACTTGTCACGTTAAGCGGCATCGTTTTGCCATCTTCTCCTACGAAGTTATGGTATCCAAAGTCATCAAGTATATTGAATACAAAGCAGAAATAAGTTATAGCGGAAGTTTCAAAGTTTGAACCTACTTTTTCTGATATCATTTTACTGAACCTGGGGGACTCAATCTTAATCCTTGCAATCATGTCTACAGTAATCGGTCTCATCAGCGGGTTAGTTCTAAATTGAGGGTTCGGAGCCTCGAGCCCGTCGATTCTGAGAGCATATTGCTTGCCCTGTCTCATTCTTCTTATGACAAGATTCAGTAACTCTTTATTCTCTTCATTAAAAATCTTACTAGAGATTTCAGTCACTTGTCAACGACTTGATTGCGCATCGTTTGTAACTTAGTGCGAATCAAAGCAACTAGCATTAAGCTAGTTTGTCGTCTCTTAGCAAACTTTTTCTTTACATAGGCATAATGTGGGGGCTAAAGGGTGAAACAATAAAGTTACTCTCTTTCACATGCGCCGACTTTGGCGCCTCTACTAACACATATTTCTTAAACAGTGTCATATCTAAAGTTCATGCAATAACCCTGCCAAATGCCTATTGTCAGTTCGTTGTCATGTTACGTATAAAAATCGCTGCAAAAGCTGCTATTTTGTTTGGGTGTATGGAGCAGTCTGGAATGACATTTTTGCAGTTCATGACAGAATTGGCACATTTCTTTGAGTCATCAATGTCGCTAAAGGAGAGGGGATACAAATGGGGGTACATTTTTTATTAAAAATTATAAGTCGCTGATTTTCAGCGACTTATAATTGATTTTGTGGAGCTGGAGGGGTTTGAACCCTCGTCCAAACGTGGAACTAATAAGGTTTCTACATGCTTAGTCTTGGCTTGGTTTTCGACCGCTGGCAGGCCCAAGACGACCAACCGGTGGCTTATCCTCTAAATTTCGGACGCGGCTCGAGGCTAACCTTGTCCTATCGCCGATATTCCAGCACCACCGTATCAACCCGCCTCGGCGCGAGGGCAGTTGGGTGATGTCTCGTCACTGCCCCTTGGGCAATGATAAAGCCGAACTTACTGTGCTTCGGTTAGGCAGCGAGAGCGTAATTGTTTTCGCCATTTAATTGTGTCAATGACTGAGATTTAAGAGCCATGCCATTATCGCTCTGCATGCTTGCTTACCACCTCTACACGCTGTCAAAGCCAGTCAGCCCCAATAGTATGTATCCGTGTAAACGGCCTGCAAAGGTACAACAAATTTCGTGCCAACCAACCGGTTTGACGCGTTTTTTTCAAGAAAAATCAGATTTCCTCGACGAGTTCGTGCCAATATGGCGACTGCTCGGGGACAAAAGCGCCGGATTGCAGGCGCTCATAGATGCGCAGGCAGGCCCATGCATCGATGGCTGCGTAACGTTGCTGGGCATCGCTCAGTTGGGATGCCTCCCAGTTGGTGAGCTGTTGGTTTTTGCTGATCTTTTGCTGGAAAAGGATGGCATAGATCTTTTGCAGGCTCATGTCGGTGATGCCGTATTGCTTGACCAGCTGCTGCAATTCGATGAATCCGGCGGGATGGATGTCGCTCAGCCGGGTCAACTGATGGAAATCGTCGGTAGTCGAGAGTCCCACCTTAATGATGCTGGGGTCCTCGAGGTATTGCTTGAGTGGGGTAGTGATGCCCGTTTTGTTCAGGCGAATCAGGAAGGCGTCGGTGTCGGTAGAGAGTTGCAGCAGGGCGACGCTGTGCCGCTCGCCGCGCTTGAAGCA
>Ga0326513_10001662_pt1 | contig 16960 bp, 14 predicted proteins | sample 2_2465_0518_D_FD_203654 | JGI IMG/M metagenome (GOLD analysis project Ga0326513, IMG submission 203654) | Bovine rumen microbial communities from UC Davis, California, United States - 2_2465_0518 | ecosystem: Host-associated > Mammals > Digestive system > Stomach > Rumen | place: USA... | reverse complement strand
ATCACCGCCAACCCGCTGGTGGGCGAGTTCAGCGACTGGCTCGTGGCCCAGGGCGGCACATCTGTGCTCACCGAGGTTCCCGAGATGTTCGGTGCCGAGACCATCCTCATGAACCGCTGCGAGACACCCAAGCTGTTCGACGAAACCGTCTCGATGATCAACAACTTCAAGAACTACTTCCTCTCGCACGGCGAGCCCGTAGGCGAGAATCCCTCACCGGGCAACAAGGCCGGCGGCATCTCGACCCTCGAGGACAAGGCACTGGGCTGCACCCAGAAGTGCGGCAAGGCTCCCGTGAGCGGAGTGATGGAGTATGGCGACCGCCTCGAGCACACGGGCCTCAACCTGCTGTCGGCTCCGGGCAACGACCTCGTGGCCTCTACGGCGCTGGCCTCCTGCGGCTGCCACATCGTGCTCTTCACCACCGGCCGCGGTACGCCCTTCGGCACCTTTGTTCCAACTATGAAGGTGGCCACCAACCCCACGCTGGCCAAGAACAAGCCCCACTGGGTAGACTTCTCTGCCGGTCAGCTCGTAGAGGGCCGCACCATGCAGGAGCTCGTGCCTGAGTTCATCGACAAGGTGCTGGCAGTAGCCTCCGGCGAGCATGCCCGCAACGAGGAGAACGGCTATCGCGAGATCTCCATCTTCAAGAACGGCGTGACGCTGTAACCGTAAGTACATAACAGCGCTACGCTGTAGAAAACCGAAAGAGAATACATTACATAAAAATGAACCGCACAGAGATTCCGTTTTTCTCTGTGCGGTTCATTTTTTATTCACGTTTCCTTAGAAGTCCTTCGTCATCTCTGCCACCTCGGCATTGATGTGTTCGATAAACTCCTGTATGCCCATCACCGTCTGCTCGCCACCGCCCTGCGGACGCACGGCAACCGTCTGATCTTGCTGCTCCTTCTCACCCACAATCACCATATAGGGAATACGCTTCAACTCGTTGTCGCGAATCTTGCGGCCCAGCTTCTCATTGCGCAGGTCGATGGTAGGACGCACCCCACCCTGTTCAAACTGCTTGGCCACCTCCTTGGCGTAGTCGTTATACTTCTCCGACAGCGGCAGAATAGCCACCTGCTCGGGAGTGAGCCACAAGGGGAAGTGTCCTGAGGTATGCTCTATGAGCACAGCCGTGAAGCGCTCCAGCGAGCCAAACGGAGCACGGTGAATCATCACAGGCGTCTTCTTCTGGTTGTCCTCGTCGGTATACTCCAACTGGAAGCGCTTGGGCAGGTTGTAGTCCACCTGGATGGTACCCAGTTGCCAACGTCTGCCGATGGCATCCTTGATCATGAAGTCGAGCTTAGGACCATAGAAGGCAGCCTCGCCATATTCCACCTTGGCCGACAGGCCCTTCTCCTGGCAAGCCTCCTGAATAGCCTTCTCAGCCAGCGCCCAGTCCTCGTCGGTACCCACATACTTCTCGTGGTCATTGGGGTCGCGCAGACTGATCTGAGCCTCAAACTCGAAGCCGAAAGCCTTCAGCACGATGTTGATGATATCCATCACGTTCAGGAACTCCTGCTTCACCTGGTCCGGACGGCAGAACAGGTGGGCGTCGTCCTGGGTGAACGAGCGCACACGCGTCAGTCCGTGCAGCTCGCCCGACTGCTCGTAGCGGTACACCGTACCAAACTCGGCAATACGCAGTGGCAGGTCGCGATACGAGCGAGGCTTCCATGCAAAAATCTCGCAGTGGTGCGGACAGTTCATGGGCTTCAGCATATACTCCTCGTCCTCCTCCGGCGTGTGGATGGGCTGGAACGAGTCCTTGCCGTAGTGGGCATAGTGGCCCGAGGTGACATACAGGTTCTTCGAGCCGATGTGCGGGGTAATTACCTCCTGGTATCCAAATCTACGCTGCACCTTGCGCAGGTGGTCCTGCAGGCGCAGACGCAGGTCGGTACCCTTCGGCAACCAGATAGGAAGACCCTTGCCAACCTTGTCGCTGAACATGAAGAGCTCCATCTCCTTGCCGATCTTGCGGTGGTCGCGCTTCTTGGCCTCCTCCAGCATCACCAGATACTCGTCTAGCATCTTCTTCTTGGGGAACGAGATACCATACAGACGCTGCATCTGCTCGCGCGAGGCATCGCCACGCCAGAAGGCACCCGCCACACTCGTCAGCTTCACCGCCTTGATCTCGCCCGTGTCCATCAGGTGCGGACCGCGGCACAAGTCCGTAAAGTTACCCTGCGTGTACGTAGTAATCGTACCATCCTCCAGGTCCTGATCTATATGCTCGCACTTATACGTCTGGCCGTCAGCCGCAAACTCCTTCAGCGCATCGGCTTTCGACACCTCCTTGCGCACCACAGGTTCCTTCTTCGACGCCAGTTCCTTCATCTTAGCCTCTATCGTGGGGAAGTCGCTCTCCTTGATCATCTCGCCATTAGGCAGCAGCACATCATAGAAGAAGCCGTTCTCCACAGCAGGTCCGAAGCCGAACTGTATGCCAGGATACAACTCCTGCAAAGCCTCTGCCAGCAAGTGGGCCGAGGTGTGCCAGAACGTATGCTTGCCCTGCTCGTCGTCAAACTTGTAGAGTTCCACGGTAGCATCCTCGTTGATAGGACGGTTCAACTCTACGGTCTCACCATTCACTCCGCAGGCTATTACGCTGCGCGCAAGAGCCGGTGAGATGCTCTCTGCAATTTGAAGTCCAGTAACACCCTGCTCATACGAGCGAACAGAACCGTCTGGAAAAGTAATTTGAATCATATCTACAATATATGTTAGAGTTAATTTTCGAGGTGCAAAGGTAACAAATAATTAGCAATCAGCAAAAGGAAATGGCCAAAACTTTTGGAAGCAGAAAAACCTAAAAGGGTGGAAAGCTATAAAAAGCTATCGAGAGAAAGAAAAAAGCACAGCTCATATCAGTACAAAACCAAAGCAGATGCAAGCACTCAGGGTGGAGAAACCTGCATCTGCATGATGATAAGGGAAGAACAGTGCGCAACCTTAGATGGGCAGCGAGAGCACGAAGCGTGCGCCTGAACCCTCGAAAGCGGTGTCGAGCTTCAGGTCGCCACCCAGTCGGCGGGCGATGTTGCGGGCTACGGTGAGGCCAATGCCCTGACCGTCGAAGAACTGGTTCAGCTTGACGTAAGGCTCGAAGATGTGCTCAGCCTCGCTGGCTTCCACACCCGTACCCGTGTCCTCCACGCTGTAGACGGCCTGCATCTTGTCCATGTCCACCGTCACCTTCAGGGCTACGCTACCCTCGGTGGTGAACTTCAGTGCGTTGTCCAGCAGATGGGTCAGCGCGCGAGCGGCCTTGGGCAGGCTGGTAGACATCATGGTGACGGATGCCGTCTCGTCTACCAGTTGCTCGAACTTGATGTAGTCGGCCTTGTCGATGCCCGACTGGCGCACAGCCTCCTCGGCCACCTGGGCCACCATGATGTTGTCGGTGCGCTCCAATGGGGGCAGGTCGGCCTGCAGGTCGTCCAGGTCGGTCAGCTTGCCTACAAGCGAGGCCAGCTTGGCGTCGCCCTGAGTCTTGGCCAGCTCCAGCAGGCTGCCGACTATGGGCTGCATAGCCTCGGCCTTCTTCTGCACCGACTCCTGCAGGCGACTGTTGGCTTCCTGCACCGACTGCAGCGACTTCTGCAGTGCCTCGTTGGCTGTCTTTACCTTGTCTTGCTCTTCGTTCATCTTGTCGAAGGCCAGCAAAGCCTGCTCATAGCCCTCGCCAACGTTGTCGAAGTTTTTCTCCAGCGCACGATAGTCCTCGAGCAGCTTCTGCTGTTCGTCCACGCGGCGCTGATAGTCGGTAAGCAGCTGTTGCTGCTCTTCGGCCTGCTGCTTGCTGGCCTTGTTCTGCGAGAACAGGGCGATGGCCAGCACCAGCACGATGAGTACTAAAACAATGATTGCGTAAATCATACTCTCTGAGGTTTAGTTGCTACTCGGCCTTCTTCTCGACCTTCATAAACTTGGTGAAGCCGGTCATTGCCAGCACCTTATAGATTTCAGGGCTTACGTTGGTCATTTTGAACTGACCCTTCTGCTGCATCACGGTACGCATGGTCTTCTGGATGATGCGGAGTCCCGATGAAGCCATGTAGACGAGGTTGGAGCAATCCATCTCCAGGTCTACGCCGCCGTCGGCCAGAGCTGGCTGGATGTCTTGTTCGAACTGGGGTGCATTCATAGTGTCAATACGCTCACCGGTCTTAATGATGGTCTTGCCACCTTCTTTGATAATCTGTGTCATAATAGTATAATTTTTTTTTAATGTTAATAACTATGTTGTCCTATTCTTACTCTTCGGGTTATATTTTCTTCGTCATTGTCAGCAGGTTCTTTCCCTCCAGTCGCTGATAGGTCACCTGGTTCATGATGTTCTTGACGATGTAGATGCCCATACCGCCTATCTCGCGGTCGATGGGGTTGACATCTGGGTCGGCATCTTCCTTGGCAGTAGGGTCGAACTCCTTGCCCTGGTCGCTGAGCACGAAGGTAAGTTCCTTGCCGTTGGACTCGGCCACCAGCTCGATGTCGGCCGTCTTGCCCTCGGGATACGCATAGAAGATGACGTTCGACACCATCTCCTCCATCACCAGGTTAAGGTTCATCTGTAACTCCATATCAAGCCCCAGTTCTTCACCGATTTCTTCGATGAACTGGTTGACTCGTTCCAGCTCACCTACCTGGTTTTTCAATGTTAGCTTCTTCTTCATAATCATTTACAGATTTATTGTTTCGTTATCAGTTATTTTCTTTCACTACTTTCACGCAAATCATGGTGAGGTCGTCGTTGGGTTCAGCTCCGTCGCGGTGCTTCTCCACCTCGTCGCGCAGCAGCTCCACCGTCTGCTGGCAACTCTCGAAGGGGCGGGTCTCCATGATTTCCAGCAGTCGCTCGTCGGTGAACTGCTGCTGCTGCCGGTTCTCAGCCTCGTTCAGGCCGTCGGTATAGACGAAGAGGGGCTGATTGGTGATGTTTGCTATCTCCTCACCCTCGTAGGGCAGTCCCGGCCACAGGCCAATGGGAGCGTTGGGTATCATCTCTATGAACTCGGCCTTACCGTCCTTAAGCAGTACGGGCGGGTTGTGACCAGCGTTGCAGAAGTCAAGATGGCCGGTACGGAGGTCGATGAGTCCCAGGAACATGGTGACGAACATACTGGTCTCATTGTCCTCGCCCGACAGGGCCTCGTTGATCTGTGTGGCAATGTCGGCAGGCATCAGCTCCTGTGCGGCAAGGGTACGGAACAGTCGTGTGGCCTGGGCCATAAACAGCGAGGCGGGCACTCCCTTTCCGCTGACGTCGCCAAGGGCGATATATAGTTTGTCGCCCGTGAGGTAATAGCCGTAGAGATCGCCGCCCACCTCCTTGGCTGGCGTCATCGAGGCGTAGAGGTCCAGGTCGGGTCGCTCAGGGAAGGTGCGCGGCACCATACCCATCTGGATGTTACGCGCAATGCGAAGGTCGCTCTCTATGCGTTCCTTGGCTGCGGTGGTCTCCTCCAGCTGGTCGTAGGCCGTCAGCAGTTCCTCATGGGTCTGCTGCAGCTGGTCGTGGGCCTTCTTCAGCTTGCGAGCTGCGCGGACGCGGAAGATGATGAAGATGACGAGGGCCAGCACAATGACACCAACGATAATCATCATCAGGCGGAACTGGGCACGCTCCTGGCGCATCTTCAGGTCGTCTACCTCGAAGATGGTGTTCATCTCAGTCAGCTGGCTCTTGGTGTCAGCACGGTTGATGGAGTCGATAATCTGGTAGAGGTCCTTATAGAGCAGGGCCGTCTCGCGATACTTGCCCATGTGGCTCAGTATCTCAGCCCGCTGAACGATGTCGGCGATGTAGGCAAACTTATCCTCGTCGGGACTAACCAGGTCCATGCGGCGGTTGCTCAGGTCGTAGGCCTCCTGATAGTTGCCTTGCTTCATGCGCAGCTGCGTCATGTTCGTCAGCCAAGCCTTCTCAAGAATATCGAAATTGAGAGGTATATGCTTGCGAGCCTCCTGCAGCATCTGCTCGGCCCGCTGGCCGTCGTCCTGTCCGAGGGCTGCTTGCACACAGGCTATATCGTAGTAGAACCAGAAGATATCCTTCTCAACATCGGTAAGTTTGTTCTGGGGAATAAAGACCTCTAGGAATGACTTCCACTTGAGGGTGAGGTTCTCCAGCAGCTTATAGCGCTTCTGCTCATTCAGCACATCGCCATAGGAAGAATAGAGTTCTGGGATGACGGGCGGCAGTGGATTAACAGACATGAGAATGTCGAGACCCTTCATGTAGGCATCAGCACTCTCGTCAAGGCTACCCATGCAGACATAGACATTACCCATCGCATAGTAGGCAATACCCATACCGTAGCTGTTGCCCCGCTCCTTAGCATCCTGATACATCGCCTGCACATCGCGCAAGGCCAGCGTCTTCTGGTTGTTGTAATAGATATAGGTATTGATGCGATACATCCACACCTCATAATACTGCTTCCATTTCTTATAACTCCTGAGTCGCTCCAGGTCCTGAGGCACATAATGGAGCACTGAGTCGACCATACCATAGTTATAGAACGTCACATCGCGGGCTGCCAGCACCAGGGCCAGCGTGTCGCGATTGCCGTTCTGCTCATACTGGGCCACCAACTTCCTGACATGCTCCAACTCGTCAGCCTGCACAGTTGCGCAACAGACAACCAGCAGATGAATGGCAAGAAGTATGGTTCGTTTCAACATGGCTCTAAATCTCGTGAATGGTTTTATATTTTGCTTTATAGTACTATATAATATTTAAATAGGTATAAGTGTGTCAAACGATGATTCGCTTCTTGTGATAGTTCTCGCGGAACTCTGAAGGCGAACACCCTTTTCGTTTTCGGAATATCCGGTTGAAGTTGCTCAGGTTGTTGAACCCGCTCTGATAGCTGATCTCGGCAATGCTCTTGGCGGTGTCCACCAGCATCCGGCTGGCATAGCCCAGGCGCTGCTCGATGATATACTCCGACAAGTTGCGCCCCGTATGGAGCTTGAAGAACCGGCTGAAAGCCGAAGGACTCATACCGGCAATATCGGCCAGCGTGGAGAGCCGAATCTCGTCCATATAGTTCTTGGCAATGTAGTTCTTCACCTTCAGCACACGCCTGGAGTCGCTGTCGGCCTCGACCTTTGCGAAGCTCGACGTAGACAGCGGACGGGCCTTGGTGCTCTTAGACAGTTCGTGGAGGATGGTTAGGAACTGGGTGACGGCATAGAAGCCGTCTTTAATGGTGCTCAGCGTGTCGATGAGCGTATAGACGCGCAGGATGTCATCCAGCGGGAAGGCCAGTCCCCTGCGGGCTTCGCGCAGCATCTTGCGCATAGAATGGAATGGATTGCGCGACAGGAAGCCGTCGTCGCTCAGGTCGAAGTAGAACTGTACTGTGACCTCGCGGATATCCTCGTTGATGCAGGTGTTCTGCTCCCATACATGCTCCAGATCGGGCGAGGTGATAAGCACCAGGTCATAGTCACCAATCACCTCGTTAGAGTCGCCCACGATACGGCGCACCCCAGCGGCATGCTCAACAAAATTGAGCTCGAACACCTCATGGTTGTGGATGGGATAGGTGAACTCCTTCTTCCTGCGGTCGGCAATATAGAGGGCGTCCCTACCCATCAGAGGGGTAATCTCGTGTATGACTCGCGGCTCATCCATTGGATTTATGTTATTATTTCGAGTTTCGATGTTTCGATGTTTCGATATTAGAGGCTCTGAGGCACTGAGGCCTCGATGCCTCAGAGTTTTAAATCTTCAGTTCCTTCAGAATCTCACTCATGCGCTGCATGTTCTTGATGCGCATCGGCACCAGCGGCAGGCGCAGCACATTCTCAATATATCCCATCTCGCTGAGCATTGCCTTCACTCCGGCGGGATTGCCATCGACGAAGAGCAGCGAGAAGAGGTCGATAAAGCGGTGATGTATCTTGCGGGCGGGGTCGTACTCGCCCTTCATCTGCAGGCGTATCATCTTGGAGAACTCCTTGGGCAGGGCATTGCCGATGACGCTGATGACACCTACGGCACCGCAGCTGACCATCGGGAAGGTCAGGGCATCGTCGCCCGAGATGACATCAAACTTAGCAGGTTTGTTCTTGATAATCTCATCTACCTGCTCCAGATTGCCCGAAGCCTCCTTGATGGCAATGATGTTCTCGCAGTCGCGGGCCAGTCGGACGGTGGTTGCCGCCGTCATGTTCACTCCCGTGCGCCCAGGCACATTATAGAGCACCACCGGCAGCGATGTGGCATTGGCGATGGACTTGAAGTGCTGGTAGAGTCCTTCCTGTGAAGGCTTGTTGTAATAGGGACATACGCTCAGTATGCCGTCGATACCCTGAAAATCGCGTGTTTGCAGTTCCTCGATAATCGCAGCGGTGTTGTTGCCGCCGCAACCCATGAGGATGGGGATGCGCCCATTGACAAGATTTACAATCGTCTCCTTAATCTTCTGCTTCTCGTCAGCAGTGAGTGTTGGTGTCTCGCCTGTCGTGGCTAAAATACATAGGAAATCAGCACCGTTGCCCAACTGATACTCTACCAGACGAATCAGCGACTTATAGTCCACCGAGCCATCTGCTTTGAAGGGCGTCACAAGTGCTATTCCCAAACCTTTGAAGATGTTGCGTACCATAAAAAATATAAGAATTCTTACTAGTTGTGTGCAAAATTAATAATTTTTATTGGAAACAGCTAACATTTTGCAAAAAAATTATGATTTTCTCTTTCAATAAGCACAAAAAAGAAAGAGGACGCCCCAAAACGTCCTCTTTTATTATTACCGATTCCGGCAGTTACTGTTTGCGCAGCACTACGGCCGAGCGGGCGGGCAGGTAGAGTTTGAGCCACTCTTTCTTGTCCTGCACGTAGAGCGGGTCGTAGTTGGTGTTGTGTATCATGCTGTCGTCGGCAAAGCCGTTGCCGCCAAACTCCTTTGCGTCGGTGTTGAGCACCACCTCGTAGCTTCCCGTAGGCACCAGGAAGCCGTAGTCGGTATAAGAGCGGTTGGGTGAGAAGTTGAAGACGAACACCAGGTCGCCACGCTTGTAGCACAGCACCTTGTCACCCTCGTCGTGCCAGATTTCAGTAACGGGTGTATCCTGGAACTTCTTCTGCGACTTGATAACTTCGAGCATCTTACGGTCGAAGTCGCCCAACCAGTGATAGCAGAGGTCAGGGTTGTCGACCAGGTTCCACTGACGGCGGGCATACTTATACGACCAACCGTTACCCTCGCGCGGGAAATCAATCCACTCTGGGTGTCCGAACTCGTTGCCCATGAAGTTCAGGTAACCACCGTTGATGGCACCAGCCGTCACCAGACGAATCATCTTGTGCAGGGCAATGCCTCGCTGGACAATATCGTTGACATCCTTCTTGGCGAAGTGCCAATACATATCGGCATCTATCAGACGGAAGATGATGGTCTTGTCGCCCACCAGTGCCTGGTCGTGGCTCTCGCAGTAGGAGATGGTCTTCTCATCAGGACGGCGGTTCTTGACCTCCCAGAAGATGCTGGTTACATTGATATCCTCGTCGCGCACCTCCTTGATGGTCTTGATCCAGTAGTCGGGAATGTTCATTGCCATACGGTAGTCGAAGCCGTAGCCGCCATCCTCAAACTTGGCAGCCAGGCCGGGCATACCCGACACCTCCTCGGCGATGGTGATAGCCTGCGGGTTGACCTCGTGAATCAGGCAGTTGGCCAGCGTCAGATAGCAGATGGCGTTATCATCCTCATGACCGTTGAAGTAGTCGCCATAGCCTCCGAAGGCCTCACCCAGTCCGTGAGAATAATAGAGCATCGAGGTAACGCCGTCGAAGCGGAAGCCGTCGAAGTGGAATTCCTCCAGCCAGTACTTACAGTTGGAGAGCAGGAAGTGCAGCACGTCGTCCTTGCCGTAGTCGAAGCACAGCGAGTCCCAAGCCGGATGCTCATGGCGGTCGCCGGGATAGAAGAACTGGTTGGGGTCGCCGGCCAGATTGCCCAGACCTTCGACCTCGTTCTTCACAGCGTGAGAGTGCACGATATCCATGATGACGGCAATACCCATCTTGTGGGCGGTGTCAATCATCTCCTTCAGCTCATCAGGTGTGCCAAAACGGCTCGACGGAGCGAAGAACGAGCTGACGTGATAGCCAAACGAGCCATAATAGGGATGTTCCTGGATAGCCATCACCTGGATGGCATTGTAGCCGTCTTTCTTTACGCGAGGCAGCACATTCTCCGTGAACTCCTTGTAGGTACCCACCTTCTCGGCATCCTGGCTCATACCCACGTGGCACTCATAGATGAGCAGCGGGTTCTTATCGGGTTTGAAGGTCTTTTTCTTCCAAACATAAGGCTTCTCAGGGTTCCATACCTGGGCGGAGAAAATCTTGGTCTGGTCGTCCTGCACTACGCGACGACACCAAGCGGGAATGCGCTCGCCCTCTCCCCCATTCCACTTAACCTTCATCTTATAAAGGTCACCGTGCTTGATGGCTTTCTCCGAGAGCTTCAGTTCCCAATTGCCTGTTCCTTCGATGCGCTTGCAGCGATACTTCTCGTTCTCCTGCCAGCCGTTGAAGTCGCCTATGAGGTAGATATCTGTGGCGTTGGGAGCCCACTCGCGGAACACCCAGCCTTTGGTAAGTTTGTGGAGTCCGAAATAGAGATGGCCGGTAGCGAAGTCGGAGAGTTTCTTCTTGCCGTTCTGAGTCAGCTGCGAGATTTTCCACAATGCGTGGTCGTGGCGTCCGCGAATGGCATCCTCGAAGGGTTCCAGCCAACCGTCGTTTCTCACTAGTCCGATATGTTGCGGCTGCTGCTCCACCTTCTGAGCTGCCTTCTTGGAAGGAGCTTTCTTTGCGGCAGTAGCTTTCTTTGTCGTTGTTGTTTTCTTTGTTGTTGCCATAGTTTTTTTCTTATTTTTATGATGTTTCGAGATTTCGAACTTCGAGGCTTCGAGATTTCGAAGTTTCGATAATTCGAAGATTCGGGGCTTCGAAGTTTCGATGATTCGGAGTTATGCCTTCACCTTGAAAATCGCCTTTTTGATTTCGGGTACTCCTGCAATGCAGGGAGCATGGCCGTCCTGGGGGAAGAAGATGGCCATCATGCCTGGCTCACAGGTGATGTAGCTATCGGCAGCCAGGCCGGGAAGCTTGGTGATGTCCTTCTCTGCATTGTATTCTGCTGCCGGCAGACGGTCGCGCTGGGTATAGCCGAAAGTCTCGCTGTCGGAAAGCGGAATCTGGATGTCAATCATGTTGTTGTGAGTCTCGATGGTAGCCTCAGCAGGGGTACGGCCCTTGGCCATCTGGATGTTGACAAAGAGGTCTTTGCCCACAATCTCGTGTTTACCTGTCTCCAGAGCGTTCAGGTCGTTCTGTTCCAGAAACTCCACCACCTTCGGGAACAAGGGGTTCACCGATGCATAGTTCTTCAAGTTTTCAAGTTTGTCGATAATCATAATTGCACATTGTTTTTATAGTAGTTAAACATTAATTTCTGTTCACTCGCCGCTGTCCTCGGATGTAAGTACCCTGGGCTGTGATGTTGCCATTGCGGTCTTTTTCCACGAAGTTGCCGTCTCGGCGGTCGTCCACATAGCTTCCTTCGAAACGGTTGCCCTGCTTGTCTTCCTCGATGGCGGGCCCGTTGCGGCGTCCCTGACGGAAGTGGCCCTTGAACTTGGAGCCGTCAGCATAGTGTGCTATTCCCTCGCCGTCAATCTTACCGTTTTTGAACTGTCCCTCGAACACGTCACCGTTTCGCAACATCAGCCTGCCTTTACCATTGGGAAGGTCGTGTTGCCACTCACCCTGATAAGTGTCGCCGTTGCTCCAGACCAGCATTCCCTGTCCTGACTTGTCGCCATTGAGGAACGAGCCCGTATACTTGTCGCCGTTGGCATACCTAAACACTCCTTGCCCCGTGCGCTGACCCTTTACGTAGTCGCCCTCATAGATGTCGCCATTCTGAAACTTATAGATACCCTTGCCGTGCTGCAAGTCGTCGATAAAAGCACCTACATAGCTGTCGCCATTGGCATAGATGTACTGTCCCTTGCCGTGCTGGTGGTCGTTCTGCCACTGACCTTCGTAGCTGGAGCCGTCGCCCCAGTCAAAATGGCCCTTACCATGTTTCTTGTCCTCCTTCCACTCACCGTCGTAGTAGGCACCGCCCTTGAACGTATAGCGGCCGCGCCCATGACGCAGGTCCGACTTCCACTGACCGTCGTAGCGGTCGCCGTTATAATACTCCATCACACCGTGCCCCTCGCGGTCGTCACGGTACCACAGGCCCGAATACTTGTTGTTGTTCGAATAATAATACGTTCCCCTTCCATGCTGATGATCCTGCATCCATTCGCCCTCATACTTCTCGCCGTCGGCAAACATATAGACACCATAGCCCTGACGCTTGCCCTTGACATAGTCACCTTCAAACGAGTCGCCATCCTGCCATACGGTGCGGCCTTTGCCGTAGGGCTTTCCGGCCTGCATCTCACCTTGGTAGGTGCCACCGTCCTTGAAAGTATAGGTACCGAGTGTGATTTTCTGTGCCGACACCGTCAGCACCGTTATGATAGTTGCCAATAAAAGTATATATCGATTCATAATTTCTTGATTCTTTACAAAAACTTCACAAAGGTAAGAAAAAATATCGATACAGCCAAGGTTTTTAGAATTTATTTAGTAACTTTGCCCGCAAAATAAAAGAATTTAATAGTCATGTTGAAGTTCATTGCTATCATTCCTGCGCGTTATGCATCAACGCGTTTTCCTGGCAAGCCGCTTGCCATGCTTGGCGGCAAGACGGTGATTCAGCGGGTTTACGAACAAGCATCCACCATCCTCGACGAAGCCTGGGTGGCTACTGACGACGAACGTATTTTTGCTGCAGTTGAACAGTTTGGCGGCTGTGCCGTCATGACCCGCTCCGACCATAAGAGCGGCACCGACCGCATAGAGGAAGCCGCTGAGAAAATCGGTACTGATGCAGATGTCATCATCAACATACAAGGCGACGAGCCGTTCGTACAAGCATCTCAAATAAAAACTCTCATGCAACTATTTGACAACGCTGATACTCAGATAGGTACATTAGGAAAGCGTTTTGAAAGCCAAGAGGCAGCGAAGAACCCGAACTCACCCAAGATTGTCACCGACCTCCAGGGCTTTGCGCTCTATTTCTCGCGCTCGGTCATCCCCTTCGTCAGAGGTGCTGCCAGCGAGGACTGGTTCTCCCATTATCCTTACCTCAAGCACTTGGGGCTCTACGCTTATCGCCGCGAGGTGCTCCGCGAAGTAACCCAACTGCCACAGTCGCCACTAGAGCTGGCAGAGAGCCTCGAACAACTCCGCTGGTTAGAGAACGGCTACCGCATCCGCGTAGGGCTGACCGATGTTGAAACTGTTGGCATTGACACACCTGAAGATCTGCTGCGCGCCGAAGCCTTCCTGAATCAACATTATTAAGGCTTTCCTGAGGAACTTCGCCCACTCTTGTCCGATACTTGTCCGGTATTTGTTCGGTTAAGTATCGGACAAGTACCGGACAGACACCGGACAGATACCGGACAAGAACAGGAGATGAATCAGACAAAAAAAGAGCCGGGAAACCTACCCGACTCTCATTTGCTGCAGCAGTTCTTTCTGACGGTCAGAAAGTCCCGTTGGCAGTTTTACCTGATAGGTCAGAATGAGGTCGGTGCCTCCCCTGCCTTTACCTCGCAGACGGACCTTAGTACCAGGTTGTGTCTCTGGTTTCACCTTCAGACGAAGACGTTCGCCCGTTCCTGTTGTCACCATGATGTCGCCGCCCAGGAGGGCCGTATACATATCGATGGTCACCGTAGCCTGCGTGTTGGTAGGCTTCTCCTGATACTGCCGATGCATAGACTGTCCGTGCATGCCCCCGCCAAAGAGATCCTGGAAGAACGACGAGAAGCCTCCGCCGCCCGTGAACTGAGAGAAGTCGAACCCCTCGAAACCACTACCGCCAAAACCAGAGGCACCATTCCCGCCACCCCATCGGCCACCAGCCTTCTCGAAGGCGTCAGCATCCTTCCACTGCTCGCCATACTTGTCGTATTTGGCACGCTTCTCCGGGTCACCAATCACATCGTAGGCCTCCGTCAAAGCCTGGAACTTGGCCTTCGCCTTCGGATCATCCGGGTGAAGGTCGGGATGAAACTGCTTGGCACGCTTCAGGTAAGCCCGCTTAACATCCTTCTGTGCTATCGTCTTATCGACGCCTAAAATCTTGTAATAGTCAATAAATGCCATACTTCAATCCTCCATGAATTTACGTTTTTCTACCAAATGCACAGCAAAAAGCGTACCAAATATTTGCAGAAACAAAATAATAGTTGTACCTTTGCAATATGAATAAGACATTAGCAACCACACTCACCCTATTCAGCACTTTAGTCCTGATGGCACAGCAACCCAACACTGTAACGATACGCATCATCGAGACATCCGATGTTCACGGGGCTTTTTTCCCCCACGACTTCACGGAGGACAGTCCCATGCCCGGCACAATGGCTCGCGTGAGTACGTATATCAACCAGCAGCGGCAGAAATACGGCAAGAACCTGATTCTGCTGGACAACGGCGATATTCTGCAAGGACAGCCAACCAACTACTACACCAACTTCGTGAAAACCAATGAGACAAACATTGCCGCAGAGGTCATGAACTACTTAAAATATGACGCGCAATCGTTTGGAAATCACGATATTGAGACAGGTCATGCCGTATATGACAAATGGATTCGCGAGCTGCATTGTCCCACATTGGGAGCCAATGTCATCAATCTGAAAAGCGGCAAGCCCTACACCGAGCCTTATTTGATGCTGGAGCGTCAGGGTGTCCGCATTGCCGTACTGGGCATGTTGACTCCCGCCATTCCCAACTGGCTTCACCAGAGCCTGTGGTCGGGCATGAAGTTTGAAGAGATGGTGGACTGCGCCAGAAAGTGGGTGAAGACATTGCGCGAGAAGGAACAGGCAGACGTTGTTGTAGGGCTCTTCCACAGCGGTTGGGACGGAGGAATCCATACGGCCGACTACGACGAGGACGTCACCCGCAGGATTGCCGAAGAGACAGAAGGCTTCGATGTCCTGTTTTTTGGTCACGACCACCGTGTGCGCCATACAATGGTCAAGGGTGTCTTGTGCCTCGACCCCGCCAACAATGCTGTCAACGTGGCACAAGCCACTATTACCCTGAAGCGCAGCGGGAAGTCGGGAGCTAAAAGTTCTTGGCACATCACCTCTAAAAAAGGCGAGATTGTCGACATCACCCGTGAAACCGTTGACGAGGCATATATCAACCATTTCAAATCACAGATAGACAGCATCCAGACTTTCGTGCAAGAAGAGATAGGAACTTTCTTGGCTCCCATGCATGCCAGCGATGCCTTCTTTGGGTCGTCGTCGTTTATCGACTATGTCCACGAGATGCAACTGGAGCATACAGGTGCCGACATTTCGTTCAACGCTCCGCTTCAGTCGACCAGCGTCATCAATGCTGGACCCGTACACATGAGCGACATGTTCAAGCTCTACCGCTTTGAAAACCAAATCTACGTGCTCCGCATGACCGGCCGTGAAGTGCGCCAACACCTGGAGATGTCGTACGACCAGTGGGTAAACACCATGCTGAGTGCCGACGACCACATCCTGCTGCTCGACCTTGCAGAAGGCGACAACCAACACAACAGGTTCAAGTATTACACCTTTAACTTCGACTCAGCACTTGGCATCGACTATGAAGTTGATGTCACCAAGCCGGACGGTCAGAAAGTACGCATCCTCCAATTCAGTGACGGCCGTCCGTTCAAGGAGGAAGAATGGTACCGCGTGGCGATGAACAGCTATCGCGGCAATGGAGGCGGCGAACTGCTGTCGCGGGGAGCCGGAATTCCTTTCGACTCCATCCCGTCGCGCATCATCTATATGAGTCCCTACGACCAGCGCCACTACCTGACCCAGCGCATACGCCAAACCGGTCAGGTAACGCCCAAGGCCCACCACAACTGGCGCTTCGTACCAGAAGAATGGGCCCGTCCCGCCTTGGAACGCGACCGAAGACTTCTATTCGGCAAATAAAAGCTATCTATACAATGAGTTCAACACCCAAACAAGAAATGCAATACTTTGTTTTCTGTCAGTCAGACCTTGTCTTAGAGAAGGCTGCCGACCACTACCAGATACCCACCGAACCACCCATAGAAGCCAAACCGTGGACTACGATGATGGATGTTGACGGTGCCAAGGCCTACCGCATTGACAGTCCCATTACCGGCAGCGACCGCTATGAGATGTGTCCGCTGCGGCAGTCGTACTATAAACTCGGGAAAGCAGACTACCTGAAAGCCGGGAAGTGCCACGAACTACTCTATTGGGATCAGAACACCAAATACTGTGGCATCTGTGGCGGACCGATGCGATTCGACACCGCCATCTCGAAAAAGTGCGAACACTGCGGCAAGGAGATATGGCCTTCGCTGGCTATTGCCATCATCGTGCTTATCCGCAAAGACAACGAAGTGCTGCTGGTGCATGCCAATAGTTTCCGTGATGACCATTACGGACTCGTAGCCGGTTTTGTGGAAACCGGAGAGACCTTGGAGCAGGCCGTCTATCGTGAAGTGATGGAGGAAACGGGGCTTCACATCACCAACCTGCGCTATTTCGGCTCACAGCCCTGGCCCTATCCCTGTGGCCTGATGGTGGGGTTCACCGCCGACTACGACTACGGCAAAATACACCTGCAACGCTCAGAACTGTCGAAGGGTGCATGGTTCGACCGCGACCACCTGCCCCATATACCCGAGAAGCTCAGCATAGCGCGCCAGCTCATTGATGCCTGGCTGGAGGAAGAAAAATAATCGGCAACACACAAACAGGAAAGAACCTTGAAATCAAAACCCATAGCAACATTCCGCGATAT
>Ga0326513_10001660_pt1 | contig 16973 bp, 28 predicted proteins | sample 2_2465_0518_D_FD_203654 | JGI IMG/M metagenome (GOLD analysis project Ga0326513, IMG submission 203654) | Bovine rumen microbial communities from UC Davis, California, United States - 2_2465_0518 | ecosystem: Host-associated > Mammals > Digestive system > Stomach > Rumen | place: USA... | reverse complement strand
GGCAAGACCGCTTACGGGATCAAATTCTCCTCGGACGGTTCGACCGTTGCGTTATGCGGCGCGGTCATTCCGAAGGACGGTCCGGCGCGGATCTCACTGATCGAGCTGAGACCGACCGGACACGGAATAGGCTGGCTCGCGGAATGGCTCAACGCTCGATATCAGAAGGCATCGTGCGTAGTAATAGACGGACGGAACGGAGTCGATGTACTCGTCGAACGAATCGCGGACACCTGGAAGATGAAGGGCTCCGTTATAAGGCCGTCAACAAAGGATATGATCGCCGCGACCGGCACTCTGACCAATGCGGTCAATGAAGGGTCGGTAACGTGGTTTTATCAGCAAGAAGCGTTAAACGAGAGCGCGACCACATCAACGAAGAGACCGCTCGGAGGCGGCTGGGGCTTCGGCGGTGACAATTCCGTACCGATCGAGGCCGCTTCTCTTGCGTTATGGGGAGCACAGAACAGCAAACGAGATCCAAACAAAAGAATGAGGATTGGGTAGATGGAATTATTTATATCAGCAAACAGAGTAAAAGGTCTCGGCGAGAGAGAAGCCGAGATGCTCACACACCTGATCGATGTGTACAAAAGCGCATCGGCCAAGAACGCCAAGAAGGAGCGCTACTATAACGGGAATATCTCGCTCAGTGAAGTCAATCTCGGCATCGCGCTTCCTCAGGGCATGAGCGGGTTGGAAATAGGCTGTGCATGGGGGGCGAAAACTGTCGATGTTCTTGCGAGCCGTTCAATGTTCGACGGATTCGTCGGCGATAACGGAACTGAGGTGGAAGAGCTCACGAACATCGTCAAGGCGAACAACCTTATCGCGGAATACCCGAAGGCTTGCAGAGACGAGCTGAAGATAGGCTGCTCATTCGCCACCCTATCCGCAGACGATGTACTTAAATGCCGGATCAGATTCCACTCGGCCAATTCAGCCGCTGCCGTATGGGACGGAGAGAAGGGCCGCATCGCTTACGGCTTCGCAGTTGTCGACACGGCAACAGATAAGAATGGCGTGAACAGAATTCCGACCGCGATCAACCTATACACGGACGATGCGATATGGGAACTCGGGCGCGTCAATAAAGACTATTGGAAGGCAGAAGAGCATCCTCACAATATGGGCAGACCATTAATGGAGCCGCTCATTCACAATCCGACCAGCACCAAGCCGTTCGGACAGTCCAGGATCAAAGAGCCGATTCGCCGACTCATTCAGGGATATGTCAGAACCATCGCAAACGCTACAATCGGACTCGAATTCGCAACAGCTCCTCAGAAATATCTGCTCGGTGTGACCGATGATCAATACGATACGGTCATAAATCAGAAATTCCGCCAGTATGTCGGCAATATCCTCGCCGCTACGGTCAACCCGGAGACGGGAGAAAAGCCGACATTCGGACAGCTCTCACAGGGCAACATCTCGCCGCACGTTGAGATGCTCCGCATCCTTGCGACTCAATTCAGCGCCGCAACAGGCCTGACCGTGACCGATACGGGAGTTGTCAACGATGCGAATCCGACCAGCTCCGACGCGATCCTGGCACAGTCTCAGACACTCGTAAGCATGGCCGAACAGCTCAACGCGAGGAACGGCGACTCTCTGAGGAATATCGCACTGATGGCACTCGCGATCGCAAACAACACAACGATCGAGAAGCTGACCGATACGCAGAAGAACATCGTCGCTCACTTCAAGAATCCGGCGATGCCTTCCGTAGCGGTAACGGCTGACGCGGCCATCAAGATCGCTTCGGTGCGTCCTGAATTCGCCGGAACAGACATCTTCCTCGAGATGATCGGATTCGGACAGGCTGATATCAGGCGAGTAAAGGCACAGGAACAGAGAGAGCGAGGGCTTCAGGTCCTTAACGAGGTAGCTTATGAGGATAACGGACAGGGCGTGGAATAACTACATCAAGCTCCTCAGAAGACTCAGCGACCGGGCGGCTAAAGAAATGAACGCGATGGTACTGAGCCTCGGCAACAGGCTCCAGGCGGGTGAGATCACCCGGGAGGAATACGAGAACACGCTGATCGAGTATGCTTATGCGCTGGTAACGAAATACGGCGAGGGAGCCGGTTCCGCTGCGTGTGAGATGTATGACGCGATCGCCGAGCTTCAGGGCGCGAATGTTCCTCCGGCGATACCGGCACCGACTGCGACAATGTCCGAAACGGCCAAGGCGGTAGTCGGTACGCTCAAGACCGGGAACGCTACGATCGTGGCAGATGCTACCGGGCGACTCGTGAAGATGGTCGGAGTTGACACAATGCAGCAGAACGCTCTGAGGGACGGCGCTGAATGGGCGTGGATTCCTCGGGGCGACACTTGCGCTTTTTGTCTGACTCTCGCCTCGAACGGCTGGCAACCGGCCTCGAGGAAAGCGATCAGGAACGGACACGCCGAACACGTTCACGCGAATTGTGACTGCACTTATGCGGTCCGGTTCAAGCCGAATCTCGATGTCGAAGGATACACTCCGAACAAGTATCTCGAGATGTATTACAATGCCGACGGCAATACCCCTACAGAGCGAATAAATGCCCTCAGACGGGAGTTTTATGCCGAGAATAAGGAAATCATCAACGAGCAAAAACGGAGCGCGTATGCCAAAAGAATCGAGCGCAACAGCTCGAAGGCAGAAGAAATTGATTTAGGTGATTAAGAGGCAATAGGGCCTCTTTTTTCATACAACATGGTAACTCGTACCTTAAACGAGGTCGTACTCACAGGAGGTAAAACATGGACACTGGCAATCCTAACCAGGCATTTGAAACTCAGAGCACAGCGCCAACAGGAGGCGAGCCGAAAACATTCACTCAGGAAGATGTCAATCACATCGTTGCTAAAAGAGTCGCAAAGTACGCCGACTATGAAGAGCTCAAGGAAAAAGCGGCGAAATACGACGAACAGATCGAGGCGAATAAGTCCGATCTGCAAAAGGCGACAGAGCGAGCGGACAGCCTACAGAAGGAACTCGATGCGCTTAAGGGCGCGGAAGAGCTCAGGACGATGCGCGAAGAGGTGGCAAAAGCGAAGGGAGTTCCGCAGCACCTTCTCACAGGAACAACAAAAGAAGACTGCGAGAAACAGGCGACGGAGATTCTCGAATTCGCAAAGCCGAACAGTTATCCGAAAGTCAGGGACGGCGGGGAACCGACCGGACCTATGAAGAAAGCCACCCGCGATCAGTTCGCGGATTGGTTCAATGAACAGAATTAGAAAGGAAATACAAAAATGTCAGGTACCCCAACAAACAGAACCAACATTTCACTCCCTCCAGAAGTAGCAAGCGAGATCCTCGCTAAGACTCAGGAGGCATCCGCTGTAATGTCTCTCGCAAGACAGATCCAGCTCCCAGGCAGAGGCGTTTCGATCCCGGTTATTACTGGTGATCCTCAGGCTGCATGGGTAGGCGAGACCGAAGCAAAGCCGGTAGCTAACCCAACACTCGGAACAAAGGTCATGGAGCCATATAAGCTCGCTGTTATCGTTCCGTTCTCCAACGAGTTCAGAAGAGATGCTGCTGCTCTCTATGACGAGCTCGTAAGAAGACTGCCGCTCGCACTCGCTCAGAAGTTCGACGCGACAGTAGTCGGCGCTGTCCAGGCGCCTGGAAGCAACTTCGACACATTCGCAGCTGCTACAGCGCAGAACATCACAAATCCTAACACTTACTCCAGCCTCGTTGCTGCTGACACCGATATCGCTGCACACGGCGGCATCATGAACGGCATAGCACTTTCGCCACAGGGCAAGGGCGTTCTCCTCGGAGCAGTTGACGGCGATTCAAGGCCGCTGTTCATCAATTCCGTAGCAGAAGGCGCTGTTCCTATGGTACTCGGTGCTAAGACAGTCCTGAATAAGGGCATCTACGACAGCACAAACCACGTTGTCGGTATCGCCGGCGACTGGAGCCAGGCTATGTACGGAACAGTTGAGGGCGTAGTTATCGACTATTCAAGCGACGCTACACTCGACCTCGGAAGCGGCAACGTAATCAACCTCTTCCAGCAGAACATGTTCGCTGTCAGAGCAGAGATCGAGATCGGATTCCGCGCCGATACAAGCTGCTTCAACAGACTGACCGTTACTCCATAAGTTAATGGTCAAGATGATCAACAAGCACTTCGGCAACGAGATGTTGGTCGCGGAAGACAGGGTTAACGAATATGTGTCGGCTGGTCACAAGCTGGCCGACACTCCTGGGCCTAAAGAGAAGCCGAAGAGCAAGAAAACCACAAAGAAAAAGTGAGGTGGGGCTAATGGACTATCCAAAGTACGCGACTGTCGACGAGATTCAGTCCAGGATAAAACGAACATTGAGCGCGGAAGAGAGAACGATCTGCGAGACGATGCTGACTGATGCGGCGATGATAATCGATGCGTACAACAGCAATGCGGATCTCGAGGTCAAGGATCTCGTTTCGTGCCGTATGGTCGTAAGGGCGCTCGGCGACGGAACCGAGTCCGGGGCTCCGATCGGAGCGACCCAGGGCTCAATGTCTGCGCTCGGATATTCTCAGAGCTGGACCATCAGCGGCGGGGTCGTCGGTGAACTCTACCTCGGAAAGCTCGACAAGAAGCTGCTCGGGGTCGGTAACAAAATCGGCTCAAGAAGTCCGATCGAGAACATTCCGGGAGGCGGGTGCTGCTTATGAGAGGAATAACCGTTACTCTGCATAAGCGGGTCAAGGTCGGAGACGATGCACTTAATCACCCGCTTTATATCGAAACGCTCGAACCGGTCGACAATGTTCTTGTCGCTCCGGTATCGGCTGACGAGGTCCTCGAAACGTACAACCTCACGGGAAGGAAAGCGGTCTTTCAGCTCGGAATCCCTAAAGGCGATAACCATGACTGGATGGCCGGCAGCAAGGTCACGTTCTTCGGCGAGGATTGGAGAATCATTGAGATCCCTCAGGAAGGGCTCGAATATCTGATCCCGCTCAGCTGGAACAAGAAGGTCAAGGTCGAAAGATATGAGCAAGGTTAAATTCAAGCTGAATCGTCAGGGCGTCCGTCAAATGCTTCAGTCCCAGGAGGCGCTCAACGTGTGCCTGGAACAGGCCAACGAGATCCAGGCGAGAGCGGGCAACGGCTATGAGGTTACGACCCATGTCGGAAAGACCCGTGTAAACGCATCGGTCCGCGCGGCAACGTATGAGGCCCAGCGCGACAACTACGAAAATAACACCTTGCTTAAAGCGAGAGGAGTATAACGAATGACGATCATTTCAAAACTGCTGCTCGACTACCTCGATCAGAACCTCTCCGTGAGCGTATACATGGAAGCACCTGAAGAAATGACCGATTATGTGCTTTTAGATCAGACCGGGAGCAGCGTGAGCAATCACGTTACGACCACAACGATCGCGATCCAGTCATACGGGGCGAGCCTCTACGGGGCGATGCTTCTCAATGACGAGGTCAAAGAGGCGATGCCGGGATTCGCGGCACTTCCTGAGGTCGCAAGGGTCGAGCTCGAAACAGACTATAACTTTACGAACACGGAAACAAAGCAATATCGCTGGCAGGCCGTGTATCAAATCACACATTACTAAGGAGAACATAAATGGCAAACACAGTAGCAAATGTAAGCGCTGGAAAGCCGGCGCTCGGTGGAGCTATATGGAGAGCGGTAGCGGGAACAACTGCACCGACTGACGCTACAACAGCCCTCGCTGCCGACTTCAAGGCGCTCGGATACTGTAGCGAAGACGGGCTCGTTAACAGCAACTCTCCGTCCACTACAGACATTAAGGCGTGGGGCGGCGACACCGTTCTGAACATCCAGGAAGAGAAACCGGACACATTCCAGGTAACTCTCATCGAGGTCCTGAACGATGAAGTCCTCAAGGCTGTCTACGGCTCGACCAACGTAACCGGAGCACTCTCAACCGGAATCACCATCACAGCAAACGCAAAGGAACCGGAGGAGGGCGTATGGGTCGTTGATATGATCATGAACGGCAATGTTAAGAAGAGAGTCGTGATCCCACATGGCAAGATCTCCGAGATCGGCGACATCTCTTATACGGATTCCGATGCGGTCGGCTATGAGGTAACAATCACAGCGCTGCCGGACGAAAACGGCAATACTCACTACGAGTACATTAAGTCAGCTTAATAAGGGCTGACCGGAAGGAGGGCGATATCATGAAGGCAAAACTTAGCGACGGATTCGAGGTCGAACTGAATGAGAAATATTTCGGTTCGTGGAAATTCCTCACGGTACTTCGCAAGATCGACAAGGGCGAAGAGGCACTGATCGTAGATGTATCCGAGGACCTTCTCGGCGAAGAGGGGCTCGATGCACTTATGAAACATCTCGACCCGAACGGAGATCCGAGCGTAACGGATATGGTTGCGGCTCTGACTGAGCTGATGACTTCCGTCAATGAGTTAAAAAACTGATCACCCTCGCCAGCATGGTAAACCTCGACGAGGACGCGCTTATATGCGACCTCGCCGAAACATATCAGATATACGATTATAGGTCGTTACCGCTTCAGACGGTGGCGACCTTATCGGCTGGTTTGAGGGACGATTCAAGGATCAAATTAAAGATGGCCGATATTCCTGTCGGCATCGACACGTTTCTGCTCGCAGTTATTGCGGACCGGATCGAGGCGTTCCGGTACGGGTTCAGCGAGGACTCAACGAAGAAGCGGAATGTTCCGGATTCACTCGTTGACATTCTGCGAGGCAAGGAACCGAAAAGAGAGAAAAACAAGGTGGTCGCGTTCCGCTCGGTCGATGAGCTCAACGCGGCTCTTAAATTATTCGAAGGAGAATAAATATGGCGGGTGCAACATTAGGAACCGCATATATTCAGATAGTCCCGTCAGCTGAAGGGATCTCCGGGGCGATAACGCAACAGCTCGGAGGCGAAGCTCAGGCGGCCGGAACTGCGACCGGATCTAAATTCGGCGCGTTCCTGAAGAAGGCCATCGGAGCGGCTGCGGTCGGTGCAACGATCAAGGCGGTGCTCTCCGAGGGCGGTAAGCTCCAGCAGTCCTATTTCGGCGGCCTTGATACGTTATACGGCGAGGCTGCGGACGGTGCGAGAGAATACGCAAGAGCCGCCGCTTCTGCCGGCATCTCGATGAACGATTATGCTGAACAGGCTGTATCATTCGGAGCTGCGCTTAAATCCGCATACGGTGGCGATGTAACCAAGGCGGCCAAGGCAGCGGACAGAGCCATCATGGACATGGCCGACAACTCCGCGAAGATGGGTACCGATATCAATTCGGTACAGATGGCCTATCAGGGCTTCGCGAAGCAAAACTATACTATGCTCGATAACCTCAAGCTCGGATATGGCGGCACAAAAACAGAAATGGAGCGACTCCTGGCAGATGCTGAGAAGCTCACCGGGGTCCATTACGATATAGACAACCTCGGCGATGTGTACGAGGGTATTCACGTTATCCAGGATAATCTCGGTCTGACCGGAGTGGCGGCGAAAGAAGCGAGCGAGACCTTCAGCGGATCATTTAATGCTATGAAGGCTTCGGCGATGAACTTTATAGGCTCGCTGGCAATCGGTGAGGGCGTTAACGAGTCCCTCAACCAGCTCATGTCATCAGTGAGCACATTCTTTTTTAACAACCTTATCCCAATGCTCGGAACGATCATCAAGGCGCTTCCGGGCGCGATCGTGACATTTATCAGGCAAGGCATCCCGATGCTCCTCAGTGGGATCTCGGATGTTGTCAAGAACATAGCGACATCGGTCGTTAAATTCGCGAGCAATTTCTCTTCCGAGGGTGTTCAGAAATGGGCGACAACGATGCTGCCGAAGATCCTCTCAACGGCCGGGCAGCTCCTCGGCAACTTCGCGAAGGGATTGCTTCAGAACATCGGCAAAATCGTTCTCGCTATAGGCAAGATCGGACTCGCTATCGTCAAGGGCCTCGGCTCGGCATTATGGGCCAAGGTAACCGCGGCAGCGAACGGCATCAAAGACCGCTTTATGAGGCCGATAAATGCCCTCAGAGACAAGGTAAAAGCGATCATAGACAAGATCAAAGGCTTCTTTAAATTTAAGGTCTCAGCGCCTCATATTCCGCTCCCGCACTTCAGCATATCGCCGGCGGGTTGGAAGATTGCCGACCTCCTCAAGGGAACGAAGCCGTCGCTCAGCGTTAAATGGTACGCGTCCGGCGGTATCATGGACACTCCGACTCTGTTCGGTATGGCCGGGGGAGAAGACGGACCTGAAGCGATCCTCCCGCTTAATCCTTTTTGGGATAAGCTCGATAAGGCGCTCAATCAGAGGAATGATTCTCCGATCGTGATCAACGTATACGGAGCAGAAGGGCAGAGCGTGAAAGAGATTGCTCAGGAAGTCAAGAGAACCCTCATAAACGAGGAGAACAGGAGGCGACTCGCGTGGCAATAATGAGACATAGCATCAACTTCGGCGGAATTGACTCCGCCGATTTTGGTATTTATATCAGCGGTGAGGGTGTATTTGATGCACCGAAAAGAGCCGTTGAGACGGTAACAGTTCCGGGGCGAAACGGTGATATCATCATCGACCTCGGCCATTACGAGAACATAACGGTCGAATATCCGGCATACATCGTAGAGAACAGCCTCGGCTCGTTCTCGTCCCAGCTCAGGGCGTTCCGTAATGCTCTGAGCTCACAGGTCGGATATCAGAGACTGACCGACACGATCCACACGGACGAGTACAGAATGGCCACGTTTATCGAGGGATTCGAAACTAACGTGATCAAGCACAACACGGCCGCGAGCATTTCGTTGAAATTCAACTGCAAGCCTCAACGCTGGCTTACATCAGGAGAGACCTCGATATCGGTCGACAGCGGTGACACTCTGATCAATCCGACTCGTTACGAAGCCAAACCGCTCCTGGAGGTGGACGGATACGGCGGGATCAATATCGACAATTCGCTGTTACAGATCCAGGCGGTTCTCATCGGCGAGGTCCCGCTCAGTACGACTCAGTCCGTAACGTATACGGAGATCCCGAACCACGGCGGGCTTCAGGCGACCTATGCGATCACGTTCGACGGTTCGCTGCTCAACAGTTCGGACAGGATAGCCGTGAAGGGGCTGACGGCCGTGTGCAGATTCGATTCCGCTTACGATGTAGTCAGCGCGGTTCCGGCTCACAGGGACGAATTCGCAGCCAACGTTTACGCGAATAACATGGTGGGCGTTTCGTATGTAAAAGATATCGCGTTCCGCTACGGCACGAGCGCATCAGGTGCCAGCGGGGGCGAGCCTATAACCATCGGAGCCCAGGACGGAAGCACCGCATACACAGCAGCTCCGGCAATGACGGTCAACTGGTCTTACGATGGGGCGAACACTCTCACGATCGACATTTATCAGTTCGTTGAAAGTACGGCCTGGCTGTCAAATCACGGATACGGATACATAGATCCGTTCAAGATGGCCGGCAACTCGACAAAGTCCGCTCTCGGTGCTCCGCTTTACTTCGACCTGGAGATAGGCGAAGCGTACAAGATCGAGAACGGTACAGTCGTGTCGGTCAATAATGCCGTTACGATTCCGGTGGATCTTCCGGCCCTGAAACCGCTAACAGGTACGGCGATCACGTTTGACAGCACGATTACATCGCTCAAGGTCGTTCCGAGGTGGTGGGTATTATGATCGGCTATGTTTATTTAACCATCCGGGAGGTAACGCAGTTATGATCCCAATACTTTACGAATCCAGCGAGACATTATTCGCCTCGAACGGTCTCGGCCGTCTCCGTGACTGCATTAGCTGCGTAGTCACCGAGGAACGCAACGGGATATACGAGTGCGATTTCGAATATCCCATCGCCGGCGCGAATTACGACAAGATCCGTCTCGGCCGAATCATCGCCGTTGAGCACGATGATACCAACGACCTCCAGCCGTTCGACATCGTTTCTTATTCAAAGCCGATAAACGGAGTAGTCACGTTCCATGCCGTTCATATCAGCTACAGGCAGTCGAAAATAACGGCGGTCGGAACGAACATAAACAGCCTCGCTTCGGCTTTTACGATGCTCGGTTCGGCTCTGCCTGAGAATCCGTTCAGTTACGAGACGGACATCGAATCAACCGCTTATATGGCATCGGCAGACGGAACTCCCCGGAGCGTCCGTCAGTTCCTCGGAGGGGTAGAGGGCTCAATCCTGGACACCTACGGGGGCGAATACGAATGGGACAGGTTCCGGGTCATTCTCCACAAGGAACGAGGCACGAGACGAAGCCTCTCGGTCCGTTACGGAGTGAATATGACCGAATACAACGAGGACACGGACTACAGCGGGACATATACGGCTGTGGTTCCGTACTGGACCGGAGGCGACTCGATTATAGTCGGCTCGGTGGTCGAGTCCGGTAATACACCGTATGACGGACATTCGAACGCGATCCCGCTCGACTTAACGGAGAAATTCGAGAACCAGCCGACCACGGCCGAGCTCGAAGCAGCTGCGCTCTCGTACATGAACAGTCACGAGACGGCACTCCCGAGCAGTTCCGTTTCGGTCAGTTTCGTTCAACTGGAGAATACAAACGAATACGACGAACTCGCTCCGCTTTTGAAGTGTAAGCTGTGTGACTCGATCAAGGTCGTGTTCCCGTATTACAACACGAGTCGCTACATGAAGATCGTCAAGACGGTCTATGATGTGCTCCTGGAGAGATATGTGAGCCTCGAGCTGGGAACACTATCGACGACGCTGTCCGAGGCGCTGGGCATCGAGACGAGCCTGGGCGGGTCCGGATCAGGAGGCGGGTCCGGTGAAGCGAACGACTATGTCACAGAGGTCGGAACCGGAAACGGATGGAAATACCGCAAGTGGAATTCTGGCATCTCAGAATGCTGGTATAAGACGGGAGCAACAGTAAACGCACAACACTCAAACGGTGGTGGCTATGATACAGGCACATCATCTACTCGCTATGTTGTAACCCCACCAAACTTCCCAACGGACTTGTTTATCGAAGTCCCGATAGTGGATTGCACAATACGAGGACGAGAGCGAGGCTTTTATTCTGTACCATCGGTCAATCCAACATCTACATCTGCAGGAAGCTGGTATGGGCATCGGAATGCTTCCATATCAGGGAATGAACGAGCTATCACTTGGCAATTCTATTGCATAGGCAAATGGAAATAATGAGGAGGATACAAATGAAAACAATAGCATTGATTATCATGGTGGCAATCTTACTCGAGGCACTTGTCGAGTACTTCAAGACACTCATGCACATGATCAGCGAGGGCGATTATAAGACAGCCATCACGCAGGCCGTAACGATCCTCGGCGGAATCTTCCTGTCATTCGCGTTCAAAACCCAGCTCTTTAACGGAGCGATGGCTGAATTCTACGAGGGGCTTGTACTCGATCCGACTCTTGACATGGTTCTGACGGGCATCCTGTTTAGCAGAGGCTCGAATTATATCTCGGACCTCATGTCTCGCTTAATAGGGGAGAAGAACGAACAGAGCGCGTTCGAGGACACATTCGACGACCCTGACGAGTATTTCGAGGAGGTTTAATCATGGCCTATACGAGAGCGCAGACGGTCGAGCTGGCTCTGTCCTACAACGGAGTCAAGGGCGGTTCGGCCCGTCACAAGAACATAATAAATACGTTTAATTCGGTTCACCCACACGGCGAACATATGACCTATACAAGAGCCTGGTGCGCTACGTTCGTGACGGCTCTTCTGATAAAAGGCGGGTATTCTCCGAAGAATATGCCGATGAGTTGCAGTTGTGCTCAGCTGATCAGGGACACAAAGGCACTCGAGAAAAAGGGTCTTGCTAAATGGGTCGAGGACGATGCGTGGCGAGGCGCTCAGCCGGGCGATCTCGTTATTTATTACTGGTACGCGCCGAAAACGGGCGACTGTAAGAAGTATACGAGCCATGTCGGTATGATCTACAAAGTCACTTCTAATGGTTACGAAGTCATCGAGGGCAATAAGTCCAATAAGGTCGGAAAGAGATCCATTCCGTTCGACTATCGTTATGTTCGTGGCTTCTGCCATCTGCATTATTCCGGGGCAAAACCAATCGGGAAACTCGCGGTTGACGGTGTCTTCGGAAAGCTCTCGATCAAGAGAGCCCAGCAGTACTTCAGAACTTCGTCGGACGGCTATATTTCAGGACAGAATCGGAAGTATCGCAAGTACTATAAGGGAATAGATTCGAGATGCGTTAAATTCGGTTCAGGCGGGTCGCAGCTCGTGACGGCCATTCAGCATCTCGTAAAGGTCAAGCAGACGGGTGTTCTTGATCCGGCGACGATCAAGGCTCTGCAGCATTATCTCGGAATAGTCGAGGACGGTAAGTGGGGCAAAGCTACGAGCAAGGCCTTCCAGCGTTGGCTTAATTCAAGGCTGGAGGTGAGCGGAAAATGACGGAGAATATTATTCTCGGTATCCTCGGAGGCGGGAACCTGATCCTATTCATTAAGTTCCTAATCGAGCGTCACGATAAGAAGGTCGAGAAGGCCGAGGACAAGGAAAAAGAGTATATTCAGGGGACACTCAAGAAACTCGAAAAGGACGGGCTGAGAACGCAGCTGCTTCTTCTGATACTGATGAAACCGGAGGAGACAAGCGAGATCCTGACACTCGCACAGCATTATTTTGTCGATTTAAAAGGGAATTGGTACTTGACATCTATGTTCGCAAAATGGTGCGAAGAGCATAAACTTGAGCCTGATTGGTTCGACAACAAATAGGAGCGACTATGGACAGACAAATATTGAACATTACGGCCAATGAGCAGATTTTATCGGTATCGAATCCGATACACATCTCAACTAACAAGGTAAGCTACATCGAGGCTCGTTTCGATCTCGGAACGAACTGGGGCGGTTACGATTCAGTCCGCGCGGTGTGGTTCAATGATTTCCAGTGTATTTCGACCGTCCTTGATGCGAACGGGAAATGTCTCGTTCCGTTCGAGGTCATGAAGCGGAAGGGTAACATAAAGGTCAATCTCGTAGGAAGCATATCCGAGAACGATGTACTCACCGACCGCCTGACCTCGTATCCTATCGTTGCGGTCGTGGTCGATTGCGTAGCGCAGATAACCGGCTCGGAAACATCGCCGATAACACCGAGCCAGTTCGAACAGTTCGTGGCAGCGGTCATTTCCGAAGTGGAAAAAGTCACAGGCATGACGGCACAGTCAGATAGACCTCTATGCCAAGATAGTCGACCTCGAACACAGGGTAGTTTATCTCGAAACGGCTGACTTCGCAGTATACACAAACGGATATGTCACCAAGAAGGGCGAGACAGTCAAGTTCGACTACAACAAGGACGGCGTACTCGATTTGCTCCGCTACGATGGCGGCAGGGCATCAACCTCGCTCAGTCCAGGACGGATAGACGGATGGCATGTCGTGGACAGCACCGGGAAGATTCTCGGAGATTACTACAAGGGAGAGTTTACCCCGATTGATCAGGTAGAGGTAACCATCGAATAGCATCGGGTCAAGATAAAAAAGAAATAGGTCTTTTTACTCGGAATGGCATCCGTGCCTTTCCGGGCGTTTTCTTATCGGATCGCGTCGGTTCTGATACGGAGCCGGTCTGATACGGATCAAGGTCTCTCAGGAGACAATCACCTCCTTTCATATTGATACGCAACGAGGCCCGGGGGAAACTCCTCGGGTCTTTTTGCGTGGAGTTTATGCTATAATCAAACTGGCAGCCTCCGAAACGCTGTCATTTGATTTCGCACCGGGCCGAATCGGTCCAAAACAAGAGCCCTCCGGGTAAATCCGAAGGGCTTTTTATTATGCTCGTATTGGGTAAAAAACCGCCCGCATAATTTCCGTTTTAAGCGATTTTTTCAGGGACGGTCGATGTATTTATCCTTGAAATTTCAATCGAATTTTACGAATAGATGAGCATCGCCGTCCGATACGTTAAGATGAGCGGAAGAACACCGCCCGGCACGGATCAGGTCGATGTATTCCTCCCAGGAATCGTTCCACATCGTACCGGCCCGGTTCCCGTCAGCTTCGACGCGAACGAATGGGGGAGTGTCCCGGAGCTCATAGACCGAGAGCGAGATCCGGCTGATCGAGTCCGCTGCGGAGATCCTCCTGAGACCTTCCTGGGCGATCTCGTCCTTATACGTTGTGAGCTTGATCCGCTTGTATCCCCGGAAGCCTTTCGAGTGGGGAACGGTAAAAACTGCGACCGGTTTCGGTTCCGGTGCGGTGCGTTTCTTTCTGAATAACATATGAATCACCTCCGAAGAAATTATAAATCTGTATTAAGAATTGGTCAACTCCGCTTGACATTCGATTCGGGGGAGATTATATTAGACACATAAGGTGACTAATTCAATACGGAAAGGGTGAGCGTCCCATCAGGGGCGTTTATAAAAAAGACACAACTATTCCTAAAATCATAATTTCGGATAGTTGGTTAACCGATCCACAACTAAATAAATTGACTTAGTCACCTCTGAAGATAACGCTTATCTAAGGAGGTGAATTTTTTATGAGAACAGAGAGCTACCAGCAGTTCGCCGTTGTCAAGAATGACCAGGCATCACTATTCGAGGGGGAGCTCAACAGACGAATCAAGGAGTTAAGGGGAAAGAGTCCACAGGTTAAGTTCGATGGTCTTACAGCCTATATCAGCTACATCGAAAACAACACGATCCCGGAGAGCATCGGTGACGAATACGAGCTGAGCGGAGTCTGCTTCCGCTGCGAACAGTGTCCGCACTTCAGGCCCGTTCTCAAGGCAGACGGAACACCTGATAACCGGATCAGCTGGGGTTATTGCGATAACGCGCCGAACGACCTCGGCAGAACGTACAAGGACAGCCGGGCTTGTGACAGGCTGTTCGAAGAGATCAGAGAAGGGAGGATCGGATTATGCTTCAGAGGTTAACGATGATATTCATAGCGGTCGCTATCCTGTTCGGTGACAGCGACAACGTGATCGTTCCGGTCGGAGCGATCCTGATCGCTTCGGTGCTGTTCATAGCCGGCAAGATCCAGGAGGTGCGCCATGAAGAAACCAAAGCAGACAGATAGGGTCCTGGCATGGCTGATCATCAACGGCGAACTGACAACGAGGGAAGCCGTGACGGAGCTGAACATTATGAGTTTGGCCAAGAGAGTCGAGGAACTGAGACGCGCCGGATACAGAATCGACATGACTTACAAGACCGCACCGAGCGGGTCGAGATACGGCGTTTACAAGCTGATAACAGAGTAGGAGGAGACCAATGAACAACGGACAGATTTATACAGATAAGAGAGATTATACCGACGCGCTCAGGGCTGCGCTCGAGCCGATGCTGGACTTCGACGACATAAGATACGCAAGAAGCTATGTGACCGCTGAGGAATTCGTGAAGATTTCGGATCAGCTCGGAAACGCTGCATTCCTCGATGTGACCGGAATGACAAAAGCCGAGATGCTCAAGGAAGTCGCGAGGGTGATTCTCCTCGATGAGATCCAGGGCGAATTCGCGCCGAAGAGCGTCTTAACGGATATAGATGCAAAGCGCAAGATCGCGCCACTGTTCAGATAGGAGGGAGAATGATGTACAAGGTAACAGTTAAGGTGAACGATGTCGTTGTGATCGACAACAGATTTACGAAGGTCACAGCAGAGAAGAAGCTGACCTATAACGAGATTTACGATGTGTATTCGCTGATCAGCAGCCTTATTGAAGGATGTGGAGAGGCAGAGCTTCAGATCAAGGAGGTCAAGGACGATGAGCAGTAGACTGACAGGAGACTTCCGCAAATTTATGGATAAGAGTTTTCTCGGCGCGTGGGATGTGCCGGACGACGGCGATCTGATTCTCACCATCGACCACGCCGAGCAGAACGATGTTAAGAATGAACGAGGCTCGGAACGAAAGCTGACTCTTCACTTCAGGGAGCGCGACTATAAGCCGATGATCCTGAATACGACCAATGCGAAGGCGATTGCGAAGGCATACGGGACGCATAAGGTCGAGATGTGGGAAGGCAAGAAGGTCGCGATCTATTCGGCCAAGGTCACAGCGTTCGGCGGTACGACCGACGCGCTCCGAATCAGAGAGTACCCGCCGAGAGACGAGACGGCCTTCTGCGAGGAGTGCGGTCAGGAGATCAAGAGGCACGGGGATTACTCGGTCAACAAGATTGTGACTATGACCGAGGCGAAATACGGACGCAAACTGTGCTGGGACTGTGCGAAGAAAGCGAAGGAGGAGGCAACCAAATGAAAGTACTCGTGAAGGAACCGGGCAAGGACCCGCGCTCGAAGGAGATCGTTAACGAGCTGGACGCGTTCCAGGATCTCGTAGGCGGTTACATCGAACCGATCAGAATGACGGACGGTCTCGTTATGATCGTCAACGAAGAGGGCAAGCTGCACGGCCTCGAGCCGAATTTCTTCGTAGCAGCTCTCAATGATATGATCCTCGGACCGGCTGTGTTCTGCGGTGAGGACGGTGAGGAGTTTGCCGATATCAACGAGGAGGATCTGATCGTTCTTCAGACATTCTTCAGCATCTCGGAAGATATCAGGGGAGGCAAGTAATGGGCTGGGACATTGAAAGACCTGACTCCGATTTTGCCGGGTACCACAAAACATTCAACTGGGAAGAATGGGATCTCGAACGAAACGAACTGATCGAGGAGGAAGATGATGATTCAGCTGACAGATGACAACTATTACAGCAAAGAGGCGAATAAAGATTATTGGTCAGTCTCGCAGTTCAAGGCGTTCTGCGACTGTGAAGCCTCTGCCCTGGCATCGGTCCGGGGCGAATACGAGCGGGAGCTGACCGATTCGCTCCTGTTCGGATCGTTCGTGGATGCGTATTTCACGGACGACAAGGAGAGGTTCATCAGGGAATACGGCGATCTGATCTATACCAGGAAGGGCGAGTTATATGCCAAGTATCAACACGCGTATGACTGCATCGATGCG
>Ga0326513_10001659_pt1 | contig 16991 bp, 17 predicted proteins | sample 2_2465_0518_D_FD_203654 | JGI IMG/M metagenome (GOLD analysis project Ga0326513, IMG submission 203654) | Bovine rumen microbial communities from UC Davis, California, United States - 2_2465_0518 | ecosystem: Host-associated > Mammals > Digestive system > Stomach > Rumen | place: USA... | reverse complement strand
TGCCGCTGGGGTCAATTGTCCAATTGTAAAATAGTCCAATAGTCCAATGAATCTAGTCCTCCTCGTGTTCGAGGAGATATTTTTGGATAGCCGAAGCCATCGAAGGTATTTCGGGAGTAGGAGCCTGCACATCGACACGCAGACCTGCTTCCTCGGCACGACGCAACGTGGAGGGACCGAATACGGCAATGGCCTGATCACCCTGACGATAGTCGGGATCGTTCTCAAAAAGCGACTGGATGCCGGCCGGTGTGAAGAAACAGAGCATATCGTAGGAGGCGATTTCTTCGGGTGGAATCTGCGACGAAACCGTGCGGTACATCACAGCGGTGGAGAGCTGCACCTTGGCTTTTGTAAAAATGGAGAGATCTTCCTTGTGAACATCGGCCACAGGCATGAGAAAACGCATTTCAGCGCTGTGACGCTTCATGACCAAGGAAAGGTCCTCAAGATTGGCCTCCTTCGAGAAATGGATCTTACGCTTGCGGTAGACGATGAATTTCTGGAGGTAGTTGGCGATGTGTTCGTTGAGACAGAAATACTGGATGTCCTCCGACAGACGCACCCTCAACTCGCCGGCAAGACTGAAGAAGTGGTCGGCAGCCGTCTTCGACGTCAGCACAATAGCATTAAAGTTGGATATGGAGATTTTCTGAAGGCGGAACTCCTTGGGAGTGAGATCCACAACCTGGATGAAAGGCTTGAACGTCATCTCGACGCCGAATCGCCGTTCGATGTCGAAATAGGGCGACTTTTCGGTCAGGGGCCGCGGCTGGGATATTAGGATTTTCTTTATTTCCATCTGAATCAAAACGTTAGGCGACACCCTTGTATTTGGCATATAAATAGACGAGCGGCGCGATTTCGAGCGTGCAAAGATATACAAAAATTACGAAACCCGATGCAAAATCGTCCATAAAAATCCTAAAACCGTTGAAAATACAGACAATTTGGGTCAAAATGAAGAGCGCGCTGAGCAAAATCAGGAGGACATGAGAGGATACCGGGAACAGAAACAACGCCAGGAAAATCATCAGTGCAAAAGGCATCGAAAGAGCGTAAACCGAAAGATAGACCCGGTTGAAAACCGTCACCTTGCCACCGATGCCAAACAGATAACCCGTCCAGTGGAAACAGAACCAATGGAACAGGAACCAGCCCAGACCGGGAAGCATACACAGGCCCAGCCGAATGAGGGTGTCCGGCGCAGGACGCGCCAACAGGGCAGGCACATTGTCGCCGGTGGCACAGAAAAGCAGTAAGCCGAACAGGAACATGTAGTCCACCGTGAAGACAATGACACCCCAGACAGTGGTGGACAGACTGTCGTTGAAGGTGCGCTCGTTCTTGACATTGCGGACCCATTCGGCAAGACGGGAGAACAGGCCGCCGTGATGCATCGCATATATGGTGATGTACAGCAGCGAGAAGAACAGGATGACGAGCCACGGAATATCGTTGTATTGCAGCGGGGTAATCATATTGTAACGGGTTTAGTTTTCCATTGCATCGGGAGGCAGCAACTGGAAGGTAGCCGCCACCGGATAATGGTCGGAATATTTATATTGGGAAAGCACCCGCGTCCTGAGGGCACGCAGCTGACGGGAGTGGAGGATGTGGTCGATGCGAAACCAGAAATGATGCCGGTTGTAGGTGATGCCCGGCCCGAATCCGGCGTCCTGCCAGGTGTCGGACAGCGTGTCGCGGATGGTCTGATAACAATAGGAGAACGGTGTGTCGTTGAAATCGCCTACCACAAGGAGCGGAAGCGCCTTGCTCTGGGCGGAACGTGCCTGGAGATAACGCATAATCTGGTTGCTCTGTCTGGCTCGCGACAGGAAGCCGCGGCCGAGTTTGCGGACCAGTCCGAGACGAATCCGCTGGATGGAATCGCGCTCGAAGTGTTCGAGCATGTCGTCATAGAGTTCCCGGTCGCGGGGATTGATGGCGTTGGTCTGCAGATGGTTGTTGACCAGCGCGACAAGCTGGCCGTTGACGTCTATCTCGTAGTACATCGAGGCAAGCCACGACTTGCTGTCCCTGTCGATACGTTCGGCCTTGCGAATGGGATATTTGGAAAAGACCGCGATACCCATCGCCTTGCGATAGTAGTAACGGAGATAATCGTAGTAGGGATAGATGTCACGCACCGAATTGCGCAGCTGGGTCTCGGTATGGCCGCCCGGCGTGAGCGTGAATGCATATTCCTGCAGGCACACGATGTCGGCGCCCGAACGGCGCACCACATCCATCACCGGGATATGCTCCTCTATCTTCGAGAGATGGGTCTGCCCCATCCAGCAGGTGTTGTAGGTCAGAATGCTGAGGGTATCGACGCGTATCGCGCGGGGTTCGCCCTCGTCGGGCACAATCTCGGTGAGGGGGTCCTGTCCGCCCGCATGTAGCGGCCAGTAGCGCGTGACGGGCTCGAAGGTCAGACAGAATGCCACCAGCATCAGCACCACCAGTTTCCAGCGGCGCAAGACGGCCAGAACGACGGTCCAGACAATCGACACAAAGAAGAAGACCGGGAAGGCTATGCTCAGGTAGGAGAACCATACCCACACGTTGGGGCTCAGGTGGTCGCTGTAGGCAGAACCGACATACAGAGCCACAAGCACCAGCGTGAGCAGCGCCATCACCGAACGGTAGGTGACTCCAAGGGCCTGAAGCACCTTTTGTCCGAAGGTCTTGGCTTTGGACTTCGCTTTCGTTGCTGTCTGCCGTTTGGACTTCTGTTTGTTCTGCGTCATATAATCAATGTTTCCTGCTGGCGTCAAAGAGCAGTTGTTTCTCTTCGGCCGTGAGTGCATCATAGCCGTGCCGGCTGATCTTCTCGAGAATATGGTCAATCTGTTCCTGGCGGGCCCGTTTGCGGGCATTGTAGTCCACATCCCTGGCTCTTTCGCCCGGGAAGGGAGGCCGGGCACCGCCCGGTGTCGCCTTCATGCGGGGTGCACGTTTGAAAAGGTTGGCAATCCAGTCGCCCGTCCGATTGAACCAACCCGTAAGGTCGGTGCCCCGCTGTTCGCTCAACGCATAAATCACACCCCAGAGAGCGCCGCCGATGTGGCAGACGATGCCGCCGGTGTTGGACGAGATATTCAGCAGACTGATGCCGAACGTGATGAGGGCCAGCCACTTCATCGTGAGCGGGAAAACCGTGAAGATGAGGTTCAGTTGTATCTGCTCATTGGGACGCGCCACAGCCACCGCCGCCACCAGACCGAAGATGGCTCCCGAGGCCCCGATGAGCGAGGTGTACTGGCGCTCCAGCGCGAAATAGGGAAAGACATTATAGACCAGCAGGAAAAAGATGCCGGCAAACAGTCCGCCGAGGATATAGACTCCCAGGAACTGACGACCCGTGTGCCAACGCAGAAAATACGTGCCGAACCACCAGAGCCACAGCATATTGAAAACCAGGTGGAACAGATTGACGCCCAGGTCGGCATGCACCCACATGTAGGTGAAAAGTGTCCACGGCGTGAGCCAGAAGTCGCGCAGATTGCTGTGAAGGGCCAGAGCGTCCTGCCAGTCGTAGCCGCTGACCACAAAGAGCACCAGGAAGAGACGCCACAACTGTGTGGACAGCCACACCGCTACCGTGATGGCGATAATCCTGCCGGGCAGGGAAAAATTTTTATAGGAATCGATGAGTGTCAATTGAATCGGTTTTCAGGTTAAACTCAGAAATCGGCTTTGGCTTTCTTCCTCCACCACAGAATGAGCAGCAGACCGAAGAGCATACCGCCGAGGTGGGCAAAATGGGCCACTCCGTCGCCCGACGATGCCACTCCGGCAAAAAGTTCAAAGATACCGTAACCGATGACCAGCCACTTGACCTTGAGCGGCATCGGGGGAATCAGCAGGAATACCATCGCATTGGGGAACAGCATGCCGAAAGCCAGCAGAATGCCGAACACTGAACCCGAGGCACCGATGGTGACCAGCGGGTCGAAATAGTGGGGCGCCTGAGCCATCAGTTCGCCATAGGTGAGCGTGGCATCCACACCCTGCATACGGGCCAGTTCACTGTCGACGACGCCGAAACGCCACGCTGCCTGCTGGGTGATGGCCGCACCGATGCCCGTGACCAGATAATAGACCGTAAAACGGCCCGACCCCCAAACCTGCTCCAACAGACGGCCGAACATGAACAGCGTGAACATGTTGCTGAACAGGTGGCCGAAATCGGCATGCATGAACATATAGGTGACATATTGCCAGAGGTGACAGAGCGGGGAATCGTAGTAGTGCAGACCCAGGTAAGTGTTGAGGTCGGCCAGGCCGCGGGTATCCAGAATCCTGGTGATAAGCAGCATCAGCACGTTGATGATGATGAGATGGGTTGTGACGGGCATAGTCGTGCGCCCGGAAATATTGGAGAATCCTGCCATTTATTTGGTATCTGAAGAGATATCGGAATTTACAATTTTGGGTGCAAATTTACGCGTTTTTTCCCAAAAAACGGCAGCAAACGCTATTTTTTTGCAGTTTTATGTCGAAAAAGTTGGAAATGTCGCAGATTTTTATTTATTTTGCACCAAATTTGGCATAATATGTCATCGGAAAAAAGTAAAATAAAACGCAAAAAATACTTCGGCGCCCGATTCACCGCCACCATCAGCGTCGCGATGGTTCTTTTTGTGTTGGGCCTGATGGCGCTGGGGGGAATGACGGCCGCACAGCTCACGACCACCCTGCGTGAGCGGTTCACCATCACCATCGTGACCGGCGAAGGCGCCGATGCCACGTTTGCGCCCCGTCTGGCCAACACCCTGCGGAACGAACCTTTTGCATCGCAGGTGAAATACATCTCGGCCGACTCGGCTGCCGCCATCGTGGCCCGCGAGCTGGGCGAAGACCCCCGCGAGTTCCTCGACTACAATCCGCTGCAACCCAGCGTGGAGCTCCAACTCCGTTCGCAATGGGCCCAGACCGACAGTATCGCCGACATCGTGGCCCGTATCCGGCAGGCCTACGGCAACCGCATCGACCGCATCGACTACAACAAGGCGCTGATCGATGTCGTCAACTCCAACCTGCGCCGTGTAGGCATCGCGCTGGCCATCCTGACGGCCATCCTGCTGCTCATCAGTTTCTCGCTCATCGCCAACACTGTGCGGCTTACCATCCACAGCGAACGTTTCCTGGTGAACACCATGCGACTGGTGGGCGCCACCAAGTGGTTTATCCGCAAACCCTTCGTGATGAGAAATGCAATGTCGGGACTGGTGGCCGCACTCATCGCCATCGCCGCTATTGCCGGCTTCCTGTGGTATGCCTTCGGCGCCCATCCCGGCAGCGCACTCCAGCATCTGGTGGTGCAGCCCCTGCCATTGGGCCTGCTGGCCCTGGGCCTCATTGTCGTGGGAATGCTCATTCCCGCCGCTGCCGCATGGCACACCACCGACAAGTATCTGCGGATGAGTGTGGACGACCTGTATCTGATTTGAACTCTTTGAACTTTTTGAACTTAAAATATGAGACTCTGTTTAGGTAAAATCAACTTTATCATCATGGGCATTGCTGCCCTGATTATCCTCATCGGATTCATCCTGATGGGCGGCGAGGGAAGCACGCCCGAACACTTCAACCCCGAGGTATTTTCAACCCGCCGCACCGTGATTGCTCCCAATATCTGTTTCTTCGGCTACCTGCTGATGATTGTAGGCATCCTGGTCAAGAACTCGCGCAGCAAGAACCGGGACGACGAACCCGAAAACATGAAAGCCTAAAGCACTATGGACTGGTTAGACGCATTAATACTGGGCATTGTGCAAGGCCTGACGGAATACCTGCCTGTATCGAGCAGCGGCCACCTCCAGATAGGCCACGAACTGCTCGGCCTCAAAACCGAAGGAAGCCTGACGTTTGACATCGTGGTCCATGTGGCCACCGTCCTCTCGACGCTGGTCATCCTGTGGAAGGAAGTGGTGTGGATTTTCAGGGGACTTCTCGACAAACCCCTCCCCTCGGCCGCTGTGGAACACAACATCTCATGGTGGAACCGTATCAACGACCAACAGCGCTATGCCCTGCTGATCATTATCTCCATGATCCCCATCGGCATCGTGGGTGTGTTTTTCAAAGACAGCGTCGAGGAACTCTTCTCGAGCATCAAAGTCGTGGGCTGGTGCGAACTGCTGACCGCCGCCCTCCTGGCGATGACATTCTTCTATAAACCCAACGAACGTGAGAAACTGACGCCCATGGATGCCCTCATCATCGGTCTGGCCCAAGCCTGCGCCGTGTTGCCGGGTCTGTCGCGTTCAGGCAGCACCATCGGCACGGGACTCCTGCTGGGCTGCAAGAAGGAAACGCTGGCCCAGTTCTCGTTCCTGATGGTGATTCCCCCCATCCTGGGCGAAGCCCTGCTGACCGCCAAAGACTTCATGGAAGCCGGCCCCGGTGCAGACAGCACCTCTTTCGGCGTGCTGGCCGTAGGTTTCGTGGCGGCCTTCGTGTCGGGCTGTTTTGCCTGTAAGGCAATGATTGAACTGGTGAAGCGTGCCAAACTGATCTGGTTTGCCGTCTATTGCGCCATCGTGGGTCTCTGCGTTCTGCTGTTCCTGTAAATGGAGAAGACCTACGATTTCCTCAGCGGCGAGGTGCTCGCCTTCGACAAAGCCTGGTCGATGACGTCGTTCAACCTTGTGCGTACCGTTCGCAACCGGCTCTCACACCGCTTGGGCATCCGACGCCTCAAAGTGGGCCACGCGGGAACCCTCGACCCTCTGGCTACGGGTGTGCTCATCGTCTGTACGGGGCGTGCAACCAAGAACATCGACTCGCTCCAGGCCAAGACCAAGGAATATGTGGCCACTCTGCGGCTGGGCTGTACGACGGCCTCCTTCGACGCAGAACATCCCATCGACCGGCTCTTCCCAACCGCCCACATCACACGGGCCGCAATAGACGAAACGCTGGAACGGTTTCACGGAACGATACAGCAGGTTCCTCCCACCTATTCGGCTTGCAAGGTGGATGGCAAACGCGCCTTCTCCTATATGCGCGAAGGAGAAGAAGTGGAACTGAAAGCCAAAGAGCTGGTCATCGACAAACTCGAGGTGCTGGACCTTCACCTGCCGGAACAGGGAATCCTTTCGCCCCACGCCGACGAAGTGTGGAAAATGGCCCGCCAGAATGTGTCCATCAAGGCTCAGCCGGCCGACACGACAGCACAGGACGACACCGCACGGCTCGAACCCGAAACGTTCGCCTACCTCCGCATCCGCGTCGTGTGCAGCAAGGGAACCTACATCCGGGCGCTGGCCCGCGACATCGGCGAAGCCCTCGGAAGCGGTGCCTACTTGATAGGCCTGCGTCGCACACGCGTGGGCGACATTACGCTGGACAAGTGCGTGAAAGCCGCCGACATCGAAGAGTGGGTCGGGCGAATCCCGCTGGCACCCATCCCCGAAGAATACAAAGATTTAATCATACAAAAATAGAAAGATTATGATCAAGACAATGGGTATGTTTTCCGATCAGGAACACATGAAACTCTCGCAGTTCAAATTCAAACTGCCCGAGGATCGCATTGCACTTTTCCCCACCGAAGAACGTGACCAGTGCCGAATGATGGTGGTTCACAAGAAAAGCGAACGCATCGAGCACTGCCTTTTCAAGGACTTGCTGAACTTTTTCGACGAGGACGACGTTCTGCTGCTCAACGACACCAGGATTTTCCCGGCCCGTCTCTACGGCAGCAAGGAAAAGACCGGCGCACGCATCGAGGTGTTCCTGCTTCGCGAACTCAATCCCGACATCCGCCTGTGGGATGTGCTGGTCGATCCTGCCCGCAAGATCCGCATCGGCAACAAACTCTATTTCGGCGACGACGAAAGTCTGGTAGCCGAGGTGATTGACAACACTACATCGCGAGGCCGCACCCTCCGGTTCCTCTTTGACGGCAGTCACGACGAATTCATCCGCACGCTCTACGGATTCGGAGAGACACCCATTCCCAATGTCATCAAGGACCGCCGCAATGTGGTGGACGAACCCATTGACGAGGATCATCCGTTCACCGACAGGGAGCGTTATCAGACCATCTTCGCACGTGTGGAAGGCGGTGTGGTGGCTCCTCCCGCGGCGCTCCATTTCAGCCGCGAACTCATGATGCGCCTCAAAATCAAGGGCATTGACACGCAGTTCGTGACTGTATGGACCAATCAGGGCAACTACCGCAAAATCGAGGTGGAGGATTTGACGAAGCACAAGATGGACTCCGAGCAGATTCTCATCACCGAAGAAGTGATGGAACATGTCAACAAGGCCCGCGATTCCAACCATCACGTCTGTGCGGTGGACACATCGGTGATGCGCGCCATCGAGTCGTCGGTAACGACCTCGGGCGAACTGAAGGCTTTCGACGGATGGACCAACAAGTTCATCTTCCCGCCCTACACATTCACCGTAGCCGATTCGATGCTGGCATCGCTCTACCTGCCGCTCTCTACCCATCTGATGATTACCTCCGCCTTCGGCGGCTATGACCTCATCATGGATGCCTACAAACAGGCTATCAAAGAGAACTACCAGTTCGGGGCCTACGGCGACACGATGCTCATTCTGCCTGACTGATGGTCTTCATCGGATTAGGAAGCAATCTGGGCAACGGTACCGCCCTGCTGAGGGAAGCCACCGGACGACTGGCAACCTACGTCACCATTGCCGGCGAGTCGGATTATGTGGAAAGCGAACCCTGGGGATTTGAATCCTCCCACCGCTTCACCAATGCGGTCATCGCCGTCGAGACGGATCTGCAGCCCCTCGAACTGCTGGATATCACCCAGCGTATCGAACGAGAAATGGGACGCACCCACAAACGGGCATCCGACAACGAGGCCTACAGCGACCGGACCATCGACATCGACCTGCTCCTGTGGAACGACCTCCGGCTGGATACGCCCCGGCTCAAGATTCCCCACCCCCGCATGCAGGAGAGAGCTTTCGTCACCGGACCGCTCGCCGAACTCAAAGCCCGCCTGTAACAATCATCCACGCAACAATATTAATATAATTAAACTATAAAAATCAACAACCCAATGAAATCTTTCATCCAGACAGTCTTGGCTGTCATTGTAGGTCTTTTCATCGCAGGCCTTTGCTGCGTACTGCTCACGATGTGTTCGATGGTGGCCATTATAGCCTCATCCGATTCCAAAACACCGACACGGGCAAACGACGTTCTTGTAATCTATCCTCAAGGCACGGTTGAAGAAACCGAAGGAGGATTCAACTTCAGCGCTGTCTTACAGGGCGGGTTGCCGACAAATGAAGCGCCCTCCCTCCGCCAGATAGTGCAGGCCATCGACCTGGCTGAAAAGGACGACAATGTGAAGGGTATCTATCTCTGCTTCGACCAGATGGCTGCAGCTCCCGCCACCTATCAGGCCATCTGCAAGCGTCTCGAGTCTTTCAAGCAGAACTCCGGCAAGTGGATCATCGCCTATGGCGACTCCTACGGTCCCTCCCAGTACTACACGGCAAGCGTGGCCGACAGCATCTTCATCAACCCCATGGGCGGGTTCTCGTGGGGAGGCATGGGCGGCGCCATGATATACTACAAGGGATTCTTCGACAAATACAACATCGATATCGATGTGTTCCGTGTGGGCAAATTCAAATCGGCCGTTGAGCCTTATATCACCGACCAGATGTCGGAGGCCAACCGCCTGCAGACCGTCACCTATATGCGTGACATCTGGGATGAATATGCCGGTGTTGTAGCCGACAAACGCAAACTCCCTGCCGACTCGCTCGAAGCATGGGCCAACCGCAACCTCACCTTCCTGCGTCCCAATGAGCTCCCCGAAGGGTTTTTCGACGGTATCCGCTACCGTCAGGATATGTACGCGCTCGTGAAGCAGATGGCCGGCCAGAAAGAGGATGAAGAGTTCCACGGCATCTCGGTCAAGGAAATCATCACCAACGCCGAAAAGGATGACAAGGACGACAAGGTGGCTGTCCTCTATGCCGTGGGCGAGATTGTGGACCAGTCTGCCGGAAGCGGTTCTCTCCAGATTGTAGGCGAAGAACTGGTCAGCGAAATCAAGGGTCTCGCCATGGACGACAACGTGAAAGCCGTTGTGCTCCGCATCAATTCGCCCGGCGGCAGCGCCTTTGCCAGCGAACAGATGTGGTATGCCCTCCAGCAACTCAAAACCAAGAAACCCCTCGTCGTCTCGATGGGCGACTATGCGGCTTCCGGAGGTTACTATATCTCAACGCCCGGCCAGTATATCTTTGCCGAGCCCAACACCATCACCGGTTCAATCGGTGTGTTCGGCGTAGTTCCCAATGTGGAACGTCTGGCCAATTCGTTCGGCCTCAAGGTGGAAACCGTCGAGACCCACGAGCACGGAGCAATCCAGCCGCCCCTCAAACAGCTGGATCTGGACGAGAAGGCAATGATACAGCACAGTGTCGAGGATACCTATGACACCTTCCTGACCCGTGTTTCCGACGGTCGCGGACTTTCCAAAGACTCCGTCCAGGAGATTGCTCAGGGCCGCGTATGGACAGGCAAACGTGCCCTCGGCATCGGTCTCGTAGATGAGCTTGGCGGACTCCGGGAGGCTGTGGCCAAGGCTGCCGCACTCGCCAACCTCAGCGAAGGCAGCTATGCCGTTCAGAACTATCCCGCCGAGAAAGACCCCTTCACCTCCATGCTCGAGGATATCAAGGGCGGCGTGAAGCTGAAAGTCAGCAGTTTCCTCTTCGACCGCGACGGCCGCATCGAACAGGAAATCGACCGCTTGCTCAATCAGAATCCCATCCAGGCACGCATGACCGAAGTGCCGGCCCCCGTGAAATAATTATTTGCTGAAAAGTTTGTAGCCATGTTACCTACTTTCCATATCAACCGCTGGCTGCTTCCGTTAGCCTGGCTCTACGGAGGTGTAATGGAAATCCGCAACTGGCTCTTCGACAAGGGTTACTTCAAGACCGTTTCGTTCGAAGAACAGGTGCCTGTGATTTGTGTGGGAAACATCTCCGCCGGCGGAACCGCCAAAACGCCCCATGTCGAGTATCTTGTACAGTTGCTCCAGAGTGAGGGCATCGGTCCTGTCGCCGTACTGTCGCGCGGCTACAAACGCAGGTCGAACGGATTCCAATTGGCAGAACCTGCCTCGACGGTGGCCCAGCTGGGGGACGAACCCTATCAGATCTACCGCAAATTCAGCAATGCAATCGTGGCGGTGTGCGAGAGCCGGGCGAAAGGTATCCGCGAACTCCTCGCCCTGCCCACACCTCCGGCCGTCATCATCCTCGACGATGCCATGCAGCATCGCTGGCTCTCGCCGGGCTTCACAATATGCCTGACGTCCTACTCCCGCATCCTCTACAAGGACTACCTCCTGCCCGCAGGACGGCTGCGCGAACCCGCTGCCAACATCCAGAGGGCCGACATGGTGATTATCACCAAGTGTCCCGCTTCGCTCCGTAAGGAAGATCAGACCGAGATAACCGGCAACCTTCCCACCAGCATCGAACAGCCCATCTACTTTACTCAGTTCAAATACGAGCAACTCGTCAACCTCGCCACACTCGAACCCCAGGCCGTCGACCCCAGGTGCAATGTCCTCATGGTTTGCGGCATCGCCGACCCCTCGTCGATGGAGGAAGTTATCCAGACCCACTATCGTCTGCTGGACAAACTCATCTTCCCCGACCACCACAATTTCTCGGCCAAGGACATCCGCGAGATACGTCACCGCATGGAAAACATCGTCAACGACGGACTGAATCCCGACACAGGACTCAAGCCGGTGGTCATCACCACAGAGAAGGATGCGATGCGACTGATGCGACACCGCGCTGTGGACGACGAGCTCAAGGCGCGCATCTTCTTCCTGCCCGCCCATGTGGCATTTATCAGCAAGAAACATGAACAGAACTTTAAAAATCGAATATTGAATTATGTTAGAAAAAATCAAAAACACTGCTGAGTATATCCTCAGCCGCACCAAACGTCGTCCCAAGACCGCCATCATTCTCGGAACGGGTCTAGGACAATTGGTGGATCATATTTCCGAACGTGAAGAAATCCCCTACACCGAAATCCCCAACATGCCGGTTTCCACAGTGGAGGGACATTCGGGCAAACTGATTTTCGGCCTCCTGGGCGGCAAGGAAGTGATGGCCATGCAGGGCCGTTTCCACTTCTATGAAGGCTATCCTATGACCTCGGTGACCTTCCCCGTACGCGTCATGAAGGCCTGCGGCGTCGAAACCCTCTTTGTGTCGAATGCTGCCGGCGGAATGAACCCCTCGTTCCGTGTGGGAGACATCATGATTATCGAGGACCACATCAACCTCTTTCCCGAGAATCCTCTGCGCGGCCACAACTACAGCGAACTAGGTCCCCGTTTCCCCTCGATGGAAGAACCCTATGACCACCAGCTCATCGCTCTGGCCGAGAAGATTGCCAAGGAGAAGAACATCCATCTTCAGAAGGGTGTCTATGTAGGCACCCAGGGTCCCACGTTCGAAACACCCGCCGAATATCGCTATTTCCGCATCATCGGCGGCGACGCTGTCGGCATGTCGACGGTGCCTGAAGTTATCGTGGCCCGCCACATGAGCATGCGTGTCTTCGGTATGTCGGTCATCACCGACCTGGGCGGTTTCGGCGTTCCCGTCAAGGTTTCCCACGAGGAGGTGCAGGAGGCTGCCAATGTGGCCCAGCCCAAGATGACCGAAGTCATTGCCGAGATGATCAAGCGTTTCTGATTGCTCCTCATCCTCAATCCGTAAATGGCAGAAATCAAAGAATACGGTGAGTTCGCTCTCATCGAGCACCTCACAAAATCTTTCCCCATCCGTCAGTCGTCCACGCTCAAAGGCGTGGGCGACGATTGCGCCGTGATTGATGCCTCCGACGGCAAAACGGTTATCACGACCGACCTGCTGCTGGAGGGCATCCATTTCGACCTCACCTACTGCGACATGCGTCTGCTGGGCTACAAATCCGTTGTGGTGAACCTCAGCGATATATACGCCATGATGGCTACGCCACGTCAGATAACCCTCTCGCTGGGTCTTTCCAAACGTTTCAAGGTGGAGGATCTCGAACGCTTCTACGAGGGTGTTCGCGGAGCCTGCGAAACCTACGGCGTCGATCTCGTGGGTGGCGACACCTCCGCCTCGATGACGGGTCTCACCATCAGCATCACCGCCATCGGCGTGACGCAGGAACCCGTTTTCCGCTCGGGTGCCAAACCCAACGACCTCATCTGCGTGTCGGGCGACCTGGGCGCCGCCTATATGGGCTTGCAGTTGCTGGAACGCGAAAAGGCCATCTTCAACCAGCAGGATCCCGCCGACAAGCAGGAATTCAAACCCAAGTTCGAAGGCCGCGAGTACCTGCTCGAACGCCAGCTCAAGCCGGAGGCACGTCGCGACATTGTGGCCGAACTCATGGAACGCGGCATCCGTCCCACGGCCATGTTGGATATCAGCGACGGTCTCTCGTCCGAACTGCTGCACATCTGCCGCCAGAGTAAGGTGGGTTGCCGTATCTACGAGGAACGCATCCCTATCGACTACCAGACCGCAGCACAGGCCGAGGAATTCAACCTCAACGTCACGACGGTGGCGCTGTCGGGCGGCGAGGATTACGAACTGCTCTTCACCGTTCCGCTGGCCGACTACGAGAAAGTCTCCCAGATGTCCGGCATCCGTATCATCGGCCACATCACCGACGGGAAACTGGGCGCAGCCCTCATCACCCGCGACGGACAGTCCGAACTGACGCTCAAGGCTCAGGGCTGGAACGCATTCTCCGCAGAGGACAAGAGCCAGGGTCTCTGAAAACTGTTTTCTGTTTTTTTAGCTGAATCATGTCTATAGCTGCACTTTTATCCGGTGGCGTTGATTCGTCCGTAGCGGTTCACCTGCTGTGTGAACAGGGTTACAAACCAGATCTCTTCTATATTAAAATAGGTATGGAGGACAAGGGTTACCTCGACTGTCCCAAGGAAGAGGATATGGAAATCGTAACGGCCATTGCGGCCAAATACGGTCTCCACTACGACATCGTGGACCTTCAGAAAGAATATTGGGACAATGTGGTGTCCTACACCATCGACCGCGTGAAGCGCGGACTCACGCCCAATCCCGACGTGATGTGTAACCGGCTCATCAAGTTCGGCGCTTTCGACCGGAAAGTCGGCCACTCCTACGACAAGACGGCGACGGGGCACTATGCCACCACCATCGAGGAAGACGGAGCCGTGTGGCTGGGCACAACGCCCGACCCTGTGAAGGATCAGACCGACTTCCTGGCCCAGCTGGACGGTTTCCAGGTGGCCCATTCCCTCTTCCCCATCGGTCGTCTGATCAAGAATCAGGTGCGCGAGATTGCGGAGGTCGCCAAACTGCCCTCTGCCCATCGTAAAGACTCTCAGGGTATTTGTTTCCTCGGCAAGATCGACTACAACCAGTTCATCGAACGCTTTTTGGGCAAACGGCCCGGCAAGATTGTCGAACTCGAAACAGGCAAGGTGCTCGGCGAACACCAGGGGTTCTGGTTCCACACCATCGGACAGCGCAAGGGCCTCGGTCTCGGCGGCGGTCCCTGGTTCGTTTGCAAAAAGGATATACATGAGAACGTCATCTATGTCTCGCGCGGCTACAACCCCGAGGCCCAGATGCAGGACTTTCTCACAATGGCGGAACTGCATTTCATCACCCGCAACCCCTGGCCGGATACGGACGGGACACATGACGTGAAATTCAAAATCCGGCATGTGGCCGAACTCTCCGACGGACATCTTCGCAAGATGCCCGACGGCACATGGTTCCTCCAGAGCGATACCAAAATCAACGGCGTTGCACCCGGTCAGTTCTGTGTGGTGTACACTTCCGACGGACGAATCTGTCTCGGGTCCGGCGAAATTGCCTGGAACGACTGTTCCCATCAACCCCATTAAGCCCATAAACCCTATTAAACCCATAAACCCCAAATTATGCGAACATTATTATCCGTGCTCTCCGCACTCTGTCTGATTACCTCCGCTACGGCCGGCAACTATCCCGACCGTGCGGACTATCTGTGGTGGACCCAGCCCGACCACGCCGACTGGATTTATAAATGCGGTGAGAAGGCTACCGTTGACGTCTCCTTCTCCCAATATGGCATAGTGCCCGAAGAAGCCGTCGTGGAATACACCGTCGGCGATGACATCCTGGGCGATGACCAGAGCGGTAAAGTCACGCTCCGCAACGGACACGCCCGCATCAGCATGGGTACCCGCAAGACTCCCGGATTCCGCGATCTGCGGCTCAAAGTCACCGTTCCCGACCTGACACCCGGCGCACTGTCCGACACGCAGGCTTCTGGCAAAACCGTCACCTACTCCCACCACATCAAGCTGGCTTTCTCGCCCGAGAAGATTCAGCCCTGGACCAAAGAGCCCGCCGACTTCAAAGCCTTCTGGGACGAAAGTCTCAAGGAGGCCGCACAGTATCCTCTCCACTACACAATGGAGCCCGCGCCCGAGTTCTCAACCGAACTGATTGAGACCTTCCTGGTGCGCCTCGATATTGACCGGAAACACCACGCCATGTACGGCTATCTGATGGTCCCCAAAGGCAAAAAATGGGAAGGCCGGAAACTGCCCGTCCTCCTGTGTCCTCCAGGTGCCGGCGTCAAGGAAATCAAGAATGTGGCCGAGAGTTCCTACTATGCAGAGAACGGTATCATCCGTTTCCTGATTGAGATTCACGGGGCCGACCCCACAATGTCCGCCAGGTCGATGGCCGACGTGCGTTCCGCCTTCCAGGACTACCTGAAATACGGCATCCACTCGCGCGAACAATATTATATGCGTCATGTCTATCTCGGCCTCGTCCGCTCGCTCGACTTCCTCACCCAGCTGCCCCAATGGGACGGAAAGAACCTCATCGTGCAGGGCGGTTCGCAGGGCGGCGCCCTCAGCATCGTGGCCGCCGCGCTTGACCCCCGTGTCACTCTCTGCGTTGTGAACCATCCCGCACTGGCCGACATGGGTGCAGGTGCCGACAATCTCACCTCTGGCTATCCCCATTTCCGGCCCGAAGACGGCGCCTACAGCAAGGAAGGGCTCCGGACACTCGCCTACTACGATGTGGTCAATTTCGCGCGTTACGTCAAATGTCCCACCTACATGACCTGGGGCTACAACGACAATACCTGTACGCCCACCACAAGCTACGCGGTATGGAACACTCTCTCCTGTCCCAAAGTCAAACTTGTGACTCCCATCAACGAACACTGGACCTCCAAGACCACCAACATCGGACAGATGCAGTGGATTCTCAGGAATCTCAAGTAATCAGTTCCCGGGCATTGCCCATTAAACCCATTAACCCCATAAACCCCATTAAGCCCATAAACCCCATCAAAAAAATCAAATGAACCGTATCGTATTTCTGACAGGCGCCGGAATGAGCGTCGAGAGCGGCATACCCACCTTCCGCGGCGGCGACGGTCTTTGGGACCATGAACCCGTTATGGAGGTATGTTCCGATGTTGCCTGGCAACGTGACCCCAAGCGGGTCAACGACTTCTTCAACCGCCTGCGCCGCAAGTATATGAATGCCGAGCCGAACGAGGGACACCGCCTCATCGCCTCGCTCCAGGACAAGGGTTGGGATGTGCAGGTCATCACCCAGAACATCGATAACCTCCACGAACGCGGCGGTGCCCGCAATGTACTCCACCTCCACGGCGAGATGATGCGCTCGCGTTCCATGCGCAGCGAGACGGTCTCCTACCCCATCGACCCGGAGAATCCGGACATCAATATGGGCGACAAGGACCCCTACGGCTATCAGCTGCGTCCCTTCATCGTCTTCTTCGGCGAGAGTGTCCCCAACCTCTCTCCCGCCACCGAAATCGTCCGCACGGCCGATGTGGTGGTCGTTATCGGAACCTCGCTGGCAGTCTATCCCGCAGCATCCCTGCTGGCCTATGCGCCGCGCAACGCCCGCAT